>Ga0115011_10000531_pt1 | contig 30971 bp, 15 predicted proteins | sample TroAtlMetagenome_2_FD_88705 | JGI IMG/M metagenome (GOLD analysis project Ga0115011, IMG submission 88705) | Marine eukaryotic phytoplankton communities from Atlantic Ocean - Tropical Atlantic ANT8 Metagenome | ecosystem: Environmental > Aquatic > Marine > Oceanic | place: Tropical Atlantic...
AAACTAATGTTACTATAACACATAATAACAATGATGTACTAGAACATAGTGTAATAGAGCCAGACAGCCACTTTTTATTAGATACTACTAAACAGCATGGGTGCGAAAATACTAGCGATTGCGATGCAGAATTTTTAACTATTAATTGGGGGCAAACATATGAGCAAGTGCTCAACCGTAATATCATTTAATTACGATGTGGACTTATTATCCAAATGGCGCAACGTCATCATGGAACATCAAGACCCTAAACATAGTGAATGGGTATTAGAACATTTAGACTTAAATGCTATGACTATAGACCAAATGCCATTTAAAATTATGCCAGATGAATTATATGAAGATGTTGCTAAAGCAGTTGCTCCTATAAATGTAATTAAAGATGAGCATTGTTGTAGTATAGAGCGACTAAAGCCTAATACTAAAGTAGAATTGCATATAGACCATGGTATGAATTTTACTGCGGGACCGCTAGTGCGAAAGACCAATGTTTTGTTTAACCTATCAGATAGACCTTGTAACATTATCCATGAAGATTCTAAACTCAATAAAAGTTTCCATAAAGGTGAGATATTAATATTGGATGTTACAGATACACATGGAGCAGATAATACTGATTGTGATGAATGGATTGATTTGTTTGGATTAAACTTACGAATGACATATTCAGATACAATAGAATATTTTAAAACACTTTAAGAGACACTTCGTGTCTTACCTTGCTACATTCAAGTTTCATTTCATTTCAACTTTCATTTGCAAGTTATTTTTATATTAAGACGTTATCATGTATGTTGAGTCATAATTCTCCTTAAGCAAGGAGAACAATGAGATGTCATCATGTGATGCATCGCCATCTCTAACTCGGGTGCTATTAGGAACCAGTGAGCATTTTGTCCCCATACACTACCGTCTCGAATCTCACGGGAGTCTAATATAACTTGTAGAGTTCGTTATAATAAACTTGAGTGTTGCTTTTTCTCAGAGCACTCATCCTTTTAATACTCTTGTCGTAGTTTTGTATCTTTGCCGACCACAATCCAGATCCGGCGCCTAATGGAACCTCAAGGATATCGATACTACCTGCCTCGACTGGGCGGTGTGGTGCCTATGTTTTGCCTATGTTAGTTTGACTTGGTGTCTGTTTTTTGCCGTTACCAAAAAGTATATATCAATCTTTAAGATGTTCCTTAAGAATTTTTGATCCACCTATGCGGACATTGATTATTCCGTTGTAATAATCGTCTGTAAGTAACACCTCTCTGTCGAACTGTTCTCTTGCTTCTATGTAACTTGCAATACCTCTGCTAGGACACATGTGAAGGATCTCACGAATAAAATTGTCCTCTCCGTATTTAGCAACGTCTTCGATTAAGTGGTCGGAACTGCCCCAATAGGTCTTCCAATCACTTTCTTTGTAACCACGCCTTTTATTCTTTTTGCCTTTTAAGGGTGGCTTGGTTGTTTTGAACTTGGCAAGTTTCTTACCAACGTACTTCATTCCATTCTTTTTGTTAGTAATCAAATAAACAAATGCTTCACAATCATCTGGAAGTTTGTCTATTACTTTACCTTCGTATGTCCAATCACTCATCTGCAACTCCAACTGTGAACATACTTATTGTTTGCTATAGCATCTATGTCTACATCTTGATTTAACTCGCCTAAAGGCAAATAGCCTATTGCAAGTTTAGGATCTTTCCATTTGTATGGTAGTTTGTGTTCTATTTGTCTGTAAAACATAAACATACTTAACATAAGAGCATCTAGGTCATGTTGATTTGTAAACTTATCTTCTCCAAACCAACAATATACGGTATTACACATTTTGTTTGTAAGTTGTATTTGTTCATCTGGTATAGTAGTATCTAAGTCGCCAAACAATTCCATAAAATGTTTACCAACATGAGGATAGTTCATATACAGTTTGCCATACTCTTTTGTAGGAGTAAACATTTCGTATGCTTCTTCAGGCAAGTCTATGCCATCATCTCCTTCACAATTAAATAAGAATCTTTTTGAATTAAAACCTCTACTAATATCTTCTAAATGATGTATGCAGTAATTAAACTCTCGTAATAGTTCAAGTGTGCTACCTGTGTGTTGCTCATGCAACCTAGGAAAGTTTTCATGCAAGTCATTAAGGTCTTCTTGACTTGTACTTTCTATAAGTCCTAGTTGTTGTAGTTGCTCACTAATTGCTAAAAGTTTTTGTTCGATGTCTTGCTTTGTTTCGCCAAAATTATAAAATTGTGTTCTGCTTACAATTTTATTTTCTTGTTCAGCCATACGTTGTAAAAAAGTACGACTTACATTATTATCATATAAATTATAACTGATTGTGTAGTCTGCTTCTTTACCTAAGTGTATATCCAGTATCATGTTTTAACTTCAAATCTATAAACGTCACTCTCAGGATCTAATATTTCTATATCAGTTGAGTAAGAAGTAAAACCACCTTCTTTAACAACATACAATACATTGTTTACTCTTCCTTGCAATTCCTCTTTGTGCGAAATAAGGAATACGTTTTTGTTTGACTCGCGACCCATCTTTTTCAGAACTGCTAAAGCATTTTCAACACCAGTTGTATCCATACCACTATCAACAAGTTCATCTATGCACATCAAATTCATTGGTTGATTTAGACTTTCATATATGTCTCTGAATGCCCAACTCATACCTAATATTAATCTGTTACGTTCACCTCTACTTAAATTATCAAAATCTAAGTCTCTGCCGTACTCTGTAATTTCTACAGTTAAGTCACTAGCAAATTTTACATCATGTGGTAAACCTAACTTTTCTAAATAATGACTTAATCTATAATTTAAGTATTGTAAATTTTGGTCAATTATTTTCTTTCTAATAAAACTATCTTTGTTAGTTAATAGTTTATGTAAAAATTCTTGATGTTCTTTTAAGTATGTTAAGTCATTCATTGTGTCATAACTTATTTCTTCCATACCTGTTTCTCGTAATCCTTCTACTTGTTCTGTATATGGGTTTTCGTCTTTCATCTTTTCTTCAATTTGAGATTTTAATGTTTCAACATTATGCATGTGTCCCAATGCATCTTCCATACTACTATAAAATGTAATAGGAGTTTCAGGCAAGTCGCCTAATTCTTTTAATTGTTCTTCACAGTCAAATACTTTTTGGTCTAACTCTACTTTGTATTCTTCCTCTTCTTTCATTTTGTCAAATAGTTCTTTTGTATATTCCTCATGTGTTTCTAAATGAGCAGTATCTTGTCCACAAGCAGGACATGTTCCTTCTTTTGCTAATGCAATATTAGTAGCATAAGTTTCTAAGTTTTTCTCATTACGAGTTAAACTTGTTTGTAACTGTTTAAGTTCATTTTGTACACCTTGTATTTTTGTGTACTTTTGATTTATTTCTTGTGTTTGTCTATGGTTTTCTAGTTCCATAGTTATGTCTGTTTCTTCTAATGAATCTAGACTAGTTTGTAATTCTTGTATTTTATTTGTGTGTTGTGTTTCCCATGCTTTGCCACGTAGTTCAATATCTTTAATATTTTTCTCAACACGTTCGTTGGCATTTGTTACTGCTTTTATTCTTGCTTCTTCTGTTTTTATATTATCTCTAGTTTCTTTTAATCTTTCTTTTAATACTTCTGCTTTTAAACTAATTTCTGTTATGCCCAACAACTGCTCAATCATATCACGTTGGTCATTTGCTTTCATACTAAGGAACGGTTCTGTATATGTGTTTAATGCAATTAAATGCTTAAACATATTATGTGGGAAGCCAATAACTTTTTCTATATCCTTTTGTGTTTCACGCATATCGCCTTGCTGTTCATTATCAGCGGCTTCTGTTCCATCAACGTAAAACTTTAATATGTTAGGGCGTCTTCCTCTTTCTATTCTATATTCTTTACCATTGATTTCAAAATCAACAGTAGTCATCATTTGTTTGCCGTTTGTTTTGTTTATAAGATTATCTTTACGAATGTTTGTAAGTGCTTCTCCATATAATGCAAAACTTAATGCATTAATAATAGTAGTCTTACCAGTACCATTTCTACTACCATCTCCACCCAAGTCTAAGTTATGTCCTAAGACAAGTGTAAGTGAATCAGCATCAAAATTAACTGCCTGCATGTTGTTACCAACACTCATAAAGTTTTTTGCACTTACATTTTTAATTTTTAACATTATACAATAATCTCTCTGTACAATTCGATTAATTTTTCTTTGTCAACAATTTGACTGTCTATTGTTTCTAATTGACTTATTACAATTTGGTCAACACTCTCAAATTCAACTTCCACACCTTCGAATGCTTCTTCCTCTTCTTTAATAGGAATCAGTTGTAGTTCTCTTACATTAAATTGTTTAGCAAATGTTTCTCTAATAAAGTTTGCTTCTTCATAACTAATAGGAACATCAAGTTTTACTCTAGCATGTGTGTTTTCATCTAAATGTTTTGCTGGGTCTTCTAATAATTCTCTTAGACCCATCATAATATATTTTGGACAGTCGGGCCAGTCTACATATATAGGTTCTTCTCCCCATGTTAAAAACATAGCACCACGTTCATTATCACCTGCGTCTGCATAGTTGTGTGGGAAAGCATTACCAATATAATGTATGTTGCCTTTATATTGTCTAGCATGGAAATGTCCACTAAAGACATATTCTGGATTTGATATATCACTTGCAGTAATACCACCGTGGTCTGGCATCTCTACCATTGCATTCATTTTAAAGTATGGTAACTCAAAATGACCGAACATATATTTGCAATCAATCTTGTTTAGTTTTTTATGTTCATCACCAACTAACCAAGGTATAATAGAAACATTGCCTTCTAGGAAATGTTCATCTATCATTACAAAGTTATCTAAGTCTCTAGCAAACTCAATACTGTTTAGGTCACGTTTTTCTCTGTAGTATAAATCGTGATTACCTAAAATAAAATAAACTTTGTTAAATGCATCATTAAGTTTTTTTAAGTCTCTGATAGTTGCATTCATAGTTGCAATATTAATACTTGCTCTATGATGATGCCAGTCACCTAAAAAGATACATGTCTCACAATCACGTGCTTTGGCTTCTGCAATAAACCACTCTACATAATCGTGACAGTCTTTTAAATGTTGTCTACTATTTTGTTTTAAGCCGTAATGTATATCAGTAAAACATGCGGCCCTTTCAAAAAGGTTTGCCATATGTTATTACTCGTTGCCGGGTGTACTTTCTACTTCTGACTCTGCAGATTCTCTCATTGCCTTGAGTTCATTCTCATGTTGAATCTGTCTGCCGTAACTAGGTAAGTGTCCTTGCTCAATTAAAATATCATCTCTAATAGTTTGATTACGTTTTTCTAAATTTAATACTCTAGTAAAACTGTTATTAACAGTAGCAGTATAATAAGCAAATGGGTTTTGACTTTTTGCTTCATTAAATTGTAATCCAATTTGTGCTAACTGTACTAAAGCAGTACCACGCATTTCGTCTACATAAGTGTAACCTCTCCAGTTACCTCTTTGACTATAACGTTCTACTAACTTCATAAACATTTTGCCTAACTCATTTGTAATCTTTCCATGGTCCACACTAAAATGTCCATTATGTAATCCACCTACCCAATGACTTCTTACAACTTCTCTAGGATTAATCCCTTTGCTGTCTAAGATGTAATGCTTAAATGGTGGAAAGTTTACTTTTGCTTTTGAATCAGCAATAGTTTTTGTTGTTTTTTTACGACCAGGTTCATCAGGTATATGGTCATAAGTCATAACCCTAAAAACTAATTCGTCAACAGGAATTGATTTTGGGTCAACTGCAAAATCTTTCTGTTTAGGTTTTTTGGTCCAATTACCTTCTGCTATCGACTTTTGATAGGCAGTAGTTTGCATTAGTGAAGCACGGTTCTGTTGTGCTTCTTTAATTGCTGTTTTGTTAATTTTCTTAACAGACTCTACAATTAAATCTACATGGGCAAACTCATCATCCGCTACATAGCAGTAAGTAAGTTTACTCTTGTGAATCTCTTTTAAGATGTCTTTATTATTTAGATAGTTGACTCTTCTAGGTTGTGTCATTTATTTCTCCTCAAAACTATCGTTCGTTTATATTGTATTATACACATTTACAACTGTTTGTCAACTTAATTGTGAAATGTTGCTAATCATTAAAGTATGTTTTTATTTATCATGATAAATAGTATTAGGAGATGCAACATGGCAGATAATGAAGGTAAAATTTATAGTAGTTTAGTTAGTTATGATAGTGTAGTACCAGCAGACACTACAGCAATTACGGCAGATACCGACGACAGGAACTATTTTAAGCCACAAGACTGGAGAGCAAGAATTCGACCCAAAAAAGGTGGCGAGGACTGGGCATACGGTTTAAAGGATCAAAAAAATGGTGCTGAACGTTCTATATTACAACCTCTAAAAGAAAGAGGCGGTATTGTATTTCCTTATACACCTAACTTATATTTACAAGCAAGTGTTGATTACAACGAAGCGATGCAACATGGATCTAACTATCCATTCTACACATACATGAATAGCAGACCACCAACTTTGCCTTTGCAAGGACAATGGACTGCAAACACATTAGAAGAAGCACAATACTTGTTAGCAGTATTTCATTTTTTAAGAACAGTAACTAAAGCATTCTATGGTGACTCATCAGTTAAACAAGGAATATACGGAACTCCCCCTCCAGTACTACTTTTTGAATATTTGGGAGAATATGGTTTCCATAAAGTTCCAGTAGTCATACGTTCATATAACTTCCAGTTACCTGACGGAGTTGACTACGTTCCAGTTCAATATGATGGTAAAACTACATATATGCCTACCGAAACAGATATAATGATTGAGATGGCACCACAGTACACATACAAGAAACTCAGAAAGAAATTTGACTTACAGTCATTTACAAGTGGTAGAGGATACAAAGACGGATTTATCTAATGGCAAATTTTCATACTAACGACAGTTTTCTAAAAAATGCTCAAGTAACTGATTTTTACTTGGACATTAATACTTTACCTAAAATTCCAAAATCAATTTCCGACGACCTATATACAATAGAGCCTAGGTATGAGAACAGACCCGATTTATTAGCACATGAACTTTATGGCACTACAAACCTGTGGTGGGTATTTTCATTAAGAAATCCTGATATTTTAGAAGACCCTTTAGAGGATTTTACTGCTGGTAAAAGAATACGCATACCTACACAAGAAACTATTAATATGGTAGTTGGATAATAAAATGGCAAAACTGTGGTTCGAAAAAGAAAAGAAAGATAAGAAAAAATCTAAAGTCCAAAAAACTGATAGATACATCGGTGACATTGAGGGCAACGTTCTCGACAATTATCAAAATACTAGTTACAACTTAAAACTTTACATGATTAGAGCAAAGACCTCCGATGGTGGTGGATGGCTTAATGGTGCTATGGCGGCAAAGCCAGAAGACACAGTTGTAATTGCACAAACAAGTGTAACAGGTGTACAAATAGATAATTTAGATATATCATTTGTGCAAGGACCTAACACAGGAAACAGTACAGCCGTTAGAGCGGCATTTACTTTAAAACAACCAGGTGCCGCAGATTTATTAGACCAAATACAAATGGCAAAAGTGCATTTAGGACATTACATGTTTGCAGATGTTCCTATGTTTTTAGAAATAAACTTCCAAGGTTATGAAGATGATTTAGAAGATAACGATGGTGGCGGTAAGCCAATGCATATTGCAGGCCCATACATATATCAACTTATGATAGCAAAAGTTTCTATTGCAATAGACCACTATGGTAGTGATTACGAATTTGAATGTCCAATTGGAAATTCACCTGCCTTTAACGATTTCTTTTTTAAAGTTCCTAAAGATATGTCTGTTCAAGGAGAAACTATTGAAGGCTTAACACAAGATTTACAAGACAACCTTAAAAAATATAAAGAAGATAATTTAAAAGAAGAAGATATACATGACGAAATTGTATTTGATATGTCACAAGTTAAATCTATGATTAAAAATACTAGTTTGATGACAGGGTGGAATAGAGGAAACAGAAAGAATGCAGAGCAAGTAAACAGATTAGTAAACGCAGAATCCCAAGGTATAAAAACTAAAGAAGAATATGAAAAGAGATTAGAAGAAAATCCTGAAAGTTTAGACGGTGGTGTATCAGTTGAAAGTGCAGGTTGGGGTACAGCACAACAAATTAATATGAAAGAAGGAACAAGTATGAATCAATTCTTTACAACTTGTTTCGTAATGTGTGATGACTTCCTAGAAGGAACAACATCAAAGAAAGATTTTAGAGACCCTGTTATAACAGAAGAAGGGTTAGATATGAATCAAACATTTGTGAGATGGTATAGAATAAGAGCAGATGTTGAATGGCTAGGATTTGATGAGCAACGAATGAAGTATGCAAGAAGAATTACTTACAAGCCTGAAATATATGAAACAACTCCTGGAGGAAATAATCAACTTGATAGTACAGCAGGACAAAATAAAGATAAAGACCAAGTAACGCAAAGTATTAGAGAATTAAATATTAAAAAAGCATATCACTATTTGTACACAGGATTAAATGACCAAATACTAGATGCAACAATCCAGTATAATGCTGGTCAAGTTTTACTAGGTGCACCAGGTGGTGGTAAATTAGGTGATATGGCTACTAACCCTAACTCACAATCAGCAAGTATTAATTCCAATCATGACACTACTGGAAAACAACAAAAAAGTGAAGACCAAAGAAAACTTGAATCAAACAAATTCCAAGAAGCATTAAAAAATGACGAATCATTCCAAAGGAAGTTCCAAAAGGATATGGGACTAACTGATGACCAAATGAAAGTAATGATGATGTCAAAAAAATACAGGAAGAAAGTTGCAGATGCAATGGTAAATGTAGATTACCAACAAAAGAAACCTTTAAATAAATCAGGACTTAATCCAAGTGGTGGTAGTGGTACTGGTTCAGAGGACGACACAATATCAGATGATTATGTACCAGAAGCAAGTGGCTTTATATATAGTGCAGACTTAATTGCTGATGCTGGTGGTAGTCCTACAGTTATTGGAGAAGGTGATGCCTATCTGGCAGATAAGGCGGCACAGCAAAATACAATTAATAAACTTAAAGAAGCATTATTAAAAGAAGGTACAGATCCTAAAGTGAAAATGGAATACTCAGGATCTTCTGTAGTAGCAACTAGTGGTGATACAGGTGACGGAACAAATGCCGCAACATTATTTGGATACATGTATCAAAATGTAAATGATGCAAGTATATTAGTAGAATTAGGATTGTCTATAAGAGGCGACCCTTGGTACTTAGGTGTTCCTAAAAATCGATTAGAAGCAATGAAGCCGGCGCCGTCTAAAGCCGCAGATAAAGAATATACAGATGCTGAGGAAGAAAAGACTGACGGAATAATTTATGGTGGTAAAGATAACTTCTTCTTATTCACTATGCAAACACCTAGAGTTAGAGACCCTGATTATACAGAAGAAGATAACAACTCAGGTTACATGAAGGAACAAGGCACAGCATTTTTTATAAGTGGTATTTACAGAATTGTAAGTACAACATGTTCTTTTGGTGGAGGCGAATTTAAAGTAGAGTTCGAAAAAGCACCAAAAGATACAGCATTACCATTAAGTAAGTTTGACTTAACAGCAGTAGATTATGGCAACGACGGAGAACAAGATACAGAAGATAGAGGACCAGATTCTATTAAAGCACAACAAGTAGCACAAAGGAAAGAAGAATTGAAACAGATAGAAGACCAACAAAATAAAGAAGCCGAAGCGGCAGTTGATGCCTATCTTAATGAACAGGGAGGTAACGGCTAATGGGTTATAAACCAGACTTATTTGCACACAGACGTAAGAACCCTGTTGACAAATTAAGAGCAAATGCAGAACTAGACCACGGTATATATGTAGGCGAAGTTATTGTAAGACCTAAAGACGATACTAACAGTGGTCGTATTCCTGTATATATTCCTATGCTGTCTAAAGATAGAGATGACCCTACAGGATATTTTAACTGTTATTGGAGTTCTCCATTTGCAGGTAGTACGCCTAGTGAAAAGATTGGCAAGAACGTTAGGAGTTATGACGAAACAATTAAAACATATGGTATGTGGATGGTACCACCTGATCCAGGTAACTTTGTATTAGTTATTTTTGGTGATGGTAAGAAAAAGAATCCAATTATTATAGGTTGTTTATTTCCTGACCAATCACAGCATATGGTACCAGGCATTCCTGCAGGTCCAACATACGGAAGTAGTTTACCTTTACCAGTTGCAGAAAAGAATAAAAGAGAACCTGACCCAGATACAAGTAATAAAGTAAACAGACCATTACATCACATTTTAACAAAATCAATATTAGACCAAGGATTAATAAACGATCCTATAAGAGGTATATCTACATCTGGTGCTAGAAGAGAAAGTCCTTCACAAGTATATGGTATATTAACACCAGGACCAGAAGAGCCAAGTTTAATAACAGGCAAAAAAGATGGTACAAACAGACGTGGTGGACATTCGTTTGTTATGGACGATAATTTAGACCAACGACACATACGTTTAAGAACAGGGTTAGGAAATCAAATCCTAATGGACGACACAAACGGTCTTATATATGTTATAAACAGTAAAGGTACTGCTTGGGTAGAACTTGCAGAAGATGGAAGTGTCCATGTATTCAGTGATAAAAATATTAATATGCGTTCTACACAAGATATTAATTTCCATGCAGACAGACATATTAATATAGAAGCAGAAGAAAATATTAATATCCGTGCAGGCATATATACCACCAAGGAAGAAGATAAAGAAGCATCAGGTGGTGAAGAGGTAGTCACAGCAGGGCTAGGATCAATTAAAATAGAATCCAGTGATTATGTAGAATTATTAGCGAAAACTGATTTTAATGCTACTGTAGGAATTGACTTAAACTTTAAAGCAGATCAAAATTATAAAATTGAAGCAGTTGGTTCCGGAAATCTACTAGTAGGCGATACTCATAAGATTGGTGCTAGTGATATTATGGAACGTGCTAGTGGAGAAGTTAATTCACAAGCAGGTGGTAATAATAATGTACTTGGATCAAATGTAAATCTAAACAACGGTGGAAGTGCAAGTGATCCAGACCCGGCGGTAATAGTAGAACCTTTTGAAAATCCAAATATAATAGATGATGTTCCTTCAGCCAAACCTGGTTGGGAATATGATGAAAAGAATCCAGGAGAAGCAAATCCATTACCAACTGAAGGTATTAGAGAAGGTAAGGGTCGCGAAGTAAATACTATTTTAGATGTTGTACCTACAAGAGAACCTTGGGTAGGACATGCTTCGGCAACTGCCGTAACACAAGACCCAGCGGCAATGACTTCAAAAGATGAGGCTGTAAAAGATACACCTACAAATGCTATTTCACAAAGTGATAAAGGACCGGCGACAGTTGGTCAATCAGATGGTTCGCATGATGTTGGTTTAGGATATGTACCTGAACAAGGTAACCCAGCACCAGGTCCTCAGTCAGAACCAATGTATAAAAAATCTGCAATTATGTCCGCTCCACAAGATGTAGCACAAGTTTGTAACAACATGCATGAAAACGGATTAGCAGATGCTGGAGCACAAGTTTTACAAAGTGCAGGACATAGTATTCCTACACCAGTTACAAACAGCAGTGGTAATAAAGTAGTTGGTTATGGTCACATATTAGACAGCAATGAAATGTCAGCAGGTGCTACAATATTTGGCGATGGTAAAATATTAGACCCACAAAGTGGTTTCAAAAATCCAGGTATGAAAAGACCAGCAAATGAATATGCTGAAATTATTATGAACGAAAGCGAACAAGGTATAAAAAGATATGGTTTAACAAAAATAATGGGTGGTAATGGAAGTTATGCTATAGACGGAACTAAAAATTCAATAGTTCATAGACTATCAGATGCTATGACCACAGATGTATCAAAAGCATTGGGAATGAATGGATTAAGTACAACAGGAAGAATTATTGCTGGTTCATTAACAGGCATGACTACAAAGCATAATAGAAATTCTATATTGGCTATGACATTATTTGGAAATAGTATAGGTGAAAATAATTGGTACGGCAGTGATGTTAGAAATGCAATTAATCAAGGCGATTCAAATAATTTAGTTCCTCAACTAATGAACAAATGGATTACTAATTCAGTATATAGACCAACTCTTAAACAAAGACGTGTTTACGAAGCAACATTATTTGGAATGCCGGATCTTTATGATATTAATGAAACTCCTAAAGCAAGTGGAATGGGTTGGGGTATTTTGGCAAACAGACTACGTCGAAAACAATACGAGTATTTCGCGGCTGATGGAATGGCTCCACCTGGTGGAATATACATAGGATCAAATTTTAGTATTAATCTAAAGGCTTTGGTTTCCCAGTACATTTAACTCGTTAGTCAATTCAGCAATTCTCTTATAAGCATTATATTTTGCTTTTTGCTCATCAGCAACGCACTTTTCTAAAATAGTAATATGACTTCTTAGAGCATCATTGGTTTGCTTTTCTTCAATAAGTTGTAATCTTAATTGTTCTTCTAACGTATCGTTAAGGGTTAGATTCTGTGTTGTCATCGAATATTTTATCCTTTATAATTTCGACTACTTCTAGAGCCATTAAAAGTTCATTATGACTGAGTGTTAATTCAATTGTTTCTACATTTGAAAAAGACTCAGGTATGTTCCTTTGTGTCTCTACAGTAAGTAGTCCGTCATTAGCCTGTCCCATACCTGCTAACGCATTTCCGGAACTCTTTGTTCCTGTGGATACTATATTACTTATCGGAAATTCTAGGTTTAAATCGGAAACAGCCTTTAATAGTTCACTTCCTGGTTGAGTGTTTCTAAATAGCCTACTTTGTCTAAAAACCATTGATAGCCATTTAGCGGAGCGACTGCCTGCCCATGGACTGGATAAAGCAATCATTTGTTCTACATTGCCGTACTCTTTTGCAAATAAAGAACTTACTAAACATCCATAACTATGAGATACAATATTTATTGGTTCTCCTTGAAAATATTCGTTCGCAGTAAATGTGAAACGTTTTACTATGCTTTCCCATTCTTCTTGTGTGTCATACTCTAGACACAAAGAATCATGCTCTGGTAAAAATATTTCTAAAAAATTGTAACTCAATCTACTTTGCCCACTACCGTGAACAAAAATTATGTTAGTTGTGTTAGGCGAGTTGAGCATCCTTGACCAATTGTTCCATCTGGTCAAATTCAACTGGAATTTTATTTTTCTGACCTACCATATTCACCATTTCAAAAAGAACATATTTCTTAGTGTGATAATCATATATTCCTAAAGAATGCACCCGTTTGCCATCTTTATGTAGCATTTTTCTGAATCTAGGGCCGTAGCCAGTAGATCCATCATAGTCATTTGCCTGTATTTGCTTGTTAGTAGCATAGGCTTTTTGTACGATTTCTTCAAATCGGTCTAAAACATTTTTCATTTAGTTACCTTATGTAATGTAAAACAATACAACTATCGCTAGTTGCTCCTACAAGTACTTATCTTGCAGGTTTTGTAATGATTCAAAAAATGGTTTATTAAAACTAGTTTTAATGGTTAGTGATAAATATTGATATGGCAAACATATACAAAGGGTTTAGTACAATAGGCAAGGTTAGGGCACCTTATACTCTTATTGACGGGGAATTGATTAAAGTAGATTTACTCAATGAACTAAAAGCAAGAAAAGGCGAGAGAGTTATGAGACCTAACTTCGGAACCACAATATATGACATATTGATGAACCCTATAGACCAGTACGTTATTGAAGAAGTAAAGGAAGAAGTAAGAAGGGTTATAGAAAAAGACCCTAGAGTAGAAATAGACGAAATTTTTACTCAATCACAAGACCACCTTATAAGAGTACAAGTCCAATTAAGATTTTTGCCAACACTAGCAGAGGATAGATTATTTCTTGAATATGCTAGGACAGACGTAGAGATTTAAAAATGGCAGTAAACAACAGACAAAATAATTTATTCGCGGCAGAAGATTGGGAAGTAGCCTATCAGGCATACAGCCAAGTCGACTTCCAAGCATACGACTTTGACTCCATGCGAACAGCAATGGTGGAGTATATCAAAACTAATTTCCCAGAGAACTTTAATGACTACATTGAAAGTTCAGAATTTATTGCTATTATAGAATTACTTGCCTACTTGGCACAAAGTATTTCATTTAGAATGGATGTAAACACAAGGGAAAACTTTTTAGAAACAGCAGAGAGAAGAGATAGTGTTTACAAATTAGCAAGACAATTAGGATACAATCCAAAAAGAAATATTGCGGCTAGTGGTTTAATGAAAGTTGTAAGTATAGCAACTACAGAACCATTAACAGATAGTTTAGGTAACCAATTACAAACTGTAACAGTTAATTGGAACGATGCTAATAACTCAGACAGTTACGAGCAATTTATTACAATATTAAATAGTGCATTTGGAAATGTAAACAGATTTAGCAAGCCTATTAAAACAGGAACTATAGATGACATAGTAACAGACTTGTATGAAATTAATACACCTCTTACAAATCCATTAACACATGCCTTTAAGGCAAACTTAAATGGAATAGATAGATCCTTTGATTTTGTAAATGCAGACTTTATAGATAACAAAGCAATATTTGAAAGACATCCAGACAAAACAAATAACTTTGGAATTATTCATAGAAATGACGGATTAGGATTAAGCAGTAAAGATAACGGCTTCTTCCTTATGTTCAAACAAGGTATTTTAGAATCAGAAGATTTAAACTTTACAGAACCTGTTGAAAATAGAACTGTTAATATTAATGTTGAAGACATTAATGAAACAGATACTTACTTACAACAAGTAGATGCTGTAGGAAATACATTAACAAAATGGCTTAAAGTTCCTAATACAGTAGGACAAACTTTACAGTATAATACTAAAGCAACAAGTTCATCATATTTGTATGCTATACAAAATAGAGGACAAGGCGGAGTTCAATTACAATTCGCAGATGGAAACTTTGCACATGTTCCTGTTGGTTCATTCAAATTCTATCACAGAGTAAGTGATGCAGAAAGATTCCAAATGCAACCAGACGATGTTGGTAACATAGTTGTAGGGATACCTTATAAGAATTCAGACGGTGTAGAATATGTTCTTACACTAACATTAAGATTACAAAATGCTGTTAATAATAGTTTACCGGCAGAATCAGCCGCAGGTATAAAAGAAAGAGCACCTCAAAGTTTTTATGCACAGGACAGAATGGTATCAGCACAAGATTACCAAGTGCTACCTTTAAGTAAAAGTACAAATATTGCAAAACTTAAAGTTACAAATAGAACACATGCTGGACATAGTAGGTATATTGATATTACAGATCCTACTAGTACATTCCAAACAACAAATGTATTAGCAGAAGATGGGGCATTGTTTATTGAAGACAGTAACATATCTAAAAACTTTGTAATTGATAACAACAATACACCACTTGAACAAATTACAAAAACACTTCCACTATACTTAAAACAGTTAGAACTTAACGATTTTATTTACAGTGACTTTAGAGATAAGTGGTTATTAAGAGAGCCAAACAAATTTAATTTAGCATTGTACGGTATTAACTGGCATTGTTTGCCTAAGACTGCAACTAACTCAACTGGGTACTTAACAGAAACATTTACCCAATCAGGTACAACTACAGATGTAAACATAGCAAATCCGACATTAGCATTAATACAGCCTGGGCATTTAATTAAATTCCAAAACCCAGCAGATATTACAGAAGAGAAATGGGTTAAGATTAAAAGCATTAGAGATAATGGTAAACGTGTTAGTAACAATACAACTGTTACTGGTCCTATTACATTAAGTGAAAATGTACCAGAGGGTTGGGAAGGTGTACAAGTTATATCAACATTAAGAAAAACATTCTTTGATACAGAAATTACATCAATAACAAATGCTATGAACTTAAAACAAAGTTTTTCATTAGGATATAATCCTAGTTCAAATAGTTATTATGTAATAGCAAACAATGATACATCTACTAATGAAGTATTTGACATAAACAATGCAGAAGATAAATCAGGTAACGGAAGGGATAGAAGTTGGTTAATAAAATTTGATTATGTTCCTATCGATACATTAAGTCATAGATATAATGTAACAATTAGAGGAATACGTTATGTATTCGAAAGTTACGAAGATGTTAGATTTTATAATGTTAATGAAAATAGAATAGTTGACAGTTTCACAGGAACTGCAAAATATGATACTATAGAAATTACAACACTTAATAATAAATCAAGAAGTGAAGAAACATTTGAATGGAGTGATACAGGCGTAGACTTTGTAGGCGATGCTTGGTACTCAACAAAGATTGGTCAAAGTTTTACAACTATACCTTTAAAAAATAGAGATACAAAATATGACCAAGTAGAAGTTAAACTTACTAGTAACTTTGGATTATTTAAAAATTCTGATGCAAGTGGTAATGCTTTTGTGCAAGACGCAACAATAGAGTTAGGCACTAATTACGATACATCAGACTTAACAAGTAATACTAATGTTACTATTGCTAACAACACAGGACAAGTTCATAGTTTACCAAGTAACATTATAATTAACTTTACTAATACAACTTTTGGTGCAAACATTTTAGACTCAAACGGAAATGTTAGTTATAGATTTGAAAATACAAACTATAACAACGGTAACGTAATGGGAAGTGGACATATTGAAGTTACAAATGCAAATGTTACAGCACAAACTGGAACATTAAGAATAAGCAACTTTAATAATAAAAGACATTTCTCAACAGATGCTTCTGGGTTAGCGAGTAAAGATAAATTAACATTTACATATATTCAAGACAGAGAAAGATTAACAAAACCTATTACATATAGTGCAGTAGGTAACTTCAACTATCCAGATGGATATGTTGATCCAAGAAAAGTTCAAGTCACACCTATTAATACAACAGGTGATGACAGTCCTGATAATCCAATTCAATTTGCAGAATTTGTTGCACTTGATGACGTAATCATTTATGAGGACTATAATAGTTTTGACGGGTACACATATACTAAACCAGTTAAAGCAGGAATACTAGATTTAAGAAGAGAAGATGGCGTAAACTTTAATACTGACTATAGTAAAATTGCAGGAGACTCTACAGGTGATGCTACAGCCAGCACTGGTACAGTTTATAATACTGCTGACTATGATTACTATTTGGTCAAGAAAGAAAGTATTATAGATACATTTGATAATTCAAACATAGGTGGAAAACTACACAATAAAAAAGTTTATGCTAAAGATACAGGCAAAGTTTATATTATGACATATAGTAGTACAAACTTAAATGTTGTTAAGCACTACGAAAGTTCTAACCATAGAGCAAAACATGGTAAGTCATTTACACAAAACACAAAATCAACTTACCAAGAAGGTGTAATATTCAAATGGCAACATATTGCAAACAACAGTATGAGAATAGACCCAAGTATTAGTAATGTACATGAGATGTTCATGCTTACAGAAACATATCACGATAAAGTTAAATCATACTTAAATGTTCCAGGAACTGCATGGCCCAAAGAGCCTACAAGTTCTGAACTAGAAATAGAGTTTGCAAACTTAGAACAATATAAATCTGCAAGTGACCAACTATTATTTAAGAGTGGTAGATTCAAATTATTATTTGGAGATGATGCAGACCAAAACTTACAAGCAAGATTAAAAGTTGTAAGATTGCCTGGAACAAGTTTAAGTGATAACGAAATTAAAACAAATATCATTCAAGCAATTAATCAATACTTTGATATTGAAAATTGGGATTTTGGTGATACATTCTATTTCACAGAATTAAGTAGTTACATTCATCAACAAGTAGGTAACTCTATAGGAAGTATTGTTATAGTACCTAAGAGTACTGCTGGAGTATTTGGAGACTTATTCCAAGTTAAATGTGAATCAGACGAATTATTTTTAAGTACAGCAAAAGTTACAGATATTGATATTGTAGATAAACTAACAAGTGATAATTTAAGACCAACAACTGTTGGTAGTCAATCATTTAGTAGTTACGACAATTCAACTGAAGCAATTGGTCCATATGCTATTGACGGATACTATCCGTTATATGCAACGGCAGAGGCGGCTAATTTTGCAGGTAATGGTTCACACCAAACGCATGTGTTCTTTGGTAAAACATTTTACATGCCAAACGGTGTAACATTCTATCATGGAAACTATGTTGTTGATAATACTACATCAACTACTACAGCAAATGCAGATATAACAAATAACACTACAGGAACTTCTGCAGGAAGTTCAGGAAGTGGATCTAGTGGTTCAGGCTATTAATGGTAAAGTAAATGGCAGATAAGAAATATACAAAACTACCAGTAGTTAATCAAACAACAACAATCAAAAACTTTTTTGATTCGACTGTTGAGCAACTGTTCTCAAAATCAAATATTGAGAGCATAAGTGCTTATACTGGCTCCAAAGACTTTGAAGTATTTACTCCTGAAGATACATATTTGCTAGAGCCAACTGCTGATAGAAACAAGTATAGTTTAGAACCTGTAGTTAATAACATTAATCAGTTATCAGGACGTAGTGAAAACAACATGTTCTATGATGACTTTTTAAATGTATTAAGAAGTGCAGGAGCAGATTCACAAAATCAAAATACATTATTTGATACTAACTTTTATAGTTTCTTACCACCCATAAACATAGATAAATTTATTAACTACCAAGAATACTATTGGAGTCCAACAGGACCTACACCAAAAATTATTAGTGGTACATCAACTAATCCTATTAATGTTGAAAAAGATATTATAGGAAAGAAAACATATACAGCACCAGACGGAACAGTATTTAAAAATGGAATGATGGTTTCCTTTAGTGGAGACAATGTTATTCCTAATACTTACAAAGATGAGAAACGTTGGATTATAGAAGGTGTTGGTACTAGTATATTGTTGATGAACAGAGACCAAAACTTTGCAACAACATTTAGTACAGAAGATTATATTTTATTTGATAGAACAATAATTGATACAGCAACAGATACTTTAATTAATACAAGCAGTGATGAAGATGACACTAGATGGAAATCAGGTGGATTAGTAGGTGTTGCCAACTATGTTGACGTAGATGGATTTAGTTACACTGATAATAATCAAGTAGATGCTACTAGTGGTCTTCCTATGTGGGACGGATATGTAACTCCAGTAGGACTACAATTACAATATGTTGTAGGAGGCATTGGAGCATACGATACAGAACCTTACGATAGTGATAACACTCAAGATGTTCCAGACTATATGGTTATGCAACGTGGTTCTAAAGACAACAACGTTTGGAGTAGGATTAACTTTTGGTATCACAGACAAAACTTTTTAGATGCTGGTGATTCATTACCTAAGAAAGAGAAAAGAGCAGTAAGACCTATTTTAGAGTTTGATAGAGATTTAGAATTATATAACTTTGGAACTAAAGGTGTAGACGCAGTTGAAATTGCATCCTTTGATAATTTAAAAAGCGAAGTAGTAGGCAGACCAAACGGTGGTGTTATAGACGGAGTTACACTAGAAGTTGGTAACAGAATTATGTTCCCCAACGAAGAAACTAGCATAGCACAAAAAATTTATACTATTGGCAGTAATGGTGCTAGTCCTTCATTAGTAACACTTACAGAAGAAAGTTATACTGCAAGTATAGGCGATGTAATTAGTATTAAGTTTGGTGCTAGAAAGCAAGGTGTTGAATATTATTGGGACGGTACAAAATGGCTAGAAGGTCAAAAGAAAGATAAAGTTAATACACCTATATTATTTACAGCATACGACTATAACGGTGTTAAGTTAGATGATGTTGCAACATATCCAAACAGTGACTTTAAAGGAACAGAGATTTTTAGTTATGCACCTAATACAGATCCTAAAGCAACAGATGATAGTGTTTTAGGTTTCCCAATTAAGTATGCAAACTTTAATAACTTTAGTGAAATATGTTTTGATAATGATTTAGAATGTGATTTATATTCATACATAGCATTTGGTGGTACAAATAAAACTGTAATAAAAGGTTACATTTATTATAAGAAAACACTTCCTAATGGAAATGAAATTAAAGAAACAAGTTGGAAAGCACAAGAAAAGAAAACGAATCAAAAAGTAGAAGACAGATATATTGTAAACGATAGTGATATTGCTAACAACAGAACAATATGGGAAATTACTGCTAAACCAGAAGTAGATGAAAGCAGTATATTAGTTTTTGTAAACGGTAAACGTAATCAATCATTTAGTTACAATGATACTTTTACAGCAATTACATTTGCTACATTTACATTTAGTAAAGATGATGTAATTGATATTAAAACAAAAACTACAACAGGTTATATTTTAGATGCTAACAGAAGTGGACGTTATAACATTCCTTTAAGTTGGCACAGTAACTTAGATAATCAAGATATTAAAACAGTTGCACAGCCACAATACTTAGAACACTTTTATAGATTAATTAAAGACCAAGATACTATAACAGGTGAGCCTTTAGGAACAAATAACTTTACAGACTTAGATGTAGATACATCTAAAGCAGATAAAATTGTTCAAACAGATGACGACTTGCAAATGGCAGGATGGTTACTGAGTAACGATAAGTTTAATATAAGAGATGCAATAGAATTTAATAGTAACGAATATGTAAAATATAAAAATAGACTTAAGAAAGAAATTAAAAGATATGTCGATAACAACGACACATCAAACATGAGTTATGGTGCAATATTAGAACTTGTACTAGAAAGTGTTATAAGTTTTAATCAAGGCAAGAATGTTTTTGATTATACTTACATGGCGGCATTTGGCGACCAATACAACGAACAAGCAGTAGTAGTAAACAATGTATTGCAAAAAGCATATACATTATCAAAGTATTGTGACTTAACAAAATTAGAAAATAGTTTATATGTATATGAACTAGGCACAGACGGAATAGAAAAATTATTAGTTGCAGAAAAAGATTATACAATATCCAGTACAACAACTGCTAATACTGTAAACTTTACAGATAGTTTTACAATGACACTTGGTAATACATTCAAGTTTAGAATATATGATTCGAATAGGGAAAGTACACAAACTCCACCTACACCAAGTGCTATGGGACTTTATCCTGCAACACAACCAGAAATTATTACAGACAATACTTTTAAAGAACCAATTAAAGTTATTGTTGGACATGACGGCAGTAAAACAGTAGCCGCAAATGATATACATGACTTTGTATTATTAGAATTTGAAAACAGAATTTGGAATGGTATATTAGCAGAGTACAGACAAAAAGATAGTCAATATGATTTGAATATCCATTCAATAAGACCAGGACATTATAGAAGTGATACAGGATTAACAAGAACAACATTTTATAACTTGTTAAGAAATAACTTTAATCAATTCTTAAACAGAAATAATGTAGACTTTGTTATTAATGAATACTACGATGCAAGTAATTACTTTACATGGAATTACAATAGTGGAACTGTTAATCCAGGATATTGGAGAGGCATATATGAAAATGCTTACGATACAGAAAGACCACATACACATCCTTGGGAGATGCTAGGATTTGTAATTAAACCAACATGGTGGGATACTGAATATATCACAACAACATTTACAGATTATAGTAGTGCTAATAAACCTATGTGGAAAGATTTAGAAGAAGGTATTATCAGACTAGGTAGCAGAGAGAATGTAACAAACAATAGATATAGAACAAATAACCCTTACAGAAGAATTGGTCTTAAATTAAATTTACCTGTTGATGCAAGTGCTAATTTAATAGCACCAGCAAATATTGTTAGTACAAATGCAACAACAAAAACTGTTACTTGGGTTGAAACAGCAACAGGAACTGCAACAGCAAATGCAAATTCATTCATTAAAACTGTTGACGGAGTAACTGTACAAGAATTAGATAGTGGTGCAAACATTAATATTACAACAAATAATATTATAAATCATACTACTGGTACATTCCCAACTACAGATAATACAAACGAGATTGAAGACAAGTTAATTAAGTACACCATTACAACTAACACAGGCGACAATACAGCAGGAGACTTTGCTAATGCTACAACAACAGGTAGTACAGCAGTTGGTGTTGCTGTTAATGGAGCACAAATATTTAATGCCAGCACAGGTAATTTACATTCACTGAGCAACTCATTCACATACTCACATGAATTTAGAAATGATGTGAGTAAAGATAGTGCTGGCGGTTTTGTTAGTAGTAATAACATATATGGTTATGTACAACCTAGACCACAAACAGTAGGACTTTCAGCACAATGGGAAACAACTGTTCATTCACCTATAGTAGGTTGGGCATTTGATGGTTTACCTATTTATGGACCATATGGTTATACAGATAGATTAGACTCAACTAGTGCAATTAAAAGAATAGAAAGTGGTTACAGTTTAAAAACTGCATTAAGAACAACAGTAGGTGGAACACCAAATGGAGAATTTGTTGAAGATTATGAATACGGTGCTTCAACAGGCGACTTAGATGAATTTAATTCACGTTATGGTGTAACTCCTGAATTCCCAAGTGGAACAAGATATTATGTAGCAACAGTGGATAGCGATTTGAATCCAGCATATCCATTTACAGTAGGTCCTAAATATTTCTTTACACCTACAAGTTTAAGTACAAATGCTACAGGTACAGCAACACATGTTAGCGGTACAGAAAATTATAACAATACAAGCAGTCAAAGTATAACGTATAGTACAGATACGTCACTAACAGATAAGAATTGGAAATTTGGAGATGGTGCGCCAGTTGAAAACGCATGGAAAATTTCTGAAGCATATCCCTTTGCAATAGCAGAGGCCCTTTTACTTACCAAGCCCGGTAAGTTTGCCAGTGTGTTTGCAGAGCCAGGAAAAATAGTTCGGGCTTCTGCAAACACCAACCATTTATTAGATAAGACAAGTTATAAAAGATATAAAGTTAAAGATGCTACATTACATGGTAGTGTAGATACAAATAATAATATGCTGACTGCTACAGGTTGGTCACCATTTATAGATTCATATTTAAGATTCCAAGGACTTAATCCTGTAGAAGAATTTACTAAACCATTTAAAACTGTAAACAGTAAATTAGGACATAAGTTAGCAGGCTTTATCGACAAAGACACAATGACTGTGTTTAGTGACAACTATAGTACAACTGGTAACAGTTCAAGTTTAATTCTTCCACAAGAAGATTTACAAGTAGATGTACATGTTGGACCATATGCTTCAACAAATGACTACACAGGTGTATTAGTACAATTAACAACTACAGACAAATACAAAGTGTTTGGATACAACAGTACTAAAAAATATTTTGAAATAGAAACAAGTGATGTTAATGGACCAAAGACTCAAGTTAAAGTAGGTGGCGAGCCTATAGAAACTACTAACTACGATCCAACAACTCAATACAACGAAGGTTCTATTATTAAGAGTGGATACAACTACTTTAGAGCAAAGACAACAGCCACAGCAGGTAGTAATGTAACTAATACGGCTATATGGCAACGTTTAAGTTCATTACCTACAGTAGGCGGAGCAGAAGCAACAAACTACCTTTCAGGAACAGGAACGATACAAAGAGTTGAATATGGAACAGAGTTTGATACAGTAGCAGAAGTATATGACTTCTTAATTAGTTTAGGAAGACATCAAAAAGTTATGGGTTATAACTTTGGTGATTACGATGATGAAATTGCAGATGTAAATGATTGGGCATATAGTGGAAAACAATTTTTATTCTGGAGTATAGGTAAATGGGCCGCAGGTAATACAATTAATTTAAGTCCGTTTGCAGGAAAACTTACATTCATTGCTCCAATAGGAAAAGTTAGTGCAATAAAAGATATAGACCAAGGACAATTTAGTTTACTAGATGAAGAAGGTAAAAAAATTAGTCCAACAGAATGTGAAATTCTTAGAGATGGTAATAAGATAGAACTTAAACCGCCAGTAGGAAAAGAATTATACGGAGCATTATTATATACAAATGAAATAGAACATAGTTTATTAGTATCAAACAAAACTATTTTTGGTGATACAATTTTTGATGATGTTTACAACCAAAGACAAGCAAGATTAAAACTTAAAGCAAAACGTACAGGTAATTGGAACGGAACATTATCAGCAGACGGATATATTATACAAGGTGAGGAACTATTGCCTAACTTTGATACACTTGCAAGTGATATAGGCAAATACAATGAGATTGGACATGTGCCTGTACAAAAACAATTATATGAAGCAAGTAGAAGACAATACGGATATCAAGAAAGAAAATATTTAAGAGAATTTGAACTTACTCAAGATGACCAATATGATTTTTATATGGGTATGATTAGAAGTAAGGGTACACAAAATGCATTAAAGATTTTGTTAAACAGTGATAAAGTTTTAGTACCAGGTAGTGTTAATGTATATGATGAATGGGCATTAAAACTTGGAGAATTTGGTGATATAGATAATCAACAAAGTTTAGATTTAAAAATAAATCAATCAGAAGTTAAAAATGAAAAGCAACTTATACAAATTTCTTATCCTGAAAATACAGTAAGTAAAGTTAAAGAAGTTGAAGTATTAGATAGAACAACTAAATTCTTCCAAAGACCGTTCTTAGAAATTGAACCACCACCAGCAGAGATTCCAGGAAGTTTCACATATGGTGGAGGAACAACTGCATTAGCAACAGTTAATATAGGACAAGACGGAACAATTACAACAGTAGATGTTACAGAGCCAGGATATGGTTATACAACTAATCCGGCTGTAACAGTTATTGCGGCGCAATTATTAACTGCAAATATTAGTACAAGTTACATGCAACCTTATGCAACAAGTAATACTTACATTACTAATACAGGTGACTTAACAGGTGTTGCTAACATTACAATTACTGACCACCATGCAAATGCAAGTCATTATCCAACTACTATTGACTTATCAACAGTAGCAAGTGGTAGTGCCACAAATGCACAAATGGTTGCAAATGTTATTAGTGCTATTAATACTACAATGGCAAACGTGCCATTAGATCCAACTATTACAGCAAACATTGGTGTAACAAGCGGAAACAGTTTAATAAGAGCAACGTCAGAACGTATAGCAAATGCTACAACAGAAAACTTTGTTATTACACTTAAAGGTTCAGACTTTACACTTGCAGGCAGTGGTTTAGCAAACTTAGATATAGAAGCAAAAAGATATCAACCAAGACAGAGATTTAGTTTTGAGAGTGCAAACAGTACAACATTCTCAGATATAACAGCAACAGTTAATGGTACAGCAACAACAGGTAATGTTGTTGGTGGAACTAATAACGATTGGGAATTTGATTCAGGTAGTAGAACAACAATTACAAATACTTCATTAGCAGATAGTGGTAACATAAGTTTTGTGTTTGCTCCATTAAGTAGGTCAGATGAATTATCTGAAGCAGGTAATATTGCTACAGATAATTTAACAATTATAGATGGAACATATCCACACATTGATGTTTACATTGATGGAACAAAACTTGAAGAAAGAGTTACAAATCCTTTATATACAATTTCAAGTATAGCAAGTGATACAACTAACTCATATATTAACTTTGCAAATGTACAATCATTACCAGGTGGTAATTTATCTGCAGATGCAAAAATTGTTGTAGATGAAAGAGCAACAATAGACTTTGTAGATGCATATCAAGGTGACTTACCAGGTGCAAGTCTAAATATTAAAGTTGAGGCAAGTGATGCCTTAGCCGCAAAACTACAACAAATTAGAACATATGATATTACTCCAGATAGTAAATCCGATTCAACAATATTAATAGACGTTGACGATGCAAATAGGCTAGTTGTAAGACCTAGAGACATGTCAGAAAAAGGCTTATGGCCCACAACTACAAAAGCAGACTATACAGGTATAACAGATAAAGATTATAACCCACTACCTAATGCAGGTTATATAAGCAAATATAATGTTGACTATCAAGCATTTGATTTATTCGATTTTGAAAGATTATTTGATAGAGCGGCAAGAAAAGCAAGTGAGATTCCTTTAGAGGATGAAATAGTACATTTTGCTAGAAGTGAACACGGTGAATTTGATGTTTACAAATTAGCAAATGTTAGTGCAAATGTATCTTATGTTAAGAATAACGAAGCAACAGGGTCTATGAAACTGTTTACAGATTTACAATTAACAGAAAATGCATTAGACTTTAACGACTTATCAAATACTGATGCAAGTTATGACCATACATCAAATTGGGATAACCTAATTGTACTTAAAGGTAACAGTTCATTAAACGATGACGAAACTGCATTAAGATTCTTAGACGGTGAAAAGGTTTATGATACAACTATACCTGATACATCATCAGAAGTTGTTGTATGGAATAATGAACAAAGAATATTTGACGAAGCAGTAAGCATAGGAAACGTAGCATACAATACTGCGGCACTTAAATCAATTACAAAAATTAAACCAGTATTAAGTGGTAACATTACTGCTATTGGTAGCGATGCATTTAGTAATGTAAGTGTAACTGCTAATGCGGCATTGGCACCTACTACAGTAGCAATGGATATATGGAGACATGTAACAGCAGATACTCACCCGTATAACTTTAATGGTACACCAGCATTTAAAATTAAACAAGGTGACATAGACGGTGTTAGACCAGGACATTATCTCAAATTCGCTGATACTAGTCTTACTAATTTAGATGGTAAGGTATTACAAGTTGCAAGTGTAAACAACACTTTAAGAGAAGTAATAGTATATGCAAATACTTCAATAATGAGTGGTATGGCTAATAGTGTGCCTAAAGCAAACTTAACTTTTGCAAACTATGGAACAACATCAACAGCAAATAGTTCAGGTAACTATAGTGTTCAAATATTTTCTGAGAAGCATGGATATACAGGCGACAATACAATTAAATTCTCAGGACACAATTTAGGTAAAGCACAAGGTACAGCATTTACTCCAACAAACGTAACTGTAAACACATTCTTTGTTGAAGGTATAGCAAGTGGTAACGCAACATTAGATGTAACAGACGATGCCGGTACTCAAACAATAGGACTAGTTAGTGATACAGTTAAACTTACAACAGATTCTTTAGACGGAGTTACAGCGGCTAATTTAGTACCAGGTGCTTATGTATCTATTACAGACCCTGCCGGTGGTAACATGAATGGAAATGTTTTTCAAGTTTCAAATATAAGAACAGAATTATTACCTGCAGAACAAACATCAACTGACAGTATTAGCCAGAACGTTGAATGGACTGATAGTGTTATTTCTAATGTTACAGCAAGAACATTTATCGAACTTAATAATGGTAAAACACAAAATATTTTCCCTGGGTTAGGACTTAAAGCAAGTGGTGTTGATCCTAAACTTGTAAAAGTTACTAGAGTAGAGTATGCTAGAAATACATCAATAGCAGGATTAGTAACTGATGTAGTTTCATCCAGCACCACAGTTAATGTTGATACAACTGCTGGTATGGAAGTAGGCATGGTTATAGGGAACACAGGCTATAGTGCAATAGATTCACCGGCTTTGGCAGATATTACTATTGCAAGTATTGTTGACAATAACACAATAACAGTTAGTACTGCAATTACTATAGATGCTAATACATACTTTACTGCAACTAAACTTGTAGATGAACCTAGAGTAATTAAAGTTAGATTAAATAATGCAGTTACATTAAGTGCTAACGATGAAGTAGAATTTATACGAGAAACTGTTGAAACAGAATTCAACACTTTACCAGAAAGAAGTGTTACATCATTTGAAATTCCAAAAGGTAATATTTCAGCAGATGCAAATAATATTACTTTTGTTGTGCAAGACGCAACAAGCATCACAACAGATGCAACTATAACAGATTTAATTACTTTCCAAAACATTAAACTAAATCAAATTGGAAAGTATAGTGAAATTAATACAGTAAGAGATTATAATACAGGAAATAAAACAATTAAAATAGATGGTGTATATACAGGAGAATACAGTATATCGGATACTGCAAGTAGTACACTAACAGATAGTAATGAATTATTACTAACTACAGGTAATGTAAATTTATTTGCAGGCATGACAGTTACTGGTGGTAATATTGCAACTAAAATTGTTACAGTTAATGGTACAGCAAACGTAACATTAGCAAGTAATATTGCAATTACATCTGGTACGGCTGTTACAATTGGAGAAGACTTATTAGGTAATGCAACATGGACTAGTAACCAATTAGAAATTACTACAGCAGAAGACCATGGATATGAATTAGATTCTTCAGGTAACGTACAAACAATCGTAGGCGAGAATATTAGAATTTATAACTACGAGCCTGAATACTACAACTATACATTTAAAGTAACAGGTGTACCAACAGCAAACACTCTTTATGTAGAAGGTTATGCATTGGATCACCCATACGTTGATAGCGGAGTTGAATACATAGGTAAAACAGACTTTGAAGCATATGGAAATCTTGCTTTACAAACTAGTCCATCTGCAAACATTAATGTGCAGTATGGTAATACAACAGTATCAAGTCCTAGGGTAACATTCCTTGTTGACCAACACGAAGGTAATATTTCAATTAATGGTGCAAACGTTGTTACTAATGCTTTCCCATATATAAATATGGACGAATATAAAGATGAAGTTGAAAGACAACTTATATCTAAAGCAGGTGCAGTAATTCACTCAGGAAGTTTAAGATTAGGTTTCCCAATTAATGTACCATCCCATTTATTTGGCGGTAAAGGAAAACACGGTAGGGATCTACATAAAACGACTTTACATAATGCGGCTAGAGGAGGAAAAAATTTAGTTACTCCTCCACCAAAACCGCCAATAGGTTCAGTAAAACTTCCAAATAATACATCCACTAATGCACAGAATCCTAACTTGTTGCCTAATACAAAGTCTAATCCAAAGATTAAACCTAAGAAAACTAATCCAGTAAGAACATTTTATGCGGCTAGTAACTCTTATACATACAATGGAGTAGGTACTCCATATACAGGAACAATACCTCCTGGTGTTACAAAACACATTCACTACGGTGGCGGCGGATTAAGTGTCACAGTACCAGGTGGACCTAACGGAGGAATGATATTAGAAACAGGATTAGGAACACAAAATAAAAAACTACCATACATGCCAGGTCATCCAAATTATGTGAAGCCAGGTGGCGGAACAGGAAGTGGTCCTCCTGCAGGTGGTAATACCACTGGTAATGCAGGAACACAAAAGAATACAGGTCAACCGGCGGCGGGTGTGGCAAACAATGGTACAATAAGTGTTGGCGGCGGTAACTATGGACAAGGAAATCCAGGATATGTTAATCCAGGAAAAGTAGTAACAGCAGATCCAACAGGGCAAAAAACATATAAGAATCAAAGCACAGTTACTCCAGGAATTAGTTTCCTAGTACCTGTAACAGATATATTAATAGACCAGAAGAAACGAACAGATTGTCCTCCGGCACCTCCGGCTCCACCTCCTCCACCCGCAAAGCCTGATATATTTTATATTAACGACTTTGTAACATACAGTGGTAAGACAGGGCAAACAGAAACTAAGAAATATACTTTCACAAAGTTTAATGGTGCAGACTATACTATTAAAATGTTGTTTAACATGTATAGTGCCCAAGATAGATTAGAAGTATATCAAAGTTCAACACCTAATACAAGAGGTAGATTAATAGCAAGTACTAGAAACTTCACTCAACTTACACCTAAAGAAAAGAATGATTTTGCAAAAGCAGGTGCGGCTCATACTAGACCAGCAACTGTAGGTTCATTGGGAGATGGGTTTGTTGAGTACACAGGTACATTTAGTTGGGTTTATAATGCAGATAACGGAAGATATATTACAACAGTATTAGACAAACATCCTAAATCAAGTATTGCATATCAATACAGCATGAACTATCCTGTGGATAAAGATATGGTTGCTAGTGCAAGAGGACAAAGTGTACAAGGACCTGGAATACCACAAGCAGGTTGTTCCCAAGTAACTCCTACAGCAGTTGCACAACCGCCATTAACTGGAGGATACAATATTGCAGTTATACCAAACTTTGGTAACTTAATGGCAGGAGGACTAGGACTAGGCGGAGGTCAAAATGCTCACCTAAATATTGGAAATTGGGCAACCGGTCATAATTACTCAGGTATATTTGCAAACTTTACAAATATAACTGGTATAACTAACACAGGTACAAAACCAAATACAAGTATTGGTACAAGTGCAACAAGCATTACACCTAGCATACCAACAGCAGGAACGGGTGGTATAACTAACCCTAATGCTAATCAAGTTACAGGTGGCACAGTTGATATGGGTGGAAAAATATGTACACAATATATTAGTGTTACGCCATTAGAAAAACTAAACGGAAAATATGTACCAGGTGCTCCTGTACAAGTTCCATCATGTCCTCCAAAACCAAGAGTTAAAATTTGTGGACAAGCAGATGGTGTTGGTAGAGGAGATACATTTGCTATTAATGGTAAGAGTATTAGTTTAAGTGGTTCAGTAGATTTAAAAGTTGTTAAGCAAGAAATAGAATCACAAGCAGGTGATGAAGTTAAAGTATCAATGGAAACTATTAATGGTGAAACATGTATTTCTATTAATACTATTAAAAGAGACCAAATGATTATTAGAAATGGTTGCGCCGGTGGTGCGTTAAAAGAAGTACTAGATTATTCAGTACAACGTGACCAACAAAACTGTTTCACTCCTACACCGCAGACTGAG
>Ga0115011_10000532_pt1 | contig 30885 bp, 14 predicted proteins | sample TroAtlMetagenome_2_FD_88705 | JGI IMG/M metagenome (GOLD analysis project Ga0115011, IMG submission 88705) | Marine eukaryotic phytoplankton communities from Atlantic Ocean - Tropical Atlantic ANT8 Metagenome | ecosystem: Environmental > Aquatic > Marine > Oceanic | place: Tropical Atlantic...
AACACGGCGACCGCGATGGCAAGAACGGCGACCGCGACCGCGACCGCGACCGCGACCGCGACCGCGACCGCGACCGCGACCGCGACCGCGATGGCAAGAACGGCGACCGCGACCACGACCGCGACCGCGATGGCAAGAACGGCGACCGCGACCGCGACCGCGACCGCGACCACAAGCACGTGCAGACGTCTCGAAGCAAGTTTCAGTTGAAGCATGCTGCAACTTCACGCCGTGTTCGTCCTCGTCTATCACATGATACCGATGCACCACCGTTGACGCCTACCAGCTTAACACGCATTTTTTCGGGTGCAGATGAGCGGATGTTGGCGGAAAGCAAGATCAATGAACCTGAGGTACTGGGCAATGCACGACCGGCAAATTTGGCTGGTTATGTGAACACAAAGCCTTTGACGAACACAGAGTTTAAAAGCATGTTGTATGTCATCAAGAACGAAATGAATGCGCAGAGAATCAACGAGATTTTTGGCAGTCCAGTGCAGACCAAAGGACAGCCGCCGCCACCACCTCCACCTTCTGTTGGGACGTCTGGAAGTGCATTTGAGACGCCTGTGAAAGCAAGATATGTAGGTGATTCACATGAATCAACTGTTGACAAGGAAGTGGTTCAAGATGAGCAAGAGAGGGCAACATCAACTGGCATGGAAGATCAAGACGCGATCGAAATGGTGGTTGAAGATGATGCTTGGCCTTTTGACTGGCGCTCATTCGACCAATCTATCTTTGCAGAGTATGATTTTGGGGATAATTCATAGATTCTTTTTGGTCGGGAATGTTTTCTTATTGGTCGCGAAGTTCATATGCTTCATGTGGCCAATCTAAAATGCGATTGCATTCTAGATCTTCATTGACAGCAGGATATTGCTGCACTATATGCCATTCATTTTGCCCCGAAAGAATTTGTCGTAGGACGGTGTCGAGAAGGTGATCAGAATGACAGTGAGAGTCATTCATAACACACATAATGCCATCGCTAATAAATTTTGGTGCTTGCAGATTTCTCAAGCGAGTGAACGTTTTGACTGTTGGGTGTGCGTAACGGTTTTGCTTTGTAATATGCGCAAATCGGGCAGCGTTTCGTGTACGGGAAGGCGTGCGCGCTTTCAAGGTCGTTACTGGTGCTTCGTCCGCATAGGCGTCCAGCCACTGCAACGGACAGCGCCATGATGTTTGAATGTTGTTTGGTTCATTCCAACTTGTTTCGTAAACTTTATGTTCCCAAGCAAAATCATTCTGTGCGTTTTGCAGCCAAGATGTGACATCACGACAAGGCGATTGTTCATTTGTACTGACAAGATTTTGTAAACGAACGCAGCGAAGTGACATCCAACCTGAGCTATCAATAGCAAACTCCAATGATTGTCCTCCAATTTCTGTTTCAAGCACCTTTAATGGCACCGGCATATTGTTTAGTTCAAGAGAGTTCTGTGTATTTGCTGTGAATAAAAAGTTTGCTGAATTCCATAATCCGGCTTGAGCGTCAGAAGGTTGAACGCTGTTGTATTTTAGTTCTTCAAAAGACGGAACACGACCTTTGTAGTTGTGTAAGCCTTTGTGAATTTTTGAACAAACACTTACATCGTCTGGTTGTGCGTCGCATAATGGCACGTCTGCGTCGCGTGTTGCTCCTGTTTTTCGACGATATACAACATCACCGTCGCGTTGTAAACACTGGTCAGACATAAAATTGTGAAGAATGTTAGAATATTGTGGGTGTGCTGAACAATGTCCTCTTTCATCAGCAGAACCAATACGCAGTCGACAAAACGTGTCAATAAACAGTTCCCCATTACTTGAGCGCGATAAGTCGCAGCCTGTCTCGATGTCAAAATGCTCTGCCCAAAATGGATTAATGATTTCAGGATCTTGCATAGAGTTTGCAAAACAAATCGAATCCGTGACTGAATTGTTCATCCAATGTTTCTTGGATGTAAGTACGTACAAAAACCTATTCTCACCGTCTTGAACCTCATCATAAAAGACAAATGTTGGGTAAAAGCCTTGTTGATACACGTCTGCGTCGACTGGCATAGTTAATGTGTTGCCACTCGGTACATACCAACCCGATTCTTGCTGTAATTGGTCAACGCACGCTCGGAGACGGCCATGCATAATGTTTGTCTGTCGGTGTGGCTTAAATTCTGTTGAAGTGGCAGCACATTCATATTCTTTCGTGTCCATGAATGCGTTGTACTCGTACGCCGTGATCAAATTCAATGCACATTCAAAATACTTGTTACACAAAGAAATACTGTAATATTTAATTGTGTGGGCATTCCACACAGGATGAATGTTTTCTGAATTCAAAGATAGCGTGTTGGTCAACTCATGTTTCATGTGCAGCAATATCAAAAGTTTCAACTCACCAGCACGGAGGAATGTGCGCGCATGAAGGTCGTTGCACCAAATCTCCGTTTGCGACCCAGCACAACGATATGGAATATTCAGACTGTGCTCAGGCTCACTCAGTGTACGTTGGTAAGATTCGCAAACTCCCGTCTCGGTTGACAAATAATCGTCAACTGTGGGGTTAAACAACGCGTTTGCGTCCATGTTTTTCAGTGCCACGAATTCAAAAAGTGGAAAAATGTTTGTGCCGGGAAGTACTTTATGCTGTAAATTTTCCGTACGACGCACCAGAATATTGTGCGATTCCAGATCACTTACTGTCATTGAGTGCCAATCATCACTCCCGTACTGCACACCATTCAGCAAAAATTGACGCACGGCATGGTAAATGCTATTGTCAGGGTTGAATTCCCCCGGCTGAAACGCACTAATACCTTTTGGTGGGCTGCGTGTCAAGTACGAAGCTGTAATGGGTCTATGTTGTTCAAAATGCATGTCAAGAGACACGTCGCTGCTGGATATGCAATACAAATCGGGAACGGCGGACGCAGACAGTGTTGCCAGGGCATGCGTCACAAGATTGTCTATATCTTCTAAAAGTTGCATGCTATCCGGATTGCGATTTTGTGTGCGAGTATACAATACAGGAGATTCAAGAAGACGTTTTTTCATAGTTAATTCAGGACCAACACTGTCAGGAACGTGAACGCTCTGTTTGTGATTATGACACTGCAACAAAGTGTTGAACTTGAGTGCTTGCAGCCAATTTGTATGTACACCACCTTCATTGGCGTCGGCAAGCACCACGCATTGCACGATCCACCTGAGTGGAATCCATTGCATGACATTTTGTATCACAAAATACAGCGAAGCACCAACTTGCAATGTTCCATCTTGCTCATCAATGTACAGTGAAGCTTGTTGTGCTTGCATATCATTTTGTTCTTGCAGCATTTCTGAAATATATTCAGCACACATGCTGTGTTCCAAATACCGATCGATAGTATTGAAACCTCGTGTGTTGTCGATGTCAGTTACACCAAATAACAACACTGCCAGTACATTTACGTGCTGTGCAATGCGTTCACGCTGTTGCAAATCCACGTAAGAATATGGTTTTGTCAGCAATTGATGCATAGAGGCAAACAATTCTTCGTTTTTCAAACTGTCATACACATTAGCAAACGCGTGTGGACATCTTACGCGAATATTGTAAAGGCGTGTCACATCAAATTCATTTTCCAGTGGTCCAAAGACGGCAGGTATGAGAGGTGCTACCAAAGGATCGAGCACGCATTGTGTTTCCATATCGCGTTCCGCAAGTATGCAGCTTTCCCCGATAAGATATCCCATGCCAAAACAACGGATACTGTCATACAAGCAGTAGTGACGCGTGGAGGGTATCTGTACAAGGCGGACTTGATCAACTTTTCGAATGACTGTGCGCACACGCCGATTTTCAACACTAACTGTGTATGGATCCGAAACTGATGTGCCCTTTGTAGGAAAAATCCCAACGTTAAAGGGAATCGTTGGACACAGTTGATATTCAACACAGCGTCGAATGGTGCTTGTTACGCGCATCAGTGAAGGCTCAGGCGCCATGGAGTCGGTGTATGGATTGAGAAAACCAGTGATGGAGTCAACTGGACTGGAAAGCGAGCCGACGTCGCAAAAACGCACCCTGTGATCTGTGTCGTCGGTAAAATCCCAAAAACGAGTGCTTGTTGTTTTGCGTGCCTGTAAATGTGTTTCTCTGTACAGAACATTCGTTGGGTCGTTTGGTGTGTACATGCTGTAACCTGATACGTGTTCAAATTCGCGATCACAGGGATGTGGTTGCGGCAACAGAACTTTGCGTTCTGACAACAATTGATCTTCAGTACTGTCGGTGCGCGAGGACACAAAGTCAGACACGACGCGTAGATTGTTGTCTCGAGTGCCGTGAGCAGTGTTGTTGAGGTAGTGGTACCAGTTGCGCATACTACACATGCCATTTGAGGATGCAAAATCGTGGATATTGTCAAATCTACTGACGCCTCGATTGTCAATTGTGCCTACAACTGCAAACAGTTGCGCCGAAACATCGTTGGGCGCGCTGTTGTGTAGTGCAAACTGCGGTGTCACACACGTGCCAGTGCCGTCGCACATTTGACCCTGCATACAATGTACATGTTGAAAACACGAGCCAGCGACTGCACAAATTCCCGTGATTTCATCTGCAATATCTGTATCGTAGTTACGCAGACATTGCAGCTGCACGCCCCATGCTTGATCGCAATCACTGTCAGCTGTGCACTTTCGCAGTGGTGGAAATTGACAACCAGAAATTGGTGTCAATGATGCGGCCATGTAACGGCCACGTATGCTGTCGGTGGGCCAGTGGGGCCAAGTTGTGTCCAACAAAGATTGTTGTGTTTCGCGTGACAATGACTGGGCGCTGTTGTGTGGTTCATACCATCGCGCCCAATCGCGAATGAGGCCAAGACTGTGCTGTAACGAAGTTGGTGTTCCGGGCAGCAGGTACAGTGGCGTGTCTGCAGGATCCACACTCGACATTCCAAACCGAGACATCGTTTCAAGGAACGACACAGACGCTTTGCGAGGGACGGCTGGGTCTGCCGAAGCAGTTGGATCCCATCGCGTAGATATTGCGTATGGATTCAGATTCACGCCGGGTATGCCCCATGCTTGTGCGTCGCATGCAACAAAGCCAAAGCCAACACTTTGCGACGCCCGGGTCATGTTGCGTAAGCGCACTGGGTCGATAGTAACACGTGCGTCGTATCCCTGCGACATCCACGAGTCGAATCCGCGCCATTGCATGTCATGCAACAGACACGTTGGTGTTGGGTGGTAACCGACGGGGTGTTGTTGATCTGGCCAGTAATCAAAATCGTCGCCGCAATATTCGTTATCAAGAGCATTTAAACCTTCATCGTCACTGCGAGTCAGAAGGTTTTCAGCAGTTTCACTGAACACTTTGTTCAAATTATGCGCGTCGAAAGTCTGCAAATGATTCATCGACATCAAATCAGCGTTGATGATGTCAGAACCTGCTTCTCGAATTGTCTGTCGGTCGTCAGGTGCTGGCCATCTGAGGCTGTACGTGGATGGCACAAACCATGCGTCTGCATCAAAAAACAGCGAACAAGTAGTTTTTTCAAATGTTACCGTGGACGATGAACAGCCTGCTGCACACTGACAAGGATCATAGAAAGCGTTGTCGCAATATAGCAAACAATTTGGTGTAAAGTAATAAGTTGTACATCCATGCACGGTTATATCATTCGTATTCCAACTGCACGTGGACGGACTTGCCAGTGCTGATGGTGGAAATATATTGTAAACACCACGCAAATGACACTGCCCGGCGCGTCTTGCGTGTGTTTCGCATCGCATTTGCCACAAAGCAACAACGTCTGTTTGTTCCAAGATTGCATCAGACGTTACCACTCCCAACGCCAGACCTTCTTGTAACACTGTAAGCAAGGCGGTTTCTAAAACCCATCGTTCGCATGTTGATTTGCCGATGTTTGCCAGGATTGAATGAGACATCGGTAAAAAAACGTCTGTGAAATGGTGTCGCAGATTGTCAATCAATACGTCAGATAATTTGTTTGCGCAAATCGGTTGGCCAACGGTATGTCGTGCCTTTGTGTTCACACCAAGCGTTTTCGACGATGATTTGACGTTTGTGTTTGACATTGACTGTCGAAGACGTTCTTGCAGCCCAATGCCTTTTTGTGTCATCTCGCCAATGCGCAAACTATTCAATCCATACGTTGCTAATTCCTGCGCGTCTAGAGCCCAATCAGTGTCAGTATTGCCAGTAAACCATTCTGTATACTGTTGCGACGAAAGCAATCCCCAGTTCGCGTCGATAGTCCAACACGCGGCATGCCAGCGTGCAATTGCGGAGTCTTCTGTAGCCATGTCGAGTGCTTGTAGTACGACCAGTAATTCACGACGTGTGGAATATGATTGTTGCAAGCACAGTGTTTCAAATTCAGGCAACGCTACTAAAATTTCAAAATCAGAGCAGGCTTCTTCGGGCAAACTACATGGAAGCTCGTTGCCACAGATACATACGTCCAGTACATTTGCCGGGAACACAGTGTCTTGAAGGTTGTATGCCGGAACGTGCTCGTTGCGCAAAGTTTCATTGCGCAATGCAACGGGCACATTTAATGTCGATGCCACCTTTGCTTTTAAATTCGTCTCCGGGTGATTCCAATTTTGTTCACACCACACACTTTCACTTGGCACGTAACGGTGCACGTGCGTCCAGAAGAACGGTGAGAATGTTTTGGCTTCTGCTATCACCTGCTCGACTACGCGCTCGAGTGCGTGTTTGTGTGTTTTGTTGCTGTTACTGGCCGTGGCAAAGTCTGTCGTTGGATCATATGCAAAAGAATCGCGATTTGCGCTTGATCTGCGTACGCTGCGAGCTTGAGTTTCTTCACTGTCTAGAGGTAGCAGGGCAAACAAGTTGCCCACTTCCGAAGTGCATTGATGCCAGAGTGTTCGATTGCCAATCGATGACGCGGTGTCCTGCCATACGTATGCTGATACGGTTTGGGTTGTATCGAAGATGTATGCAGACGCAAGTGATTCGCGATCCTGTTGCGTTAGAGGTATTGCATCATGTGCAACAAAATCTTCATCTGTCCATAGCAACTCGTCAATTTTCGCATTCATCAACTTGCCCAACATATTACTTGTAATGTCCACATGAACGTCCCATGTGTTCTCTTCTAATGTAATATCTGCGTCAAAAACAATGTCTGTAATGTCATTCCAAACTCCCTGCTCAACATTGTCTACGCAACATTCTATCGATGATGAACTGTCTGCACACTTGCACATTAAATGTGTGGGCAGACCTTGCTCGTCAACTTCCAGCCACATTGCTTCCAATGCTTCGATTCGCTTACCGGCCGCTTGCGCAACAATCTCCTCTGCCTCGTCTTCAATGATACGCCAAGCGCTGCGCATGACTTGCTGGCGTGCTGGCGATCCTCCGGTCTGCTTGTTCGAGGAAAACGCGCGCGAGGTAGCACTTCCGCGATGATATTCTGGAGCATTAAAACGTTCGTTCGCGTCACTCAATTCAAACCCAAGTGCATGTAACCCGTCGAGCGTCAAACTTGCTGACGCAAATGGACCAAGAACAAGACAGTCCATGAATTGATGCAGGATGTCGCCCTCTTCTGTCACTGCCACGACATCCAAGTGCTGCATTAGTTCCGTGACCAAGTGTTCTTGCTCCACCTCTGCAAATGCTGGTCGAATTTCGTTTTCGAGTAACTCTCGTAATTCCCGCTTCGCTGTTTCAATACGCATATCTCTGTTCATGGAAACTGCATGCATGTTTGCAACTGCTGCATTGTTTTGACTACTGCCAGTCCACAGGAATGGCGTCAACGCAATGCTGCTTTCGTCTTCATTTGCCGACGCAACTCCAGAGAATACTTTACACGCGTCTGTCACTTCAAATTTGCCGTCGGGTGTCGTCAACTTGCCGTTATGGGCAACATCGTACTGGAATGCATTCTTACCGCTAAAACCCGGCTCGTGACGATGGCATGCATGATGAGCAAGGCCTAAGTCGTGATGGATCGTGTCATAAAGACATAGCCATGTTTGTGTCGTAAGCACGACCTTTGCGTTACTTGCATATCGCAACGCAATGTCTGCCATGCGATGTCGCAAATCCCGAAACCGGTCGTCTTGTTGCAAACTCGCGGCAGAATACAAATGCATTGTTGACAGTTCGGGTCTTGAAAACAGCGAGTACAAAGCCGCAGCTTCATCCCATTGTTTCTGCTGGTAGTTGGCGCGACAGCGCGTGATAATTTGCATTATGTCAACTCCCTGTTCTTTGAAGGCGGGTGGCTGGGGTTTGTATTTTGCACACTTATTTGCACGAACATATGTACTGCTCTCGCCAGCAGCCGCTTCGGCTGTGGCTGGTTCCACACGCCCGCCCATGCACAGCATGAACTTGGCAACGCTCTTTTCATTGTTTTCTGTATACGTTAAAAGTTCATTCAATGAGTATGGATTCCAGGCCAAAACATCCGAACCATCACCACCCGTGAGCCATAAAAACCCCGAGCACCACAAAGCGCCCTCGTTCACATTTTGTGATTTCAGGGGTTCTACGATGGAATGCGGTTGGTCGCCACATACACACGAACTAGCCTGGTTACTTGCATCGACGATGACGGCCAGCTTGCAATTTTTCCAGTCGGATGTTTGTGCAAGGTCAGTAAGGCCTGAAAATATACCAATGAGCCAACTTATAGCAACTTCAAAAATCAAAAATTTCCAGCGAATAAACTTGCGCGCAAATTCACTGCTCAGATCTGTTAAGATTTGCGCAATACGATCTGTGACCTGTACGACAACAGCAGCATCGCGAATATCTTGCAAATCGTGGTCTGACAAACAGGTATGAATGCCGGTGTCATGCACGCGCTGTTGAATTGCCCGACTGCCAATATACACTTGCATTGTTGGGCTCAGTGAGCCAGAACTGCGCGAACCTGTTACGACGTTTTGAATGGTTGCCTGAATGCTGTTTGCGGTGCATCCAATCCATTGCTGTACTGCTATGAATACATACAGTGGTCCCATCAAAATACTCGACAGAGCATTTGTCAACGCCATCATAATCATCTCGAACCGGGCATGCACGCGGCTGTCAGGGGACGCCATGCCAGGAACATAATTAGAAACGTCTTGTACCGCCCAAGAAGCAACGCCAAGGTAACTGGGTATCATGGCTGAAATGTGCACGATTGCGTCTTTTGTTTGACACAAGGTTGCCTGGAAGCCTTCTTCTGGCCACGCAAGCTCGTACGGCCGTGCTCGCGAGTGTGACAATTCAACATATGCAATCGTTGTTGTTGTGACGCCGTCCCATAATGTCTGCAGCAAAATTCGCCCAATGTGCAATTGCTCTGTTAACACAGCACCCAGTTGGCATAAAGGTTTACGCATATTAACAACCGTCCCCACACAGCGTGCAATTGCGCACTGCTGTGCGTTGTAACATAGCGTCTGCACGTTTTGCAGTGCCAGCTGTCGCGCTTGGATGTTATTTGTGTTAATATTGGCAAACTCACACGCTTCGCAGTTAAGAACGGAGCACTCTACATTAAGCGCCACAACGGCTGTTGTTTTCATGCCGTCCCACATGTTCACTCTCAATTCAGTGTCAGTGTCAAAATTGATTTCAAGACAATGTATCCACGTGCGCACGTTATTGGTAACGTCGTATGCAAATAAAACAATCATTTCAAAGTTCATTGATTGTAAGTTTGTTGTGGTGCTACTTTGAACAAACAGACGCAACTGCTGCCAAAGCTCGTTGTCCACCCATATCACACTTGGAGCCATCGTTGCGCGAACTCGCAGCATGCCATTTCTGTCACGCACCAAATCAAGTTCGTTCACTTGCAACACCTCCATACTTGACGTAGCCAAAAAAGATTTTGTTGTGTATTGACCGTTGTCCAAAACTTCAAGCGAAGCTGTTTTTTTCGAAATAATGGGTAGATTAAGACGAAGAACACATGCACTTGAAGCCATTTGTGCAGCATTGTGAATGCATATACGCTGCACGTCGCGACCGTTGTCAGACGCTGAACATTCCATCCATTTGACGTTGAGACTGGAAAAGACATGCAAATTTAATTGAACAAATAAGCACACAGGAGCATCTACAATTTGATCAGCCACATTCGTCAGCGTCCAGCCGTACACACGCACAGTAGTAGTGTGCATTGTATCTGAAGCTGGTTCGACTTCCACGTTTTCCACAGACGTCAAAAAACCAGCTTCTTTTTCAGTTGCAGACACGTACGTACTGGCCGCACGCATGGCCTTTTGCTTCAAATCTTGTTCGACACTCGTTGCCGTGCGTAAAATGCGTCGCGCCGGAAATCCCGGTATCATAATCCAAATTTTGTCTATTCCGCCGTCGTCGTGAGTAACTACCAGCAGCGTCTCCCGCAAATGTGGGGGTTGGACAAACAGCGCGGAAAGCAATTTGACATCCAAAATGGTTGCGTTGTTGAAACTGTCATACGAGATGTCACGTTGTATGCCTTGCGACTCAATGAACATAACGTCATGGGTAAGATCCGGCCATTCGTACACAAAAGACATAACATCTATTGGCAGGCAATAGTATGCAACTAGCAAAACGTTGGCAGGACCATGCCCAGCAACGACAATTCCGCGGTTGTGGGTGACGCTATCGTGTTCAGCGTCTGTCTGCCCGCAAATTTTAGCTACAAGCGACGGTTGTAACTCCAACTGGTCGAAGATTTTGAAAGGCGGCGAGAACGTTTCGTCGTCAAGTGCATTTGGATCAAAAAACATACTGCGTATGCGTCGTTCCTCTTTTTTGGAGTATCCAAGCATTGGCACATTCATAACTGCTGCTGCGGCTTCCTGTGCCGTTTCAAACGCCGCATACTCGTCAGCACATCGTGTCGCGCAATCAGCAGTGGCCATGCAGCCCATGAAATAATCAGTGGGTTCTGGAAGAATGGCTACCACGTATGGCGAAGACGCAAAGTTATCACAGTTGTCTGCAGGACCCCTGTTGCCGAGTGCAGAACTGAGCAACTCGTCCAACACGACACTCAAGCGGTCAACGGCTTTGTACAATCGTGCAAACATTGGATCGAATGCCCTTTTCAAACGGCCATTAGCTGCATCCATAGCTGCATAACATAAATCCTCTCTAGCAAATTGCCCCAGCGCGAATGCTCGCATTGTTGCGTCCGCAGGCAAATTGGTTGGAAATTTCAGACCCATAATCCACTGTTTTTCATCAAGTACGAGAAAATTCTGCAGACAAAACTCGACATTGGACACAGCGCGTCCTTGCTGCAATTTGCACACACAATGCATGACTGGATATTCTCCCAATAACACACGGGTCACGTTGAGTAGGCCGTCTGCAGTGTCTGGAAGCAGTAAGCATCCATGCAACAAAAACTGTCCAAGCGCCGACGTCCGTCCTGTGATATCAGCTATTCCGTGACACTGAAAGCGCATGGAGTCGAGATATTGTTCCCTGATGTCTACGTGAGAACTCATGAGCCCTGCTGACATGATATTCTTCACCATTTTGGCAGGAGGGGCGCTCAAAAACGAATGTGCAATTCGTCGACCTACCGTGAGGACTAAATGCAATGTTCCTACCATGGAAATCTGCAGCTGGAGCAACGCAGTAATTGTCGCGGGAATGGCTGCAATGCGTCCAGCGCTGCGTTCACTCACGCCAAGATTCATAAGCCGCGCAGACGTACTGGCTCGCTGCTGTACAAATGTACTTCCAAACTGTGTAGCAAGCCGCTGTGGAAATCGAAACATGCTGTGCAGTGAATTCCATGGCCGCATTAATGTTGGCCCGCGTTCTACAATTCGCGCCGTGCCGACAACAATCGCTGTTGCTCGTGGTGCCTCGTGAGACTCAAAACCTGCCATGTTCATGCCTGCATGCCACACTGTCAACAAAACGTGCCCGGCCATGCGATTTGTCCAGTGTGAAAGCGCCAGGATGTCGTCGACGCGCAGAATCAACGCCCCTCCGGAGTCAAGTACGCTGTGAAAGGTTGGCTGACGCAATATTGTGCCATACCCTTTAGCTCGGTCTGATGCTGTGATGCCATTGACAAATAACTGATCCACGCGGCCATTTCCAGCTGCAGCTGCCGCTGGCAGAGCAGTAATTGCTGTCAGTAGACGTTCCCCAATTTGTAAAAATGCAAGCGCTGGCGCTATGAGCAACGACCCGAATGGTGGTATAACAGAGTGCTCAGGGCATACATCAGCAAATACAGAAGACCCGACAAGCTCGTCGTCACTCCACATTCCGTCTTGTTCGGGTCTCCAGCAGGAAAAATGTGCACCACTGCCTTCGCGTGGTTCGTAGCAATCATGGCGGTGAGGGTGTAAAAAGTAATAGCGGTACGTTTTAGGACTGTGATCGTCCACATCTCCTCGGTCGACGTTGTAATCACGTGGTCTGGCTGCTAACACCGATACGAGAATGTTTTGATCGTTCAGATACTCGAGGTTCACGACACGAAGATTCACTACTGAATCGCACGTGCTGAAGCTTTCGTCACTGTCAAACGCAAAGGTTGGCTCAAAAAAATCTGGAACCAACATATATGAAACTCTGTCACGTGCGTCTCCGTCCACGGTCTCCAGATCTGCTGTACGCATCGTTCGCACTGTCCACACACGCGGCCGTGTAATGCTTGATTGAATGACAAAGTTTGTGCCCATCGATTCGTTGCGACAGCGGCGAAAAAAAGCAGAGTACAGTGAAAGTTCGGGATCGACGGCCCAGTGCACAGCCCACTGTGACGCTGCAGCCGGGCGTGTTTGACTTGCGTGCGACGTCGAAACGATTGACACGCTCGGGGGGAGAACGACTCGACCGGCCTTGGCGTGTGCAGCCACGCATTCAAAATCAGCTTGCACTTCACACACGCCAATTTCGATCGCATGTGCGTTGCTAAGCATTGTTAGCTGTTCCAATTGCATGCTAAAACCACTTCGACCCAAGTCAAAAAGTCGAGACACAATCAGTTTTTGTTCGTCTACAAACAGCATTACATCTCCCGCAACGACAACAGGCTGTCGTTCGAGTCGAACGCTTGCATGCATTTGCTTGTGAGCCAACACACGCATTGCCAGCGACTGATTGCCATTCTCTTGCACGAGACGTACAGCCTCTTCCACCGTCAATCCTTTGAAAAAACCACTTGCACCGTAGGAAGCCACTGCGGCTAACGGAATGCGACTTTTTGCTGTTTTTTCTTCTGAGCACACTGGGGAGCATCGAGCTAGCTGTGTTTGTTCTGACATATCAAACCACTCCTCCAGTCGGAGGTAAGATACAACCGACCGACCCCAATCTGCAATCCATGGTTCATCAATGTCAGCACACGGTTCACCGTCGTCATTTGTTAACGCACATTCACGGCCAGGAAGCACAATATCGTTTTCCCACGTGTACGCTGGGTGCATGCGGATGTCCTGCACACGTGTTGCCGACATTACCAAGCCCATGCAATACGGAAAACAATTTACAGCATGCTCGGAACACGTTGCCGCACCAATTGCGTCTTGGCGACCACATAATGGCTGCACAACAATTGTAGCTTCAACAATATTTTCACCTGACGCTGTCACATGCGGGCCTCCCTGCAATCGTATGCGCAGCGGATCAAGCGCTTCGGTGTCGCCTGTATCAGCCGCTGTGTTGCCGCTGTAGCCGACCGCAACACGCCTGCGTGGCCAGCGCAACGCTTGCACGCTAATCCGCGTCCAAGCACACATCATGCCACGCGTTGCGCCAGGTTCAAAAATCACATCATGCAGCTGTGGTGTTGTCGCGTCTTCAGCGCGAGTGTGTTGCAGATACGGGGCAGTGCCGCAAATTAGTGCTAATCCATCGCGATCAGCATTGCCATTATCCACGCACGTACATCCAAGAATTCCAGTCCTTGTTTCAGCAGTGGCGTCGGCGTCCATGCTCGCTCCAGGCGCGTACGTTACCGCTGCGAACCCAAAGCTGGCGTCCATGGGCACCGGCCACGCGCCGTATGCCCACACATACCCGTCATGAGCGCTGCGAAACAGCACCGAATCTCCATTTGTAACTGCCAGCATGTTGTGTGTCATACCCACAAACCGTAAGCGTTCGATCATTCGACGCGTCTGCGGTCCATGTGCACTCAGAGTTTCGTCATCCATAGCTTGTCGCAAGTCCTCCAAAACACCTGTGCGCTCCATGTCACCAAGTGGATCCGCGCCGTCACTTGCTCCACTCTCTAGAACTTCCATTGCACGCAAGGCGCTGGCTCCGTCCAACAAAACATTGCCAATTCGCATCGGGGTTTCACACACAGGCTTGATTCCTGTTATGCGAGCATGAATCATTGCTGCCAGGGTATTCAACCAATTATCCCATAGCTTACCCCAATTTGAAACAACAGCTGAACTGTATTCTAATAATGGTTGCCAGTCTGGTGTGCAACCGACAACTTGCTCTGTTCGGGTGTACATTTCTGTTTTGAGTTTTTCACAACGCCTGATTGTAGTGATTGGTAGTCCAACCATTACATGCACTAATGTGTTACCAAATGAATGTATGGTCAAATACAAGTAGTGATCCGTCATTGGATACGTAAGAGCGTTTACAAACAAAGCAAGCAATCCACAGTGTTGACTGATCATCTTCTGAACACTGATAAACATGAGACGCGCATAGAGGCCTGGCGTTAAGAGGTCAACTGCCAGAAAATTTGGACTTGCGTAACAATTTGTGTCGTCAAGCATGAACACACCACTACAATCAAGCACGGTAGTATTGCTTTGCATCGACATAGCACAAGTACGCTTTTGATTGGGCTGGAAATCAACGGTACAATGCTGTACATGTTCTATCCACGTCACCCAGCTGTAAATAGAACTACTCATCATGATGCCAAAATTCTGTAGTATGTCTGGAATGTGTTCTACACTCTTGAAGGTAAAGTCTGCAAAAAAAGTGAACATAAGTTCCGCGAAAAAAAACACAATTCCGTTCCAAATGGCTATGAATGCTCGCAGATATAGATCCAAAAACCCAAACAGCCATCGCAGAATGTTGACAAACGGTGCAACTGATGTGTTATACATTTTTGCAAACATCGAAATGACGTAAACGTTGCTGTTGCATGTCGTCATGAAAATCCAGAACAAAATCATGAAAATCATAACTGTGACCAACACGTAACCAACGCTTCCCAACACTGCCAAAAACGCTTGAATTGGAACGGTAAAGATTTGTAATAACACAGCCAAAAAATGCGATCTTATGTTCGCGTCGCCATATCGCTTGATAGCACTGCGTTTTGAGCTCAGTGGCACCACTAGCATCAAAAGTCTACGCAGTAAACATTCCAAAATTAATGTACATTGTAACCCTATACTGAACCACACTAAAAACATGCAAGACTTGTCTGTCTTATACTAATTGCTCTATGAATCAAAGTTTGCTTTGGCGCTTGAAAACAGTCACTCTTCACTTTCGTCACCGCTACTCAAGTCTGGCAGGTGAAACACAGCTGCTGTTTCATCACCAAGACTTTCGTCATCACTACTCAAATCTGGCAGATAAAACACAGCGACTGTTTTATCAACAAGCTCGTCTAAAATGCCTAAAATGCATATGTTCATGCGCTGTGTCTCGCTCATATGCCGGCAAATGTGATGCAACTCTGGTTGCTCCTGATCCACGAAAAGCGTCTCATACAATAAAGCTTCCGAGTCCTTGTTGCTTTCCTTAGCCAAGATTTGCTCTCCCATGCAGGCGGTTACGCCAATGTCGGTGATCCAACGCATTTTACCAGTTTCAACATTGTAAAATCCTTTGCAATTTGGCTCGCTTTCGCCCGTAAACTGCGAGCGTCGGCACCAATGTAGGATTTCTTCGTATATCAGATTGGCAGATTCGATTGACGTTAGCTCGAATTTGAATATGTCGGTTGTCGTGTGCACAACGACATTGTTGCCTTGATGCATCAATGACCGTAGGTCATGCCACATCAATTTGATTTCATTCTCTGCATTGCCATGGCCAGTGATTGCCAGTGACTCGTTGTTTTGATATTCGGTCTTGTGCATTGTGTACATTCCTGTTTTTTGTTCAGCAATGTGGCCAGCGAACATGCCGTTATACATCTGTTGTTTGTCCCAGTGTGTCGTGGCCATGGTACACATTGTGCGTTAAATTTCGAGACGCTGACGCAGACTGCATATTTATTTTGTTTTTTATTTTTTATTTTTTTTGAAAAGTACATAAAAGGCATGCACAAAGAAAGTTCATATGATGAATGTCCATTTGCGTGTGACATGTGCAATCACAATACTCATCGTGCTCTTGTGTTGTACATCGGGCCATAGCAAGCAATACCCACTCAAGAAGATTCTTAAGAAGACAGATCCCATATTTCCTGGTCGTTTGGCATCCGATCCCAATTTGACTCTGACGCGGATTGAAGCAGGCTTACTGCAAGTTGCGTTAATGCATCAACTCAATGAAGTCAAGAACAATTCAAGCACGTTTAACAAAACGTTGCAGCCTGCTAGTTGTGGCTTTCCGTTCTATGAGCGCAAGACAGATGAGTTTTAGTGATGTGACGACTTTGGTTGTATATCAATAAAACACTATATTACACTCGAGTTCAGCATCTTCTTACTCTTTCCATTTCGTGTCTTTGAACAGTACTAACTTGTGCGTGTTTGTGTTGGTGTTTAGATAGGAACAACCAAAGGAACGGGAGGTGACGTGCTTATTTTGGAGGAAGCTGCCTACTGTGACGAAGGTTTTTTTTACGAGGTTTGTTATTTGTTCTTCCTACCGCAATTACTTGTCTGTGTATGACAAAAACTTACTGCATTTTTGTTCAAATATACAGACTGTAGCACCAATTTTGAGCATAGGAAGTGCATCGCTCGTGGCCATCTCAACGTTGACGTCTGAGATCAACTTCTACACGAGACTTATCAAGATGAAAGATCCTGCAACAGACCGCCCTCTCTTCGCGGTATTTGTTTCTCCGATGAAAAACAAAACGTTTCGGATTGTTGTGCCCGCGGTGCGCGATGGTTTTGCCCGCAAAAAGTTTTACCCGTAATAGTTTTTTTTATTTGTTTTTTTTATTTTTTATTTTAAAATAACACACTGTTTCGGATTGTTGTGCCTCGGGCGTGGTTCGCGATTTCCGCAAATCTAACACTAACGTTTGACAGATTCGTTGCGTCGAGCTTGCATGTGAGAAGTGCAAGGACGAAGGCAAAGCGCATGAATGCGTGCACATGCTGCACTTGGTGCCTATGTGGCAGTCAGAAGAGAGGCACCGCAAGCTCAAGATCATGATGCAGGACCGACCGGACTTGATTCAGTCAGAGCTAGCCGGGCTTGCATTTGACAGTCTTGAACAGGTTTTTCGCAAGAGTGATATCAAAATTGCGTTGGAACTTCAACCGTTAAACATTGTATCAGACTGTACAGTTTTTATTGTCATTGACCCTGCCGCAGGAGGTCCGCAGTCTGACTATGCGATCGTCAGCATGATACGGGGGCGTGGCAATGTTACGGTACGTGCGTGTATGTTCACGCAAGCTGCCACGCGTGTTTGCATTTTTCTACAAACGCTGAGTGTGGTGTGTCGTGTTCTTGTAGATAAGAAACAACGCAATTATTTCTCAAATCACTAAACCAACGTATCATCTTGTTGTAATTCTTCTTGTCGGTATTGAGTAGAAACGATTTCAATTTGAGATCAACATTGAGAAAAAGAAAAAACATGCACAAGAAATACATATGATTTGTGTTAGTATGTAAGTTGTCGTTCAATGTTTGGATGTATGGACTGTTAATGTCTAGGTGAAAATCCTGCACAATATGGGCAAGACTTAATTGGCACAAGCTAGCCAGACGATTCGTATTGAAAGGCAAATAGAGTCTTTCAATAATGTCTGGTATAATGTCCGTGTACGCAAATTTTTTGATTGTTTGTTCTGGCCACGTTGTGACATTTTCTGTTTCGTTTTCTCTTTTTCGTTTGCAGGTGCTTGGAGCCGAAGCGCTCATGAATTGCAAAGGTTAGTGAAACTTTCAAAAAAGTTTGCGCTAAAAAGTTTGCTTTGTTTTATTTTGTTAATACAGGCGACGATATGTTTTGTACTGATGTTTTAATGGACTGGCAAAGAGTACGTCAAAACGAGTTCCCTCCAGTGGTTTTCGCACGTTTTTTTCCAGCCAGCACAACAATTGGTGCAACATGAAACTAACTCGTCTTATATTTGATATGCAGAACCAGATAAACAGTTTGCCTTGGTACAACGTCACATAATGAAGCTTCAAAGCATGTCGTGTTTTGTTAACAGCGAGTTTGTAATTATGGTGGAACGCAATCTGTAAGTTGCCCAATATGTTTACACGTATTCAAAATCATCACTACATTCTAAAAAATCGTCAAACGTGTGTGGAGGTAAAGTGACTACCTCCACACACTTTTCACACTCTGTTTGCACTGCCACAGATGTCTTCGCACATGTTTTAATTCGGTGCTGTTTTTTGCGATTTATAGCAGCATTGACATCGCGCTTCCATTGTTGAAGATATTGCAATTCTTTTTGCATGCGTAATATTTCAACTTGCAGTGATTTGATTTCTGCGGCGTGCACCAAGTTACAACGCTGTGAGTAGTGCATTCGAAGCATACAGAAACTTGTGCATAGTAGCTATGTTCAAACTAATTCCCTTTTTTGTTTCAGTGGTTTTGAGGCTGAGCACCACGAGCGCGCATTAAATGGACTTCCACGTGTTCGCTTCCGAGTTGATCATCAGGCCAAAAGATTCGGCGTACTTATGACTGAAGACGTCAAATATGCAATGATGACTCTGTTTAATAATCTTCTGCGTGATCAACGTGTGGCGTTTTATAAGCCATTCGTAAGTGAAAACCCGGAAGCAATGATGAAGCGCATAGCACAACAGCTGGAAGTGTATAGTTTTCAGTACAAGTCTGCTGCAAACGTGTTTGGAAAACAAAGAGCTGCCCTCTCAGGCAAGGTTGGTGGTATGAAAGACGATATTGTTATTGCAATGCAGCTTGGCGCATATTTTAGTAAAGAACCAAGTTTTTACACTTAAAAAAAAGAATTCTGTCTGAAAGGAAATCAAATCTCTTTCAACAAAATGCCTACGTACAACCCTTACGACTACCCCTTTGAGTATCAAGTTCATCGCGTTCAGCGGGCTGTAACAGAATCATTGCAAAAACTCAACGTGTACAATTCTCGAGTAAACATCCTCGAGTATCTTGGTGTGGAGGCGTGGAGTGACGTAGTCTCACACTTGGACAACAAACGCAAACTATGGAACAAAAAATACCCCCATCGACCAATGACACTTACAAATACACATATTGATCACATTAAACCAACAGCCAGCTTCAAAATAAAATCACTTGGCATGAAGGTTCGTTTGAGCAACCATATTACAAATTTACAGCCTTTATTGACAGATGACAACAATTTTAAGGGTTCTGCTTGGAAAGACGAAGACGAAAAGTTTTGGAAAACTCATATTGTTTTGCAAGAATACACGCTGATTTATTATCCTGGGGCGTTGGCGTTTCAGCCAAGTTTGGCTTCGAGTGATTAAACGTAAAATCCGAACTTTTCTTCCAAGCTCTTGTACCAACGACCACATTCTTGTTTCCATGGAACAAGATCCTCATTCACCTCATAATCCGGATCAAACACCCGTTCACCTGAATCACACGACTCAAAACTATCAGCATCGTCAAAGCTCTTGTCCAATTCATCGGTTTGCCCATAAACAATGTCATCACTCCGTGGAGCAAATTCTGGTGTGTGAAAGACTTCTCCATATGATTTCCCGTTCAAATCCTTTTCGTGCTGCAGATGATCTGTAACAAGTTTGTTGTGATAAATCACCACCAGTTCAACAGCAAGGCGAAGTTCCGACTGCGAGTAGACTGACACCCATTCATTTTCAAAGCGAAGAAATACAGTGTCCACATCTTCACGCTCACGCATGCACTGTGGCAACTTCGACTGTACTGACGTGAGTACTTCTTCAACCGTGTACAACTGCTGTGAACTCAATTCGAGTGGTGTATACCCAGCTGGTCCGAGTGGTCCGTTTGTCTCAGTGGCCAGTTTGCGTGTGTATAATCGCATCGTACACAAACTCTTCCGAACCATCACTCAAACCTATTCTTTTTTTTTTTTATTGTAACGCGCATAAAAGATTTTTTTTTTGGAATGTACCACCAACAGGCCGTGTTGTGTTACGTTCCACAGCCAATTCGGCATGCTTGCAATATTACCAAATTAATGGAACATCTTACAAGTGTTCGATGTCAATTACAATCAACGGTAATCAGACTCACTGAATTGGAAAAGGAAGAGAAGCGAATCGAGGATCAATTGAAAGCTCAAGGCATGTCATTGTAATAAAACAATAAAACGGATATTATTTCTTTGAACATACACTAATATTTTCGGCCCGACATAGCATGTCTTGTGAACTTTGGTTCATGTCGGGGCTCTTCAGCGTTGCCATGATTAGCTTCCTTTTCCTTCACCACTTCTTTAAGAATGCGCATGAGCCCGAAAGGTTAGAAAATTGCGACCGTTTGTTTCAATTTCGCGACATTTTTGTGTGCTGTATGTTTGATCGACCAATGCACAAAAGATGTTCGCACGAACTTTGGATTTGTATATTTGCTATTCTGTTTATTATAAGCTACGGTCAGTTAAGAACTTACTGCGAATAATTTGCATTTGTTAAACTTTATCCCTGAGAAGCTGCGCGCTACTGGCCTGCGTAACAAACATGCAATGGTTGTTGTTGCTCCAAAACACTTTAGCCAGTTGGCGTTTGACGTTGAATTCGGCGTCGTTTGCTTGTGAGAGCATATCACATAGCGCTTTACGTTGCTCGTTGTCTATCAAGAAACCAAAGGGGTTGTTTGGCTGCACAATGCTTTGTGTCATGCGCATAAGAATACGCTGATCACACTCTTTGTCCTCACAGCTTTTCAAATTGTTCAAATACCACATGAACACTTGCATTGGCAGAGGTGGTGTTGTTTTGTGTACGCGACGACTCATCCAGTGGTAGCAGCATGTGCATGCATTCATAACAATGGGTGTTTCGTTGTTGGCCGTTGCGCCAAATGTGTTTTTTACTCGATCGATGAGATTTGTCGTGGTTCTGGTGACTGCGTCATCTATGCCCTTTAGTTGTTGCTTGTCAAGGATGTTGCAAATTTCTGTTACAGACACACTCTTGTACACTGTGAGTTCGTTTCGACCACAATAGATGCAGGTGCTCATATTGAACCGCCGCCAACCCACCCACCACCCTTTGTAATCTGCACTGGTTGCAAATCAAACCAAACTGAATTTGAGTTTTTTTTGACGTTTTCAGACGCAAATGTGTTTGAATGTTTTACGATTTTTTTGTTGTGTAAAATGGTGAAAAACAGCACTACCACGAACAAGGAACCGAAGACCGTGAAGCCGCGTGCGGAAGGACGGCCGTACAAAAAGCTGGCATCTGATATGCTAAAATCACGCAGGGAAGACATTGAGAAGAAACTAAGGGTGCATCAGGCTAAGAGCACTCTGCTGCAACAGCGCCTCGAACTTTATATGAGGGAGGAAGTTTTGCGGGTAGTCCCTGCTACTGAAGAATAGACGTTGTTTGTATACACAACTGCACGACACACGCCTCTTATGCTCCAAGTCTTCATAGGTTCGAGACACGTGACTGTGTGTGCATTTGATCGCTTGACACGATCGATAAACAATTCATCCAACATTGCGTCTGAATAAACTATTATTATTTGACGTATGTTCATGCATTCAAAATCCCTCGTCTCATTGCGCAACAGCTTCAGGGCGTTCAAGGGTAACAAAAGCACACTTTCTTCAAACACAGTCTCATGCACCGTGCAGTCTTGTGATTGTCGACAGATATGATTTTGATACTTGTCTGTGTAATCTTTCAGCACGTGCATGCTTGTGGGGTATCCCTCTTGTTGTAGTTCAAACACAGACCGCATCAAATACATGACATTGTTTTCCAAGACCGTGTACTTGAGGCTGGATGGTGCTTTTACTTGAATAAAGCCAATCAAGATGCTGGGTACTGTTGTGTTGCTCTCACATGGTTGTGTTTGTTTGCTCGGAGGTTCCAAATTTGTTTCATGATGAGTGTTTATTGCAACAACTTTACGTGCAATAATGTTGCGATTGGTGTTATTTGAAGTAGGATGCAAGTAGATTATGCCAATAACACAGCCTATGGCATGTACAACAACGACATACCCAAACATTCGAATCGCCCTTGACATGCATTTTGTCCTCTCGCAAAATAGCCTTTGACAGCACGAGCTATTTTTCATACCACCTACTAATGCAAAGCGTTTTCTGCATGGAGGTGTTACTAGCCACAATTTTGCTATGGGTTGCAGTGTTTGGTCTCATTGATGAACTGATGCACTATGCTTGCAAACCAGAGCAAAAAATTTTGTGCTATGCTATACTTGGTCTTCTGGTCATATGCGGGGTGCATGCAAATCATGGCGTCTCGTTTTGCACTCTCATGTGAGCAACTCCACATCCATTTTGGGCCACGCCTGCAAGATTTCTTGTTGTGACCATCCCGATTCGATCATTAAGTTGTAAGCCCAACGAAGATCTGATACATTTACCTTCAACTTTTGCATAGTTTCATACAGTTCAACGATTGTTTGCAACTCTTTGTCGTAGTGTTGAATGCTGTACAAGAACTTAATGACGTCATCAAGTGTGGCACGTGAAGAATCGTAACTGCTCATAAGCGTATCATACGCAATTTCAAACGCGGGATTCATCTGTCCGTCGGAGTTCCGGATGTTTGACACACTCTTTTTGATTTTCACACGCATGCCCGGAGTCAGGAACTCATTGGTGGTCTCAGAATTCATGTTTTGGCAGCAACCGCATGTGGCAGAATTTGTAAGCCTGCATAAAAAACAAATAATTTTAAAAAAAAATAAAAAAAAATGTACATAAAATAACCGCGCATTTGCCACTTAGCATTCGGAAACTATTCCCGTCTTTGCTTGACAGAAATGTCTCAACCAAGCCTTATGCACTTTTGGCGCCCCCAACGCGCCGATGCTTCGATAACCCCGGCAACAGAGCGTCGAAACATCCGTCCAGTGCCCAGAGCCAGCGTTCAACCGGTCAATCTAAATGCTACAAGTGAGGGCCTTGAGCTTGAGGATGAGATGGATGTGGACAGGCGTTCGGAGCATGAATCGCCTATGGGATCAGACGACGAAGATTTTTTGGACGATTCGTTTGAAGAGCCGAATGGAATTGAGCAAATTAGGGCTAATAACGGACCTCTTTTGAATGTCACTTCAAAGCAAATACATTCAAAAGCAGACGAGCAAATTGAGTACGGCTTGGACGACGAGGGTGGGGGTGACAAAGAAAATGACACGAAGACACGCATTGAAGCCAGAAAACTGTTGGCAAGTACGGAACGCGGACTTGGAAATGTTTATCGCGAAATTGACGAATATGACGATATAGCTCCTTTTACACTGCCGTATGCAAATATTACTGTTCGGCCTTGGCATTTGCAACCAGGACGCCGCACGGCAACTGATGTTCCAAAAGACGGTCAACTTGGCCAGACAATGGGTGCGTTTGGTGACGCTGAGATGGTAAAGTTTTTGAACGATTCAACGTTGCTCAATTCATACGCGGAATATTTTTTCTTTCCATTTGAAGAAAGCGTTTCGATGCGCTCTTTGTCGACAGACATAGAGAGCAGCGAGTTGCCAGCAACCGTGCTGGACAAAAACTATACGGAAAAACTATTACATTTCATTGAAACGACACACCAACCGTTGGAGCTGTCTAAAATCAATCACTCGCCAGGCACGCTGTCGGAAAGCATTGTCGATGTGCATTTTGGATTACAGCGAATGAATGGGATGCTGAACAAAACAATCATGGACGGTAGTTATGGTGGTGATGAGGGTAAGGCAGGATGTGTGCTTTGGATGGTAGATTGGAGTAGAAGTGGAATGATTCCGACAGAACTTCTGCTTCTGACACAGCTACTATGTGAATATTTGAAAGGCACGCAAGGTGATGAATGTTGCTCTGGCATTCAGTCTCAGTGGACCGAATTCACACACAGTGGCAAAAAGGGCTTGTCAAAGTGCCAAACTGAGGTGAGAACAACGCGAATGTATAACTACAGCGAGGCAGGGGATAAGAGGGAGCGATACGCATCTGAGGATCTAGACGAAGAACTCATAAAAAAGCAGACGTGCTATCGCCTGGGAAAAAGGGAAGATGAGATTGATTGGTCTTGTAGAATGCAGCTGAATACGTCTGCAATCATACAAGAGCGCAAACAAGTCAATGACCCTGACCAGGCCGGAACCCGCGTTGAGAGGTATGCAAAACCGGAAGACAACTGGTCAACGCCGATTATCGATCTGTGGCTGTTTCAGGAAATCATTCCTGCACTTGATGCTGAAACGGAAACCATAAAGCACATCGGAGTGTATGGATTGTACGTGAATGCGACAACAACAGCAAACGACCCACTCGTGGTGCTCGACATGCTTGCACAGAATAGGACAGACATGCATGTTGCGCTTTACAAGATTTTTGAACATATGTCATCAAGGCTTGGCAAAAATATTTCAATCAGTCGTAAAGAGATGTTTGGGTCGGATCGGGCAGCTGCAAGTGAGTTGTGTTGTGATCAATCAATGATGGAAGCACTGTTCAAGTTTGCTAACATCAGGGGCTTGCGCAACGTCAATTTTGGTGGTCTGCGTTACAATCCAGACGACAAGAAGGAGCAGAAGTTATGGAGAGAAGCAAACAGACATGTGTATAAAGCAAAAAAAAATCATTTTCTAAGGGTGAAACACCACACTATGGAAAACCGCTCGAAAACAAGTCGACAGGCAAGTCTTCCAGACCTTCTGTACAAGCCGCATACATACCCGGGGATTTCGTTTGTGGCGTTTGACGACGACAAAATGCGCGAGCATATGCAGGAGTACATGAAGCAAACTTCCTTTGGAAAGCCAGAGCTTGCACAGAGAGAGATGAATCAGTGGTTCTGCAAGCTGCATAGCAAAAATCAAAACGTTTTCATAATGCATGGAGACGCGCGGCCGTACAACAACGGCATTTGGCTTCACCTTACGGTAGATGGGAAAACGACCGAGGAAGAAAAAATGAAGAGCCACAAGGAAAGTTTGAATCGTGAAATTGTGCAGCCATTGCTTCTTGTCCCAGCAATTGCTTGCTGGGCTTATTTCAAACACCAAGAGAGCGACCAGCTTTCGGTATTTTTCACGGACAAGCACCTCATTCCCGACATTGAATGGCTGCGTTTAGAACTTAACAGACCGTTCAGCAAACTCCCTCCTGTTGTGAGCAAGTTGTTGATTTTTATTGGGAGGTTCATTTCCGAAATTGACACACAGATGATGGAAGACGTGGATCCAATCAAACAGGAGCTGCTGGGTCTGGTGGGAAAGCGTCCACATTCTCTGCAAGCTGAGCTTGCAAATTTATACAACGAATGCCATGATATGGCCACACTGAGTAGAAGAATATGGGCGACAATAACGTCGCATAGTTCGTTTCAACAGGGAACCATGAAACGATGCCGTCTGAAGCACTACCGAGTCTCTGCTGAAAGCATCGGCGACCTTTCGCGAATTTTGAAGGAGGACGAGCAAGCGTGGAAGGACGACTACAAACCACTGAAGCTACGCCTTGCGCAAAAATACGACAATGACGTCGAGTTGCTAAACGTGTTTCATAACGTGCCAATCTTCATGATGTTGAGCGAGGAGCGTCTTGCCACAGAACTCAGCTTTTGCAACAAGTATTTGATGATGGATTTGACGCTGAACTGCATTTATCAACTTCGTAACGAGCAAGGGAGTTATGGTGGGTGTTTGAGAATGCAGGATGGTGGGGGCAGTTTCAAAGTGCTGAAGCATCCGGACACTACGAAGCACGGCGCGAGTGGGTTGGTGCCTCAAGTAATTGATTACAAGTCACCTTCTGCGGGCGCAGACGCGACAATGGCTCTGCTAGCAGCACTCATGAACACGCATCTTGTACATAATTCACCATCGCCTGACGTCCGCGCATTGCATAAGTTTGTGTTTGACGTGAGTATGCGGCACACAAGCGCTCTCAATCTGGCCAAGTTGGGTGGAGGAGCTGTTCAAATTGAGAAAGGCGTGTTAGACAAAAGAGATACGAAGTACGAAGAGGTGCTTGGTTCCAATTTTGTGAACACGGAACTCAATAAGATGGGTGAAGGTCCGGATCACATAGGAAAAGTTGAAGCATTTTTGGCGCATAGTGGAAACGGATATTTTGAAGGTGGTGGCACGGCGATACGAGAAGAGAACTGGGGCTCTTCGTTCCAATTTTCGAACGTGAGTGTTGAAAAAATTCGCAACGGCATTCCGCTCATTTTCATCACAGGCAATCGCCCGTGTCTTGGCTCAGGGTCTTCCTTGTGTGAATCTGGCAGAATCACAGTCAAGGCGTCTTCAACACAAGATACAGCTGGGCGCATTCTAGTGCAAAAAAATATTAACACACCAAACGTCAAGCACGTCGAACTACACGACAATGTCGACTCCAAGAGTGCCAATTTGGAGGAAAGGGCGCGACTGAACACCGTGTGGAAGAACTGGGAACATGCAAATGTACTGAGCAATGGTGACAACCGCAAAGATATTCGCATGCCAGACCAAGTGAAAGCGCGCAACAATCGCACTTTTTTTCTGTGGATGAGGTGGCAGCGCGGGGATATCTCTCTTTTGCTGTGCGCACTGTCACACAGAGTCAAGTTTTACTCTTACACGTTTCGTTCGTCGTTCACACAAGCTGAAAATGCACTGGGAGAACTTGTGCTGAGAATGCGCCGCAAAACATTTCCAGACAAAGAAGTGTGGCACCGTAATGCAAGCGGGCCGTTGCGTTCGGTTGTCATCAATGGCCAACACGTGCAGCAGATTGCGCTGTTGTCGCTTCTGTATGCACATCGCAAGGCACAGGAGGGACACCCACTTGATTTACTTGAAGCGCATCAACGGGCCATTGTCGCTCTCCACATACAGGCAGTCAGCTCTTACACCCTTATCAGTGGAATTCACCACTGGCTGTCAGAATTTGTGATGGATCATCAAATCACCGTGCTGAGTGCGTACATGCTGAGCACCTGCGGTTTCCAGCACTATTGTCCCCTGCATGTTTTGTCGCTGGTGCTGCGTGGATACTACAGCACTTTGACACCAAAGGAACAGAAGCAGTACCATTTGCTTTGCAGTTGGATACAGCCACTGGTCTGTGGAGCCATGCAATTAATGCACGGACCTTGGGGTGTACCTAAGGGATTGATTCAAACGCCGACAAAAGAACAGCTTGGCGAGTGGATGACGTATAAATCGCCAGCATCTCACAACAGCATTGTCATGCAAGCTTACCACCGTCAAGGCCACGGTCCCAACAACCAAGCAATGCCAAACTCGGTGCCATCTGCTTATTTTTGCAACGCCAATAAAATCGTTCACCGTGAGCACATCAAGGGCGTCGGAATTAACGAGCATGGCAAAGCAACCATGGGTGACAGCAACGTGGTCGGCTCTAGCAACATCATCCTTGGTGAAATGTTTGGGCGACAACAAATGAACCATAGCAAGCGTCTTGCTGCTAATCCAAACATGAAAGGGTTTCAAAACACAGCGGCGTTCTGGAACGCTGCCAAAGCTGGCGTGAGGCTTCCATTTCCAAACAAAGAAAACAACGATCAGTTCAAACTCAATTTCGACTTTGTGCCCGAAACGGGATTTTTCTACTCTGAAATCATGGAGTTGGCGGATTCCAACGATATGCCCCTCCAGTTTTTCTTAATGCAGTCGGGTATGGATTTGCACGTCAACATGCACGATTTTTTGTGCAAACTTATGGAACCGCATCTGGAATCTTCAGGCAATTCGGCGAAGGTATGGGAAGGGTTCAAACAAGAGCCAGTGCTGTCAGAAGCAAACAAGATGTTTGCGTGGAAATCCTGTCCACACATGAATCCACAAACCAACCTGCCTGACGGCGTTGAGGTGAATTTGTGTATGCGTATTGTGCATGGTATTTTTTTTCAAGCGCTCATGTGCAAGGATTGGAACACGGGTGAAAGCAAAGGTGTTGAGTTCAAGGCCACGGTCCACTTGAGGAACACGGCACAGATAACGCAAAACCTTATGAGTTTGTTCATACACAATTCATTTGAGCCTTCAATGATTCCCACACACACCGGAAAACTGATGCTTCCAGCGCCTGCCCCCTATGACGGGTCCGTCAAGTCTGCTTGCATTCGCCTTGATGCACGTCTTTACGTCGATCAACACCCGTCACAGCCGAACCTGCTCAGCTGCATTTCTCGAGTTTTGCAGTTTGACGACCAAGCCTCAAAAACATGGAAGATCGTCGAGTTTGTGGAGTCGCGGGATAGTCGACTCATCTTCACGCGATTTCTCGAAGACTGTAAAGAAATACAGACCGCGTACGACTCCTCGCAGATCTTTCCGTTCCCACCTGAAACTGTGGGACACATACAGCACATGACGCCTCTTTTTCTTTCCGTCCATTCTACGTACAACAGAAAAAACTGCACGCGCCGCAGTGAGCAGCTTCCATTTTACAACAACTTCTTGCTTGCAATGATGGAGTATTGCGTGGACGCGCAACCTGAACACCAGGAAGCGTACCAGGTTTGCTTGACGGAGGTGGTGAGTAGACTTGTGGACGGGGAAAGCATGGAAATCCCGTGTGTGTCGTTCTCTAATCACCTGTTCGTGCTTCAAGTGCGCCGCACAATCGAAGACATCGTGTTGGTATTTGTCGAGCCTGTGCGCCAGACGCATCGCATCAAGCAGGCGAGCAAAATTACTCAAACATTGGGCATTGACGAAGAGCCCTTGACCAGCCTGCCACTCAAACGCGACGTGACCGCATTCGAATGCAATCAGCTCACCCAGTTCCTCTCACATGGCCTGTACAAAATCAAGAGTGAAATGATAATTGATTTTGGTCCAAGAAAGGAGCGTCCAGTTGCGTCGTACTTATTTCCACTTGTGGCATATCCGAGCTTGATTGCATTGACATCCTTTGGTTTTCAGACGAAAGTGCACCTGCAACAAATGCAGGGCGATGACGTTGCTATTTACTCAGACGAGGTAACTGACTGCAGCGCCACTGATGCAATGCTGATTCCCACAGAGCTGTTGTTTCAGGAACAAATTCGCGACAATTGCACTTTCGTGTGTTCTCTCGACGATTTGCGCAAAAATCCGGCAATAGACAAAAGTGTCACCAGAACGCTTTCGCGTGCACCTCACTCATACCATTTTCATGTTTGCATTCCAGATATCGGCGAAGACAAGTGTGACGACTTGCGCTGGACTTTTAACTTGAAACACAACCCTTTTTTCTGGCTGGTGTTGGACAAAACTAAGAAGAAACGCAGCCGCGAAAATGTCGATGAACAACTGCATTACCGTTTCAACTCGATTGGCGATCTAACCTTTCAGGCCCAGAACGGCAGCCTCATTCCCAAAACGTCGGAAGAGTGGAAACAATTTAATTCATCCTGGTACATGATACTCGACAATAAGTTGGCTCTTGTGCAGACAGTTACAGATGGCCTTTTTTCTGTCGAGTTTTGGACATATCGACATTCAAAGGCATTATCAAAAGTTGTGCGCAAGTTATCTGCCAAGTTAACAGTCACAGCGGATCTCAGCAAATGGACGGAGACGATGTTATTGCACTCAGAGTGTGTTGACCTTTGTTTGCCAGCGCATTACTTCAAATGGGGAATTTCTACATCGAATCGAAACTCCAGAAACTTTCTGGAAATGGGCCATCATCGCGTTTCATACATGTCCATGGACAGCACCGTCAAAACCTTGATGGTAGATTTTGCAGCCTTTTCGTGCAGCATGCACCCGGAAGGCGCAGAGCTTTGGCTTCACCTCAACTCGGAAGTGTACCGATATGTCATTCAAAAGCTGAAGCAGCAGCACGCAACTGTGGCATTGCCCATGCCAAAGCAAGAGCACGAGCAACTGTTTTCGCGAGAAGGCAGCAGTGCGCAGTGGCTCCGCGTGCACTACATGCTTGGTTCCACTGTCGCCGACGCGCCGATTGACAGCTCGGTCGTCGCCGTTGTCGTCGCTGTGGCAAACAAGTCAGTCATCACGCGCGCAATGGCAAACAAAAACACTCGTGCAGACGCAGACTCGCTCTCAAACACGGAACTCATGACCAACCAGTACAACCTCTACAAGATTGTTGTGCCTGTGATGCTCAACGGCAAGTACACTTTCTCACTCAGTGTGCCAGAAGGCGAGTCTTTTCATAAGTTTTTAATGCCTGTTTGAACTGAATAAAGAATTCTAAGGTTTTTAGTATGAGTCGGCGTTCACTAGCAATGAGCCTTCTCCGAGGAAATTTGTTTCTTCCTTGGCGCCTTCCACATCAGTGCGCCGATGATTCTGTGCTCTGCTTCTAAGTGGATCAAAATCTCCCTGTCTTTCCATTCTGCTATTATCTCCTTTATTCCCAGAGTCACGCACCCAGCCAATCTGTGCTCGTTCCGGGTTTGGCGTCCTATGCGCTTCATCATTACTCATCGCTTGAGGCGGTGGTGTGCTCTCAGGGTTATATGGAGCCACTGTCAACGCACCCGCTCCACCTCCAGGAGGTGGAGGTCGAGTATAGTTGGGTCCAGTATAGTCCGTTGGTGGACCCCAGCCACTATTGCCTGGACCACCACCA
>Ga0115011_10000534_pt1 | contig 30813 bp, 22 predicted proteins | sample TroAtlMetagenome_2_FD_88705 | JGI IMG/M metagenome (GOLD analysis project Ga0115011, IMG submission 88705) | Marine eukaryotic phytoplankton communities from Atlantic Ocean - Tropical Atlantic ANT8 Metagenome | ecosystem: Environmental > Aquatic > Marine > Oceanic | place: Tropical Atlantic...
AGATTGATGGTGCGTTGGACATCAAAAGCCAATGGTTGAACAAGTGAGTACGCTAAGGTCGTTGCCGTTTGTGATCCTGAGTTCCCTGATAACATCCAAATGGTGTTGTTCGTTAACTCCGCCATCAATTGGGCCCCACTGGGAAACAGTTTGCTAACACCTAGATTGGTTGTTCCTAACCCCCACGACGAACCACTATTCGGTGAATGCTCATATTCAACGTTGGTGCCAATCTCATCGCCAAATGCAACAGGTCTCACGTCGTACCGATATCGCTCAAAGGTTAGTGCCAATGCAGCGAGATACATATTCTCAACCTGCTCCTGATAGTCACGACTATTGCGGAGACCTATTTTGACAGCTTCTTCAATCGTTAGCTTCGTTTCAGGTATCGAGGCAACTTCCCCGGTATAAACGCCTCCGCCAAATTCCTTCGGCCAGTTCGGGTTTTCGACATGGTCAATCTTATGGAGTTGATCCCAGGTCGGGCTACCACGCATTCCATAAACCTGATCCATATACTTGCCAGCAGCTGGATCATCCGGTGGTAATGGTGGCATATCCAGATCATGGACATCGTAAAAACGACTGGCAGGATCCGGAGTGATATCCATTTTTGGAATCCGCCATCGCGGATCCTGTGACTTCTCCTTGAGAATCTGATACGCCTGCTGATCTGCTGATTCACGGTATTCCGTACGCGTACACCCTATCACACAAAACAATACAATAAGACTTAAAGTAAGCTTACTTATTGAATCCAGCAGTAAAGATGATTTGGAATTCAACGAAGCGGGTCCAAGGAAACTTAGGCTGTGATATAAAACAAAAAGAATGCCTCTGCGTAGACATCCTTAGTCTTCTTCGGAGAATTCCTCGCTACCTCTTAATCAGATTCAAGCATTAAAATATGCTGGGCATGAAGGGCGTATTAGAGAGAATGGTTAAGCTGGGTTATCCATTATTTTACGGTGCAGTCTGTAGCCTCTTTAAGATATTAAGTAAAACGAGCCGCTGACCAACTTCCTGGCGATGGCGTTCCACTACAAACTCAAAATATGCCTTACATTGTTCATAAGTGGTCTTCGTTAACTCCAGGATCAGTTGACTATTTTCTAGATCAAACTGATGAAGCTCTGCATGCTGATTTGCTAAAAGACCTGACTCGACCTGTAATTTCTGCTGATGAAGTCCAAGGTTTAGCTGAGCTTCAAGCAACGCTAAGGAGTACTGCTCATAAAGAACCTGGGTGATAAACCCCTTCCTTTTAACTCGATTCGCCCAACTCTCATTTTGAATAGACTGATTCACTTTTTCTTTAGCACTCTGAACTAGAGCCTCCAAACCTTTTATTTCCGAGGATCCCGTCTCTACATAGGACAGAAGTTCAGAATGGTTCCGCTTGGCTGTATTTAGTCGGTTTAGCCACTGCTCGGTATTCTTATCAACATCAGTCCGTGCCGTAACTTCCGCTTGCTGACTTGTTCCCAGATCATTCTGCAACTTCTGAATTTCAGCCTCATTTGCACCTGAGTCGACTCCGGTCTCCTGTTGTTGAAGAAAATCCCTAAGCCGATTGAAGCCTACCTGCTGTTGCAGAAACTCTTTCTCCAACTGACTAATCTCCTGCTGCAATTGCTGTAGAGATTTCATCTGCAAAGCCGTAGCACGCTGCCCATCGGCCTTGATTTCTAACAAAGCTACTTTGGCCTTATCACGAACTACAATCAACTCGGCTTCGGTTGAAGAGACGGACCGTTTCTCTTCTTTCATAAGTTCGTCTTTTCTTGTTTGTAACTGCCCCCGGAGTCGTTCTACCGCAATGTCATCAGCTTCCAACTCTTTTTGACTGATTAATCCCCGGTTGGCTAACTTAACGGACCAATCGCGCCGCACCTTCGCCTGTTTAGCTTTCTCAGCAATGATAAGAATTTCATTGTTCAGGCGTGTCAGCCTTACTTCTCGCTGGCCTCCCTGATACCCTTTCAAGGCATGTTCATGTATCAGTAATTCTCGTTCGGCCATCGCCTTCTGTTTTTGAAAATCCAACTCTGACTTGGCATGCTCGGCCACAAGAAAAGCGTACTGTTGACGCATTTCCAACCACTTAGTGTGTACTTCCTGATACTCATGCCAATCCGCATTTACACGTACATTGACATTGTCTTGGGCACAAACAAGGTTACGTGCAGCAGTAACGAAAACGAAAACACAGAGAAGCTGTTTAAAAAGAAAGAACACTCGGAGGCTAATCCTGACTGAACTAAAATGGGCGGGATTTCGGGGGGGGGACTATTGGTAGGATCTGCCCTTTTGAGGCTGTTCGTCTGGCGGGCAAAATTAAATCGTACCGTGACACCTCAATTGATACAACGATACTTCACCAAAAGTTAACCTATCGATGGACTTTGTCTCCGATCGTTTCCATACGTGTTAACAACTCACGTTCCAGTCGGTCGCGAATTGTTCGTATTCGTTTGGTCTCAAGAGAAATCACATTGTTGGATTCCGCGGGATCCTTTACTAAATCATAGAGCTCATCCCGACCTGAGTTATTGAAGTCGCGAATCAACTTCCACTTGCCGTCCGAGATCATGCGCATGTGAGTCTGTGACTGGTGCTTCGTGCTATACTCCGCATAATAAGATTGATCCCAATCGCGTTCCTTGCCAAGCAATTGGGGCACCATATTCCGTCCGCGAATCAAAATATCCGGATCCAATTCAACGCCGGCCATCGCCAAAATCGTGGGAAACCAATCCAAATTGGAATAGGTTGATTCATCTACGCTCTCAGCCTTTAAGACACCAGGCCAACGAATAATCGTGGGTACCTTGATCGAGTTATCATACATGTTCGGCCGCTGCCCCCTTGGAATCGCCTCCGTAGCTGGAGGAGGTGAGGTCAGAACCCAATGTCCGTTACCTTTATGCCAAATTCCGTTGTGTCCCATGTTGTAACCATGATCTGAACTAAAGATCACAATCGTGTTATCAGTCAACTCTAAATCATCCAACGTCTTTAATACTCTGCCGAGGTTACGATCCACACTACGGACACTTGCAAAATACTCTTTCATCATTCGTTTCACGCGGTCTACATCTAGATCCGGATAATTCGGGTTTGGGATTTCAATCTCGAGATTTTCATAGGGCGCAATATCTTCATCAGCTACGGGCAGCCAGCGAGTATGGGGAGCACGTGTATGCCAACACAACAAAAACGTCTCTTCCTTATTACGCCTCAGAAATTCAATGGCCTCGTTAGCCAGAATATCTGCATTCAATCCTTCAAACTTCTGGTTCTCACCATCCTTCTCGAGGACTGGATTGGCCGTTTGCCAGCCCCCGGCTCGATGGCCCATAAAATAATCAAAGCCAAAGACGGTGGGATGCTGTGAGTCGAGCAGTCCCAGATGCCACTTACCAACCAGGCCAGTTTTATAACCCGCCTGCTGCAATAGTCGCGGCCAAACGGCAAGTTTCGAGCTCAGACCGAGATTAGGCTCGTTACGTGGGTGAATCCAGTCCGTAATACCAAGTTCAGAACCGTAACGACTCGTCATTAATGCGGCTCTCGAAGGGCTGCAAACTGGTGTCACGGTATAAGCATTGGGAAGGTAAACACCTTCCTTAGCCAATCGATCCATATGAGGCGTCTTTGCTAAGGGATTACCCGATGCTCCAATGGCCCAGGGAGCCTGATCATCGGTCAGTATAAACAGAATATTGGGATATGACGCATCCGCCACAGTACTCGACAAAATCAGACACAATATCGCTGTCAGCTGAAACACTCTCATCACTTCACCCCATCGCCTTTTGGAAAATATTTACGGCAATGAACCCTTGTCTAAAGCTCGGCGTATCCATTATTAATATAGATGTACCCTTTATATCCTTGTGGTGAGGAAAACCAAATAATGAAAAAAAATACTCTCATTCCTGCAATACTCAGTCTAGTCGCCCTGCTCTTTGGGACCTTGGCGTACGTCCAATCCGATGAAACAAAAGAGACCCGCGAAAACAAGACCATCGAGAAGAAGGTCGAAGTCAAAGTGCTTGGTGATGTTGCGGCTGACAGCGTCACCATTGATGGTGACAAGATTAAAGTTCGCTTACCTGATGGTAGCATTCAGACTATCGACCTGGGCAATATTAAAAACGGTCAAAAAAGAATTGAACTCGAAGACGGTGACGTGGACGTCGATGTACAGGTACAGGGGAAAGCTGTCGTGATCGGTCCAGATGGCGAGATCAAGGAATACGATCTGAGTGACGACGAATTCGATATTGAATTACCTGAACTCGGTGATGCCCGTTCCATATTCGAACGTTTCCGTAGACAACTTCCGGGATTTGATTCAAAAACATTCCCCCAGGGTTTCCTGCCTGATGAATCAGTGGAAGTCCTTCCAGTCAGTGAATTCATGATTGGTGTCGCTATGGCGCCAACCTCTGAAACGCTACAAACGCAGTTAGGCTTGAAAGTATCAGGCGTCGCTATTTTAGAGGTCCTACCTGATTCACCAGCTTCCCAAGCTGAATTCCAAAAACACGATGTGTTAGTTGCGGCCGGAGATCAACCCCTTCGACAAATGAGTGATCTGGTTTCAGCGATCGACAAGGCTGGCTCGAAAGACGAAAAACTGACTATTAAACTGATCCGCCGCGGTAAGGCATTAGAACTAGAAGTGACACCTGTTAAACGTCCGGACATTCAGGAGACAACGACTGAATTAACGCCATTTTCTTCCGGACGACTTAATATACCGGATGGATTCAACCCCGCACAACTTGAGGTTTTTGATGAGTTGATCGAACGAATGAAGGAGCACGAGTCTGCAGGAAACGAGAACTTACTTGAAGCCATGGAACAACTTAAACAACGCATGAAAATGCTTGAAGAAAAAGTGAAGCCTGGTAAGGACTAGCTTCGCTTTCCTAAATTTTTCAAAAACAAGAGCCGTTGTCATGGATATCATCACAACGGCTTTTTGGGCTAGGAACGTCGAAGCTATTATTCAATCCGAATAAGCTCAATCCTAAAGTGCAAAGTCGAGTTCGCTGGTATTAATTCGGACTCCGCGTCACCATAACCCTGTTCCGAGGGAATCTCTAATTCAATCATGCCACCTTCAGGGCAATTCTGCATACCTTCATAGAATCCTGCCACTGTTTGACCAGCCCCAAAATAACTACCAACTCCCAGCCCGTAAGATTGATCGAACATGACCTCCGTTCCATCGTCATCGAGCCGCCAACCTTTGTAATGAACCCAATAGCCTTCCTCCGGGCTAGGGGTTCGATTTCCTGTATCGCGCAACAAACGCCACTTGGTCCCCGATTCAAGAGTGTTGAAGGGACGTTCAGCCGCACCTTCATCAATATTATTAGGATCCCAGATATAATCCCGTTCACACCCAACGATCATCAGGCACAGTATCAGTAATCCAAAAATAGAATGTTTTTGCATCTGTGGCTTCCCGTCGGCACTTTTGTTATTCAGATTCGATACAGTACAAGTGAGTAATGCTTCTTAGGAACATGCTATTCCCGGAGATGGCAGGCGAAGACTGAAAGCCTGTCTCAAATTCAAAATCTGCTACCTTTTCAAATTCAGCACCGGCTTTCAACACAACGCCCGTTCCCTCTACGCTGAAGCAGTAGATGAAGCCATTAGCAAATACCGGCGAAGATCTAAATTCACCTGTACCCGCTCGCTGTTGCCACACGACCTCGCCACTATCTGCCTGGATGCAAGAGGCGACACCCTGATCGTTCATCATATATAGGTGTCCATCGATCAAAAGCTGTGAAGCTCGACGGGGAACAGACTTGCTAAATTCCCATTTGATCGAGGTATTGGTAATATCACCTGTCCCTTCAGGAGAGACCGCTACCATCGCTCGGGCACCGTCACCACCGGTAATATAAACTAATCCATTATGGAATAACGGACGGCAGGCAGCATTCATACCACCATGGCGTACTCGCCATAACACTTCGCCGTTTTCAGGATTATAAGAAATTGTCTCCATCGCACTCGGGACAATTGCCTGCCGGCGGCCTTGATGTTCTATCACCGTTGCAGTGCTATAAGCTTTTTTCCGGTCACCATTATCTGTGCCATAATCAATGCCACGATCTTTCTTCCATACCGTCTCACCAGTTTCTTTATTAAAAGCCACCACAAACTGCACATCGAAACCGTCATAGGACACAATCAACCTGTCGTCATCGATCACTGGAGAAGAAGCTGGACCACGCCAATGGTCACACTCAAGGTCGCGACGTTCCCAGATTTTCTTCCCTGTCTTCGTATTAAGTGCCGCTGTCCCGTAACTTCCAAAGTGAACATAGACTGTTCCTTCTTCGACGGCGGGCGTACAAGAAGCAAAGCTATTCGTAGGATGGCAGAACCTTACTTCTTCATTTTCAAATACCAAAATGTCATGAATAGTCTCACCTGTATTCTTATCGAAACATAATGCCCACATTTTAGATCCGTCGACTGTCGCCGTAATCGTCCAAATTTGGTCACCAAAAATAACCGGGGACGCCCATCCTTTACCGCGGACTGGGATCTTCCATTTGACATTCTTACCTTCGCCAAGCTCAGTCGGTAACTGGGCGTCATCCGCTCGACCTGCCTGATCCCCACGAAAGTGTGTCCAGTTATCGTCAGCATTTAAAGAGCCGACAAACAACAGAATTAGCATTAAATATAAAGCACGCATTTGCATCCCATCTCTGATTGAATCCTTGATCAAATTCGTTGTCTTAATTGTAAATGAAAGATCACCACATCGGTACATCGCTATTGAGCCCTCACGGGTAATTCAGTACTTTATCGCTCCTGCAACCAATATCCATTATTAGGAGTAATCAGGAATGCCTCGAATTCTTGCCTTACTAATTATTACCAGTCTGTTCGTTACGGGATGTACGTCTGCACGCTACGTTTCCCGTGATCAGGAACGAGGTGTTATTGCCATTCCAAGTATCTCCACATGGCCAGTGGATCATCGTGAAAATGCCATGGGACTAATGCAGGCACACTTCCCGCAAGGCTATATCATTGAGAAAGAAGAAGAAATCGTCATCGGTACTGAAACTCAAAACCATACCGATGTTCACGCTCATGAAATCGGTAACTCAAATATCTATCTTGGCGGAGAAACAACCCACACGACAACCACCGATAAAACGGAGTGGCGAATCACCTATCGTCGAGCTAATAACCCTCGTGTGAGTTCGGTGCCAGACCAAGGGCCGATCCAGTAGCAAATACGCTACCTCATCAAACAATAAAAGCCCTGTCTAACGACAGGGCTTCTTTTTTGATCGGCTCTTCCCGTTCAAGAAGTAACCACTTGTCCTCAACTATTTTTTTGTTTCGGGAAGAGACTCTAGTTCGGCGGGAGTTATGTTACGTACTACGAGCAAGACTTCACAGATCAAATCGGCACCAAGAATCGGCTTATCTGTCGGGGTAGGCTCTCTTAAATTTCCGCGATTTACTCCCTTCGGAGGAGTCGGCAGCGTCGGGATCTCGATACCCACCTTACTGACAGCGGAACCCTTACCGGCCAGAAAGTAAAATGTTGTCATCAATTGACCGGCTTTGCCTTTCCACTTTTGCAACTGCTTTTGATAGGCTACTTTATCGTTGGTATCCAAAGCGGATTCGTCAGATGCCCATTGACTTTTGACTGCTCTATGCAAGTTGTCAAAAACTCCAACGTCCTTAGGTAACAAAGCCATATTAAATCGATACCGGGCAATATGCCCATGACGCGAATGAATATCTAAACGTGTTTGATCTATCTGCAAACCAGAAGCAACCAGGTAAATCAGGTCAACAGTACCTCCCACCGGTTGTTTCTCATTTTGAACAACTCCATTCAGAAATCTGGATTTCAGCAATTGTTCTTCCAACTCCGGCATGACATCTAAACCACCGTCATAGACAATCCCATTTTTCATAAGAACGTCCCGAATGACATCCACTTCTCTACCTTCCGGAGTCACTCCTACTTCGATCACAAACAGAAACTTGCCGTTGGTAAGCACGCTCAGATCTGGCTGACCAGCCAAGCCATTGCCATCTGGCGTCTCAACAACAGTGGTTAACTCATTGGGCTTCGGTTGTTCCGGCGAGTTTGGCTCCACAACTTCCACGTCTGGATTCATGGGGCCTTTTCGGGAATCATCATTATCGACTAAATAAGTCGAATCGTTCACCTCGTTTTGTTGCTCTATTTCTTCAGGATTCTCCATATTGCCATCAAGTGAACTTTCATCACCAGATGCCTCTGGTTCTTGATTCACATTAACAATCGAGTGGCCTTCGTGGTCCTGCTGAACCTGCATGACCTGCCAAATCGCAACTACGGCAAGCAATGCGATCGCCATGGAAATATAGGTTGACCAACGACGAGCGGAGGATTTTGTTTTGTTCAATTTAGCTTGCTGAGATGCCGATACAACATTTGCATTTTGCGAGTCCGGAGATTCCAATTGGGCCAATACCTGATCAGCTAAAGAAGGAATCGCCGACAAATCCGAGGACTGTTCTCCCAGAGCTCGAATGCCACTTCGTAGTAACTGCAATTCGGCTAACACCTTGGCAGCCGTCACATCTGTTTGCAACGCTACTTCTGCCAAAGCATGCTCTTTCGCCGATAATTGGCCGTCCATATAGCCACTCATCAGTTCAGTTATGTCACGAGGTGAATCTGTCATGTTTTTTTTGCAGTGCTAAATGCACTATGTGCCCCAAATGGAATCAACCACTAGTGTACTTACAATCGTCTCAAACCCTTGAAGTACCTACCTAATGTTCTAATATCCCCGAAAAGCTGTCAACAAAATGGCTCCTTCGTGCGAAATAAAGCATAAAAAATATCTTTGAAGGTGTTAATTATGCAACTTACATATTTTGGGGTAAATTGGCCGCAAACAGGAATCAAGCGAATTTATATATCGCCCTGATTAATGATAGCTTACCCCCTCTAATAACGAGTTTCGGTTGCTCAATTGGCTATCGTAGGGCTCTTATAAGAAAAAGGCGATTGATCGGTCAAAACATTTAATCGCCTTGAATTCCTAGCCAAGTTAATCGGCTTACGCCAACAAATCAGTAAGAACATTCCCGTGGACATCTGTAAGTCGGAAATCCCGGCCCTGGTGACGATATGTCAAACGCTCGTGATCCACCCCTAGCGTGTGTAGAATTGTCGCATTTAAGTCATGAATATGGGCCGGATTCTCCACGACGTTATAACTAAAGTCGTCTGTTTCGCCATAGACGATTCCTCCCTTGATACCGGCACCAGCCATCCATTTTGTATAGCAGCGAGGATGATGGTCACGACCATAGTTTGCCATCGTCAAACCACCCTGACAGTAAACTGTTCGGCCAAATTCACCACCCCAGATCACAAGCGTATCGTCGAGCATGCCGCGTCGTTTCAGGTCTTTGATAAGCGCTGCTGATGGCTGGTCAATGATGCCACACTGACGACGAATATCACGTGGCAGGTTGCCATGCTGATCCCATTGGCGAATAAACACCTGAGTAAACCTCACGTCTCGTTCCGCCAGTCGACGAGCGAGCAAACAGTTAAATGCAAAAGTCCCTGGCTTTGTCACTTCCGGACCATATAGATCGAGTGTCTCTTGTGACTCATCCGAAATGTCTGTCAATTCAGGAACGGATGTCTGCATACGGTAAGCCATCTCGTACTGAGCAATGCGAGATTGAATTTCTGGATCTCCAATCTCATCAAATCGCTGCTGGTTCAATTGAGCAAGATTATCCAGCATCTTACGTCGCATCGTACCAGAGATCCCATTCGGATTTGATAAATACAATACCGGGTCACCCGTAGATCGCAATGCCACGCCCTGATGTCTGGTTGACAAGAAACCTGAACCCCAAAGGCGAGCATACAATGCCTGTCCGCCAAAGCCACCATTCACGGTTGAGTGCAATACGACAAACGAAGGAAGATTTGCATTCATACTTCCTAAACCATAGGACAACCAAGCTCCTGTACTCGGTCTTCCAGGCAATTGACTACCTGTCTGGATATAGGTAATCGCTGGGTCATGATTAATCGCTTCCGTATTAACCGTCTTAATCACGGCCAGATCATCAACCACCCCCGCCGTATGTGGAAGGGTCTCACTGACCCAGGCTCCATGTTCACCATACTGCCGGAACTTCATGGTCGACGGTGCGATAGGAAATCTCTTCTGCCCTGATGTCATCGTTGTGATACGTTGACCATTGCGGACTGAGTCGGGAAGATCTTTATCATACCAATCCTGTAGTTGTGGCTTGTAATCCCACATATCCAACTGACTGGGAGCCCCCGACATAAATAAATAAATGACTCGTTTAGCCTTAGGAGCAAAGTGAGGCGCCCCCATGGATCCCAATTGTGTCTGTGGTTGATCACCAAACAACTCAGGATTCACTAACGACGCCAACGCAGCGGTTCCAATTCCGGTCGCGGCGCGTCCAAAAAAATGACGTCGAGTTTGAATTAATTCTGCTTCACGTAGTAATGGATTCATCGTCATTACGTTTAACCCTTAGTGACGGTTTCACTGAGATTGAAAACCAAATGGACAATCATGGTCCAGGCCCCCAATTCGGTACTATTGAGTTCTTCATTGCGGCCAGATTCACCAAGTGACAACAACTGCTTGGCGGCTTCCGGATCTGCCTGAAACTCTTCGAGATGTTCGTTAAATAAACTGGATACAATTCCCAGTTCTTTCTGGCTTGGCTGGCGAGCCAACACAGACCGATAGATATAGTTGACACGTGATTCAACAGAATCGCCACCATCGGCAATGACCTTTTCCGCAAATCGGCGAGCCGCTTCAATAAATTGCACATCGTTTAGCAAAACCAAAGCCTGGAGAGGCGTATTGGTTCGAGCTCGGCGGACCTGACAAGTTTCACGGTCAGGTGCATCAAAAATTGACATGCTAGGCGGAGGACTCGTGCGTTTCCAGAATGTATACATACTGCGACGGAAAAGAGCTTCGCCCGAATCCTGTCGGAAAACAGCCGTGTTACTACCTCCAAACCCAACTGGCTTCCACAACCCTTCCGGCTGATAAGGCTTCACACTCTTTCCACCAATTTTCCCAATCAACAAACCGCTAACCGATAACACCTGGTCACGAATCACCTCAGCATCTAATCGAAATCGAGGCCCACGTGCTAACAGACGATTTTGAGAATCCACCTCCAACTTATCAGCGTCCACTCGGGAACTCTGCTTATAAGTCGCAGACATGACAATCAACTTTTGAAACCCTTTGATATCCCATCCGGATTCAATGAAATTCAGTGCCAGCCAATCCAGTAGTTGGGGATGAGTTGGCTGCTCACCCTGAACACCAAAATCTTCCGACGTTTTGACAATTCCAGTTCCAAAGAAATGCTGCCAATAACGATTAACAGTCACCCGGGAAGTCAACGGATGAGTTGGGCTTACCAACCACTGAGCCAACCCCAGACGGTTTTTCGGGGAATCCTCCGGCGACGAACCCAGCCAGGCTGGTACAGCCGATTCGACGGGCTCTCCCTTCTTTTCGTATTCACCTCGCTCAAGAATATGTGCAATTCGCATTTCCTTACGGTCTTCCATTACCAATGTAGCTGGAATGGCTTTTTCCAAATCCTCCAGACCTTTCTTGAAATCCGCGGCTTTCTTACGAGGGTCCGCCAACTTAGCAGCGATCGCAGGATTGACATTTTCTATATAATACTTTTTCAGTTCGGCAAGCTGAGCCTCTGTACGCTCTTCAGCTTTGACTTCGAAAATCTTATCAAGATTGTCGGGAGCCGTATTATTCACCGTCTTTTGATAATGTTCCCAAATTGCCAGTGAACCTTTCTGTTCTTCAGAGAGTTGCGGAGCCCCCACGGTACCAACCTGATCCCAATTCACAGTTCCACCGAACTGCGTAAAGGCCCAGCCATTCAGTTTCGCACCTGGCTTCAGCCCCACTTCCGCAGCAGTCACTTCCAGACGTACCCATTTACCTGTCTCTGGCATAGGGCCTTTTTGACGGTTGCCTTCAAAGTCACGACCCGCCAGAAAGCATTTATCCGCTCCCCACGTTGCCCGATGCTCCCAGGAACCATCATTAAATTGCAACTGAATCGATTCGGGCGGATTGTCTTTATCTAAATAGACATGAGCAAACAGAATGTCGCCTTCCGCAATCGTCGGTCCGTCTTTTGCACCCGTGAAAAAGTGCTGGGTAATCCCATCCTCGGGTTTCCCTGTTCGAGTCGTCGAATTCTTTCCGCTGAAAACCGGGTGGTCTGGAGCTTCTACGAATTCCCATGGGGTATTCCCCTGTGGCTGAGCTCCTTCCGGCAACTCATCGTCAAACCAAACTTTGTCCAGTTTTTCATACGCAGGAAAATCGGTGCCGGTAAAAGGATCTGTATAATCGGCATTCAACAGTAGGTTCATGATTTCCTGATCAGCCGCCATCGACTCACTATTGAGCCGAACCTTTTCAGCAGTCTGAGCTTCACTTGGTACTTTCACTGAAGGAGGAGGAAGTAAAGCATTACCATCCATAGCCCGTTCGGTCAGACTAAAGAAATAGGAAAACAGTTGGTAGAACTCTTTCTGACTAAGGGGATCAAATTTGTGATCATGACAGGCAGCACAACCAGCTGTCAGCCCCATCCAAACCGTGGCTGTGGTTTCCACTCGGTCAACGGCGTAGCGGACGTAATATTCTTCGTCGATCGAGCCGCCTTCACTGGTTGTCACGTTACAACGATTGAACCCAGTTGCTACTCGCTGGTTTAAGGAAGGTTCTGGAAGCAGGTCGCCGGCTAACTGTTCCACTGTGAACTGATCAAATGGCATATTCTGATTGAACGCATTGATTACCCAATCTCGATAGGGCCAAATCGATCGTTCGTTATCAAGATGCAGGCCATGGGTATCAGCAAAGCGTGCTGCATCTAACCAACTGCGGGCCAGATGCTCGCCAAAACGCTCTGACTGCAACAACCGGTCCACCAATCGTTCATAAGCCAGTTCCGAAGTATCGGCCAGGAACGCATCTACTTCGGCAACTGTCGGAGGCAAACCAGTCAGGTCCAACGTTAATCGACGAATCAATGTTGCCTTATCCGCTTCCTCTTCAGGGCTGGTTCCAGCCGACTGAAGTCGAGCCTGAATAAAAAGATCGATCGGGTTATTCTGCTTCCAGCCTTTAACCGCAGTTGGTAACGCAGGTAACTGAGGCGGAACATAGGCCCAATGTTCATTCCAACTTGCCCCTTCAGCAATCCACTGACGAAGTAATGCGATATCTTTCGCCGTAAGAGACTTTCCGGAATCGGCCGGTGGCATTTTGAGCTCTTCATCTTCGGAGGTAATGCGATGGATGAGAGCACTGTGTTCAGGCTTTCCCTTGACGACGGCAAATTCACCCGATGGCAATTCCGAAAATGCGCCGTCTTCCTGATCCAATCTCAACTCCGCTGTGCGTTGAGCCGAATCGGGACCATGACATTGGAAACAGTTGTTCGAAAGAATTGGCAGAATATCTCTACTAAAATCTACTTCCGCTTGGACTGTAAACGGAGGCACCAGCAGAACTGTCGTAAGGACTGTATATAGAATTAAATTCTTCATCGTGGCAGGATACTTTGAAAGTACATTTGCGAAGCAAGTTCTTCCGCCACCAAACTGGGGGAAGCGACTTTTATCTCGGGGGGATCGGCTATTAACAGAGGATTATTATTATAGTTGTTTCTTTTTGTATCTGCATCCAATTAAACACGCGTTTCCGAGTGAGAGGCGGGAGTTATGATCACGGCCGGCATATGCTGAATACAATTAAAATTCTCCAATACCACGCTACCGTTTGTTATTTTCAGTGTCGAAATGGCGGCATTGCGTAACGCTCCAAAATGTTCTGCATCCAGCGGTAAATCCGGCAAAAAATGCTGCAAGAGAATATGTTTAAAATCAGCATGCATGACCAAAGCTACATGCAAGTCCGTCTCGGCATACTGTGCTACAATCTGTTGAACCACTTCTTGTGCCCGCAAAATCCAGGCCTCCTGCGATTCATAGGGCTTTGACTTCCACCATCCCCGTTCATCAATATCGGGCTCTGGTTCGAATCCGGGAAATGCTTTCTGGATTTCCTTCCTGGTCATCCCCGGTTCCCCTTGATAGCCAATTGCCGGATAGCCGGAAACGCATCCCCCCACTTCATGGATTGCCGTTCGGACGATCGGCGTTAAGCCTGTTGCTTTAGCAATTGGAACTGTTGTTAAAAGCGCGCGGCGAAAGGGGCTGGTGATCAAGACGTCAAGCGGACGCCCGGAAAACCATTTCCCCAGATAGTCAACCTGAGTCAGGCCCGCTTCCGTTAATCCCGGATCCTTCACACGCAACGACTCCTCCAGTGCGTTGTTTTCCGATTGACCGTGGCGAATTAAATAGAGGTGCATGCTGACTCATTCTCTTTCGTAGTGATGTAATGCGGCGACCGTCGTAACAGATTCTAGCTAAAGTCTACACTGTTCGACGCAAACGATGGTTATACTAATTCTTCCATTTAAGTTTATGCTTTCAGCGGACTTTCATTCATGCCCCGACTTGTCCTTAGCGATATATCCAAACGATATGACGATGTCATCGCATTAGATAATGTGAGCTTTGAGGTACAGGATGGGGAACTATTAGTCCTTGTGGGGCCGTCTGGCTGTGGCAAGTCGACCACCTTAAGACTCATCGCCGGTCTCGAATCTCTGCAGGCTGGCAATATCGCCCTCAATGGCGCTGATATTACCACGACGGCTCCAAAGGATCGTGATATCGCGATGGTTTTCCAAAACTATGCGTTGTACCCTCACATGACCGTGCGTCAAAATCTGGGCTTTGGTTTGAAGATGAAGAAGATGTCTTCAGCCGAGATCGAATCAAGAGTCAAAGAAACTGCGGAAGCATTGGATATTGAATCTTTGCTAGACCGCAAGCCAGGCCAGCTTTCCGGGGGACAGAAGCAACGCGTAGCCGTGGGACGCGCTATGATCCGCAAGCCAGCTGTCTTCTTATTTGATGAGCCTCTTTCCAATCTTGACGCCAAACTTCGCGTTACGTTACGTAACGAGTTAATCAGACTACACCAACGTCTTGCAGCAACGATCCTCTATGTCACCCATGATCAGATCGAAGCCCTCACTCTGGGAGATCGCATTGCCGTCATGAAAGATGGACAGATTCAACAGTTGGGTACGCCGCAGCAAGTTTATAACGAGCCTGCAAATACTTTCGTCGCCTCGTTTATTGGCCATCCGGCAATGAATCTTGTACCACCGTCCGTTTTCCGACTTGAAACGGATGCCACACTGGTTGGCATCCGCCCGGAACACTTAATCATTAGCGTCAACAACCCGGGCAGCATTACAGGAACGATTTCAGCTCGACAAAATACGGGAGCCGACTCATTCCTAACGGGAAAATTTGAAGAGTGGGAAATAACCGTTCGTGCCCCTGCCGACACCGGCCTCAATGTGGGAGACACCATCGGAATCATTCCCCACGTTGAAAACCTTCACTTTTTTAACCAAACCGGGTTACGGATTAGTCGAGGCTAATTCAGGCAATAAGCTCCAAACGGGCTTCTCGGATTTGCTATAATCTAAATTCTGAGCCTCGCTGGCCTCAGCCGTCGTATAACACTATTGAATGAAAGTAGACTACGTTGAAAGAATTCGATTATTTGGCACCGGAATCGGTGTCAGAAGTAGTTTCCGTAATTAGCGAACACGGTGACCGTGCGAAATTGCTTGCCGGTGGAACGGATATCATTGTGCAACTGCGTGAAGGTTTGCGAGAAGCGGACGTCGTCGTGGATATTAAGAAAATCGATGAAGTTACCTCCTTCAAGTACTCCGAAGAAAACGGACTCTCTTTAGGTGCCGCCGTTGCCTGCTACCACCTGTACGAACACCCCGAATTATCCAGACTCTATGGAGCGTTGGCAGACTCCACACACATCATTGGTGGTTGGCAAATCCAAAGTCGTGCGAGTGTCGGTGGTAATTTATGTAATGCTTCACCTGCGGCCGACTCTATCCCGTCCCTAATTGCATTAAATGCAACAGCCGTCATCGCCGGACCCAACGGTGAACGTACGGTAGCCGTTCAGGACTTCTGCACAGGCCCCGGTCGTAATGTGCTGGAAAATGGTGAACTACTGGTCTCTATTCAGATACCGGCTCAATGCAGCAACAGTGGCTCAGCCTATGAGCGTTTCATTCCGCGAAACGAAATGGATATCGCGGTTGTAGGGGTCGGATCGTGGGTCAGACTGTCTGCCGACGGCACCATTGTTGAAGCACGGATTTCATTAGGAGCTGTAGCGGCCACCCCACTGTTTGCTGAAGAGGCATCTGCAAGTCTGGCTGGCAAACAGCCTACGGAAGAAAACTTTACTGCAGCCGGAGAACTCGCCAAGCAAATTGCGACGCCGATTAGTGATATGCGTGGCACCGATGAATATCGTGCACATCTTGTTGGAGTACTCGTAAAACGAACTTTGACTACCGCTGCTGAGCGAGCTCAGAACTAACACCGACCAAACAATACTGTACACCTTGCGTGCATTCGTAATAGATAAAGGAAATAATCGTGTCAGCCTCTAAAAAAGTACATGTGACAACCACGATTAATGGAGAGGACATTGATTTCCTCTGTGAGCCGCGTCACAGCTTACTGGAAGTCCTGCGGGATAATCTCGGACTAACGGGTTCCAAGGAAGGCTGTAACAACGGAAACTGTGGAGCTTGTACTGTCCTGCTCAATGGTCGACCTGTTGACAGTTGCCTCGTGCTGGGTGCCGAAGTGGAAGGAGCTGAAATCGAAACCGTTGAAGGGATCGCATGCAACTCTAATCTTCATCCTGTTCAAGAATGCTTCCTGGAGGGTGCTGCCTTACAGTGTGGGATCTGTACTCCCGGCTTCATGGTCGCGTCTAAAGCATTGCTTGAGAAAGACCCCCATGCGTCGGAGGAGACGATTCGGTTCGACCTGTCGGGAAACCTCTGTCGCTGTACCGGTTACGACAAAATCGTACGTGCTGTGCAGGCAGCCGGGCAGAAGATGAGTACCGAAGTCTAAGCGTTTGAAACCAATTCTTTTTTGCATATAAACCTGTCGCTACAAAGCTAATAAACTTATCAGGAGTATCACCCGTGACCACGACTCAGTATCGCGTCATTGGAACCCGTCCCGTTCGACATGACGGAGCCGATAAAGTAACCGGGAAAGCCATCTACACAGCCGATACCAAACTACCCGGCATGCTAGCTGGTTTTGTACTGCGTAGCCCGCATGCTCACGCCAAAATCATTTCCATCGACACCAGTGAAGCCGAGGCGACCCCAGGTGTGCACGCAGTGATAAGCAATGCCGACTTCCCAAATGTGGAAGATAAAATCGCCGACCTGGGCGAGGGCAGCGTCAACCTATCGTATCTAAGCGCCAATTGCATGGCGCAGAAAAAAGTACTTTATCGCGGGCATGCTGTCGCAGCTGTCGCAGCCACAGATGTCCATATCGCGGAAGAAGCAGCCCGAAAAATCAAAGTCGAATACGAAGTACTGGATTCCGTCACCTGGGTACTCGACGCGATGGAAGAAAATGCTCCTCTTTTACATGAAGACCTTGTGACAGATAGTCTGGGCGAAAAAGCAGACAAGCCAAGTAACGTTCCTGTTCACTTACATTTTGAAAAAGGGGATGCCGCAACCGCCTTCAAAGAAGCCGATGTAATTGTCGAACGGGAGTTTAAGACCGCCACGGTGCATCAGGGATATATCGAACCGCATGCTGTTGTCGCTGATTACAACGAAGACGGCCGATTGCGAATCTGGACCGCCACGCAAGGATCCTTTACCTGTCGTCAGCAGACTGCGGAAATCCTGCAGATCCCCCTTGGCAATGTCTTGGTAACACCGTGTGAAATCGGTGGGGGATTTGGTGGGAAAATCACGGTTTATCTGGAACCCACAGCAGCTCTCTTGAGTAAGAAGTCCGGGCGCCCGGTACGTATTGCAATGACTCGTGCCGATGTCTTTGAAGCCTCTGGACCTACCCCTGGCTCGTTCATGCGAGTAAAACTCGGAGCGAAAAACGATGGCACCCTCATTGCCGGTGAAGCATGGCTGGCCTATGATGCGGGAGCTTACCCCGGCGGAATGATTGGTCCCGGCTGCATGTGTGTATTTAGTTGCTATGACATTGATCATGCCATTGTCGATGGCTATGACGTCTGTCTTAACAAACCGAAGACCTCAGCCTACCGAGCCCCCGGCGCAACTCAAGTTGCTTTCGCCACCGAACAACTCGTGGATGAAATCGCTCAAAAACTCGGGATGTGTGAACTCGAAATCCGTGAAAAAAATGCGGTCAAAGAAGGTTCTCGTCGAGTGGACGGCCCCGTTTATCCACCCATTGGACTCGTCGAATGCCTCGACGCACTCAAGCAAAGTGAACACTGGAATACGCCTTTGGAAGGTGCTAATCAGGGACGGGGAATCGCGGCAGGCTTCTGGTTTGGCTGTGGATTAAAATCAAGTGCCGCTTGTACTGTCAACTCGGATGGAACGATTAACCTGCTGGAAGGCTCGACAGATATTGGTGGCTCAAGAACAGCTATCGCCATGCAACTTGCCGAAGTATTAGGTCTTGAAGCCAATGATATCAACCCGCAAGTGGGTGACACCGATACGGCTGGGTATACGGACGTCACTGGCGGAAGCCGTGTGACCTTTGCAACAGGGATGGCTGCTTATGAAGCAGGCCGCGACCTACAGCAACAAATGAGAACTCTGGCCGCCGACCTCTGGGACTGCTCAACAGATGACATCACTATCGGTGAGGACGGAGTGTTCTCCGGGAATGGTAAGGCGGTCGGATTCAAAGCACTGGCGGTGGAACTATTCGCTGCCGGAGAACATCTGGTTGGCCGCGCGACGGTGGCTCCTGAATGTCCTACTAACGGCTTTGGAGCCCAGATTGCAGACGTCGAAGTTGATCCTGAAACAGGGAAGGTAACTGTCCTGCGTTACACAACCATTCAGGATGCCGGAAAGGCTATCCACCCAAGCTATGTTGAAGGACAACTGCAGGGTGGTACGGTTCAAGGGATCGGTTGGGCGTTGAACGAAGAATATTTCTATCGCGATGATGACACGATGGCCAATGCCAGTTTCCTGGACTACCGCATGCCGACAATGCTTGACGTACCGATGATTGATACGATCATTGTCGAAACCGGCAACCCGGAACATCCCTATGGTGTTCGCGGTGTCGGGGAAACGCCAATTGTTCCTCCCCCGGCCGCACTGGCCAATGCCATTTACAATGCAACAGATACCCGGATGACCGAATTGCCAATGTCACCTCCCAAACTATGGAAAGCCATGCAATCGGATCAGGCATCTGAGTAGTCTTACGCGAAAGCGAACCAATCATGCCCACCGTCTTCATTCCGGCTCCACTCCGCGAACTATCCGGCGGAACTCAGTCCGTTGTTCTGGAAGCCAGGAATGTGCGCGAAATCGTCTACCGGCTTGATGCAATGTTCCCCGGGTTCAAAGATCGAATCTGTATCGATGGCAATATTTCGCCGTCGCTTCAAGTGTCCATCGATAGCGTCATGACCTCTAAGGGAATGATCGCCAAAGTCCAACCTCATAGTGAAGTTCATTTCATACCTGCCATTGGAGGCGGCTAATGCCTAAGCAGTTTATTAATCCCACAAAGCTCCCATCAGATAGCAAACTCACGAAAACAGATCTGGATACTCCATTTCTCGCCGTAGATCTGGAGAAATTCGATTCCAATGTTGCCAGACTCAGCCAGGGCACGAAAGATTTTGACGTCCATTGGCGACCACACTGCAAAGGACATAAGTCCTCGATCATCGCTTCACGACTTGTCGCAGCCGGAGCGATTGGCGCCACCTGCGCTAAACTGGGAGAAGCAGAAATTATGGTTCGCGGGGGAGTGCCGGATGTACTCATTGCCAACCTTATTGTTGGTGAAAATAAATTAAGTCGACTGGCAAAGCTCTGTAAAGAAGGTAAACCCATCGTCTGCATTGACCATATGGATCAAGCCGTTCCCATGAATGAAGTCATGCTTCGGGAAGGTGTACAATGCCGAGTCATCATCGAAGTCAATATTGGCCTAGATAGAGTCGGCTGCGATCCGGACAAAACACTCGAATTAGCCCGCCAACTACATGCGATGCCCGGCCTGAATTTTGCCGGAATTATGGGATACGAGGGACATTTACTAACGATCGAAGATCAGAATGAAAAACGGTCTGAAATCGAAAATGCCCTCAAGCTCCTGGCTGAGAATGCAAAGCAACTCCAAGAGGAGGGCATTCCATGTGAAATCGTTTCTTGTGGTGGCACAGGGTCTTACCTGTTAAGCCGCATGCAGGAGGGAATCACGGAATTGCAGGCCGGTGGAGGAATGTTCATGGACCAATTCTATGAACAACAATGTCAGGTTACCGGCATGAAAAAGGCCCTGACAATTATTGCTACCGTCGTGGGTCGTCCAACAGCAGACCGGGCTATCATCGACTCCGGGAAAAAAACACTACATGTCGAATATGAGCCGGCAATCGTGGTGGGCCGAGATGATATCCGAGTGACTCGACTATCAGCCGAACACGGTGAACTCGAATTGACGGGCGAGGCTCAGAATTTGAAAATCGGTGATCGTGTGGAGTTAGTCCCAGGTTATGCGGACATGACTTGTGTACTTCACGATTTCTTTTATGTCTTCCAGAATGATACACTCGTTGATATCTGGCCATTGGAGGCTCGAGGGTTACTTCAGTAGCCCAAAACCAAACAACTGAACCCGAAAAGGAATAACTTATGCACAGCTTGAAATATATTTGTTTGCTTCTCCTCACTGGAACACTGCTTACTCCTGTCGCTACGGCACAGGCAAAAGCAAAGAAAGGAGTCTACAGGCATGTTGTCCTCTTTGGGTTTAATGACGACATTTCCGACGAACAAATCAAAGAAGTCGAAGATGCCTTTGCTAAACTTCCGAGTCAAATCGATACCATTATCGATTTTGAATTTGGCACCAACGTTAGTCCTGAAAACATTAATGATGGACTCACACACTGCTTCTTTGTTACTTTCAAAAACAAAGCGGGGCTTGAAGTATACCTACCACATCCTGCCCACACGAAGTTCGTAGAATTGGTCAAAGGTAAACTCGCGAAAGTCGTCGTCGTAGACTACGTCTCAAAGTAAATATAATGAACATCCAATTCTTAAAACCATCCTGGCAAGTCGCATCAACACTGTTTTCTCTCATGCTGATCTGCCCGGACTTTGCTCAAGCTCAAATTCGATTCGCGACATTTAATGTCAGCATGAACCGAAATGCCGCCGGGGAATTGGCCGATCAGCTAGCGGCTGGGAATAACGAACAAATCGCAAACATTTCCTCCATTATTCGGACGGTACGTCCAGATGTGATCTTACTCAATGAGTTTGATTTTGCTGGTGAGCAGGCGACGACTGCCGTGGAGCACTTTCAGTCAAACTATTTGAGCCAACCCATCGATGGGCTCGAGCCAATCGAATTTGGCTATGCCTATACCAACGAAGTAAACACCGGAATTCCAAGTGGACTTGATTTGGATGGGAACGGGAAAACCACCGACCCAACAGACTGTTATGGATTCGGGCGATATCCGGGACAGTACGGCATGGTCGTCCTCAGCCGCTTTCCGATCGGAAAGGTTCGAACCTTTCAAACGTTTCTCTGGAAAGACATGCCCCGCGCCTTACTTCCCACCCAACCTGATTCCGGAAAACCATACTACTCTGACGAGATTCTCAACGTCTTTCGCTTGTCGTCTAAAAGCCACTGGGATGTTCCCATCAAAACGCCTCAGGGAGAAATCCGCTTTCTCGTGTGTCATCCGACCCCTCCGGTCTTCGACGGACCGGAGGATAAGAACGGCACTCGCAATCACGATGAGATCCGTTTTTGGGCCGACTATATAAGCCCCCGCAACAATGGCTATATCGTGGATGATGCCGGTCAACAAGGAGGACTGAGGCATGATACAGCCTTCGTCATTGCCGGTGATTTAAATGCGGATCCCCTCGATGGTGATTCAACCAACAGGGCCATCCATCAACTTCTAGAACACCCACTGATTCGCGATACTAAACCGCAAAGTAAAGGGGGAGTGGAAGCGGCTCAAGTCCAGGGCAAGGTGAATGCCACTCACAAAGGAAAACCGGCCATGGATACAGGAGATTTCTCCGACCGGTCCCCAGGAAACCTACGCATCGATTATGTCTTACCAGCCAGAACTCTTAAAATCTCCGGGCATGGTGTCTTTTGGCCTACGGCCAAAGAGCCTTCAGCTAAATGGCTCACCGGTTCAGATCACCGCCTCGTCTGGTTAGATATTAAAGTGAAATAACAGCCTCATGTTTAGACACAACGTTACGAAACTCGCATTCCTTACGGGACTACTGCTGACCAGTCAACTAATCGCAGCGAATCCCCACTACACCGTCTTGCGTACGCAAGACTATTTGATGGTCATGCAACAAGATATACCTGTACTGAGTTATCGTATTCTACCTCGCTCCAAAGATGGGCAATACACCCGTAATAACTACGTCAACTTATATAACTTTCAGGGATATGAAATCACCGAAGACTTTCCAGCGGACCACCTGCATCACCGTGGAGTCTTCTGGGCATGGCATCAAGTCATCGTAGGTGAAAAACATCTTGGCGATAGCTGGGAATGTCGCAACTTTACTTGGGACTCAAAAGAAGTCACCACCATTAAACAACGGGATGGGGTACTCCTTAGAACAAGGACACATTGGAGTTCACCTGACTACGTTGATACTCAGGGAATTGAGATCCCCATTGTTATGGAAGAAACCGACGTCCATATACATAAGACGAAGAACGCCGCTCGGGTCATCGATTTTCACATCATTATCAACCCATTAGTCGACCATCTGAAACTGGGAGGGTCTGAAAACGACAAGGGATACGGAGGCTTCTCACCACGTATCGCATTACCAGCAGATATTAAATTCTGGTCAGAACAAGGTGAAGTCACCCCACAACGCACAGCCATTGAAGCCGGTCCTTGGATAAATATGGAAGGTACCTTCCATGAAAAGGACACGTCTCCCAGCACGATCGCCATCATCTGTCATCCGGGCAATCCTACCTATCCTGATAAGTGGATTCTTCGAGCCAAAGGCAGTATGCAAAATGCTGCCTATCCGGGGCAACATCCGGTCAATGTTCCTAAGTCAAAACCACTCGAACTCCGATACCGCCTTGTGCTCCAAAGTGACGCACACCATCCCAAACGTATCAGCCGGTTAAGCAAACAGTTCTAAACGAACAACTCTTCAACAGGCGTTCCCATGTCGGTAGTCGGTACCGGGCGATCACCGGCAAAAAGAAGTTTGCGTGGATTGATTCCCAACGCGTAGTACATGCTCGCGTGCAGGTCAGGTACCGAAATTGGACGATGAACCACTTTCATCCCCAACTCATCAGTTACTCCAATCGTCTTTCCGTTTTGCAGACCGCCACCGGCCATCACCACGCTAAAGCCTTTCGAGTGATGACCACGCCCACCACCACCATCAAACCCAGCCGGCCTACCAAATTCCGTTGAAACCACAATCAAGGTTTTGTCGAGTAAACTCTTTCCTTCCAAATCAAGCACTAAAGAAGACAAAGCACCGTCAAGCTCCTTGATCAATAGATGCTGATTAAGTTGGCCATCGTTGTGAGTATCCCACCCTGCACCATTAATGAAATTTAGGTTGTGCGAGACTTCGACAAACCGAGTACCCCGCTCGACTAATCTCCTAGCTAAAAGACATCGCTGACCAAACTCGCCGCCATACGCATTACGTAGTTCAGCAGATTCCTTCTTTAACTGGAAGGCGCTCATAAACTCCGGACCGGCTAATCTCAAAGCCTGTTCAATCGCTTGATCATATTGATCAATCATTAAAGATTGCTCCCGGGCACTGAACTCCTGGCGGACCTTTGCCAGCAGCTGCTGACGACGTTGTTGTCGGCGATCCGAAACATCCCGAGCCCTACTAAAGCCGCCGGGGCCTTCACTTGTCTCGGTTAAATATACAAATCCGGCATCGGTTCCTAAAAACCCGGGCCCACGTGTGACATTCGGGTACCCAATCAATACATAGGGAGGAGCATTTTCTGATACGGCACCACGGTGATGAGCCACAGCGGAGCCAATCGATGGATACGTAATCGTGCCGGTAGTCACACGACCGGTGTGCATCATATTAGTGGCAGCTGCATGTTCATCGATCACACCATGTTGTACGGTACGGAGAATATTGAAGCGGTCCAATACACCCGCACACTTTGGTAAATGTTCACAGACCTGAGTATCCGGAAGTACCGTATCAATGGCAGGATAGTATGAGCCTGGTTTGCGAGTTTTTGCATCACCTAGTTTTTTAGGATCCCATGTGTCGATTTGACAAGCTCCACCGCCCAGCCAGATCATGATGATATGTTCAGCTTTACCTGCTGGAAATGACCATGGCATATGTTCCAATTCTTCTTCCGCAGAAACTAGTGGAGCCATACCTGAGGCCGCGACAGCCGTTGCTGATGTAGTAATAAAACGACGACGGTTTAAATCGAACATAGAATTGTTCACCTACTATCGGATATAGAGGAACTCGGGTGAATTAAACAATACCCATACAAAGTCTTCCATTCGTTCACGCCACCGACTTTCCAGATGAGGAGACGGGATGGCCCCCTGCTGAACAGCTTGACGCAATTCAATTTTGATCTCCGTGGCTCTGGCAGCCAGATGATTCGACCAGGAAACCATATTCCGAGGTAATCGACGGGACCAGCGAATTTGTTCAGCTTCTTCAGAGGAAAGTGATACTAAACGATCACCAAATCCCTCGTCTAATAACTCCAGAAACAACCTGCGTTCTGACGCTGTTGGTTGGCGGCTAAGAATGCGTTGATAAGTTATGGCAATCAAATTCTCAACCGTTTCGGACTGACGAGCCAGCATCGTAAAATCGCTCATCATGTCTAGTCTCGAATTATCTCGTACGACGATTCCATTATTCATCATGGCAGGTTGCATCACATTAGGGGATGACTGCCGGTGATTAATTGGATTTTGCCGTGAACCTGTCCAGCCGAAAGCCTGCATCGTTGATGTAAATGGCTGAGCAAACGGCAATGAAAGACTGGGGCGGTCTCTCTCATTCGACAACGAAGCAAATTGCCAGGCTCGTTTGGGAGTCCCCAAATTAAGCGAATTACTGTAGTTGCGAGCACCGTCGATGTCGACATTCATAGGGCCTGCATCAAAGGGTCGTCCGGAAGCAACAAATAGGGAATCAATAAGTTGTTCCGCCGACATCTGCCTGCGAACGGGGCCTGCAAAAGCCTGTAAACCACTTTCGGTAATATCGATACTCTGACGCTGATACGTATGAGATTGAAAAATCAAACGAGCGATATGTTTGATGTCATACCCGTTCATCGCTAATTCACGACCAAGATAATCGAGTAGGTCAGGATTAATGTTCGTCCCGTGTTCCCAATCCTCCACCGGTTCGACAATTCCAAATCCAATCGTCCGTTTCCAAAGGCGGTTAACCAGTACCTGAGGGAATCTTAAATTACCAGGATCCGTAATCCGATGAGCCAACTTGGCACGGGAGTCCTCACTTCCACGAATCAGTTCGCGGGGAAGCCTTAAGCTTCCCAATTCAGGAAACGGCCATGCAGGCTGAACAATCGCTCCTGGCTTCAATGTGATAGGGACATTCGGAACAGGACCGTCCGCACTGACGGTGACGGTGCTCGTCTTTGGAACACTTTCATCTTTTCGCTTCAACATGGCGGCTATCGAAAAGAGATCTTTTTGTGTGACTTCATGAAATGGTGCATCGTGACAACGCGCACACTGCATTTGAATTCCCAAAAACGCTTGACCGAGAATATGAGCTTTGGCTGCCAGCGGCACATCATTCTGGGAGGCTACTGAGAAACCGGCAGGCCCACCATAGAACCGACTACCCTCCATCATGATCAATTCAGTAACAAATCGATCCATCGGCTTATTATCAATGAACGACTCATAAATCCACCAGCGAAAGGGGCCGGTATTATTGAGAGTTGGATTGATAATATTCGGATTCTCAGCAAGCACGTCCTGCCAATAAGATGTCCAGTGATCAGCCCACTCATCCTGTGCCAGCAAAAAATCGATCGCCCAGTTTCTTGCCTCTTTACCAGCATGTCGCCTCCGTTGGAACTCCTGAATCAACGCCAATGAGGGAATCGTTCCAACGGTATCCAAACTCAACCTTCGGAGAAAAGTACTGTCATCCACCAACGGACGCGGTTTATCACCTGCTTCGTGTAACTGCTTGTTAACGTACTGATCGATTCGATTGAAGGATGATTCAGGAAATGGTTTACCCGGACTTGCCACCGGCTTATCCGTACTAAGAAGCCGGCGTGTCCAACCGTGTCGTTCCTTCCAATACTCCTGCTCCAGTTCGGAGACCTGAGCACGCCTGACTCGGTCAAGCGCAACGATCTTTGAAGCCTGTTGTTGCTTAAAGGAGGGCCATTCACGATGCGTAAGTTGAGCATGATGCCACTCACTAAGAACTCGGAAATCCTGATCAGGTTCTGCGATGCAAACCGCCGTCTCACCTGTTTCCGGACGCCGTTTTGAACTTCCCACTATCATCTCAAATCGCAACAGGTGTTTCTTACCGTCACCTTCGATGGAAAGAATTACTTCCTTATCCCCGCGCTGAAGAGGGCGGATATTGGGTGCCTGATCTCGCCGAACGTCAAAAACCTTCCCATGAGCAGAGCTTGAAATATTAAAAAATGGGACTTCAGCCTGAATCTCGTTATCGATAAACAGTCTGGCACCATTACGAGCTCGGACCAGAATTCGTTGAGGACCTTCCGGAATCGTTACATAGCCATAAGCACGAATCATAAAAGGAGTTGAACGATCAATTTTAATTCCCTGCTCATTGTATTTATTAGGAATTTGAAAGAACTCAAAAGCATCTACCTGATAGGTATCGGTGATACGCGCACTACGATATTGAAACGTGTTTTCAGAGACTCCTTCCCAAATCTGGACAAGCACCTGATTGTCTTCAATGGTGGCAGGATCAAATTTTGGCTCATTTCTGATAAATGAGTACCGCTGTGCAAATGCTTCAGCGGGAAGAGCTTTACGATAAACTGCGACCTCGTCAATTGCACCCATCAGAGTGCTGTTCGGCTTCGCAGACAAGGCCGATCCAATCCACAATTGATCGTTGTCCACTACGGGACGGCCGCCAGTATCACCTGCCTCGTCCCACTTCCCTGAAATCGACTTACCATCGATATACCCTTTTAGGCTTCCAACTTGACCAAACGTATAAGTAAGACCGACGTGATGCCAACCATCACTTACTCCAATGCCTTCATTCGAAGTCCAGCGATGGTATTGTTGTTTGCCAGCATCGTCGATACTTCGAAAAAGAAATGTGATCGCGCCGTTGCCAGCCAACCTGAGCGAGTAGTTTTGATTTTCTGCAGGAAAACCCTTATTCCCTGTCCGACCTTTACCAAGAAGATAACGGTAGCCACTGACACTCGATACCTGAACCCAGGCCTCAATGGTCATAGAATCACCCAGCTTAAAGTCCAATACACTATCATCGCCGGGATCATCAACTTTGATTACACCAGCAGCGTTTGGTATTTCCAACGCAGCATTTTTAGCCGCTCCGAATTTCGGGTGAGTCGGGGCCTGCGGACCGGCTGATGATCTCACTTCCCCAACAAGCAGACCTCTTAATTCGGCATGCTCTCTAATGGTATTACGCATCATTCCCCGCTCATCCAAATCCATTCGCCAATAAGCAACCGGCCTATCTGACTCGATAAGTTGAGAGTAAAAATCCGGACTAAATTGATTTGTCTCAACGGCATCCTGCGCAACGGCAACGGCGGCCAGCAGAATGGCGCAAAGGCTATGAATCAAGGTTGTTTTTCGATAATTTCCCATTCCGTTCATTATAAATCCGCTGGAAAACAAGTTGCGTGAAAAACCCCTTTTTTCGGAAAAACCGGAGTAATCCTCAACTACTACGCAGTTTACAACCGATGAGAGGCAATGTAATTATCCGCTGCGTGCGGTTGTTAAACTACGAAAGATAGACGAACTCTTCCGGTAACGGAAGAACACACAACGGGCAATCATCTCGTCTTTCTTTCGTTAGACTTTTACCCCCCCCCGAGATCTTACAGAGGACGGAGCCTCTGTAAACACCGTTCTCGTGTGAACACATTTGCGCACATGCGAACTGTGAACACCGTAATGACGTTGTGATCTCTACACAATCATGGAGGATTGTATGGAAAAATTAAAAGTCTCCGAAGATGTTGTCCAACTCTGGCTGGATTTCAAAGAAGATACTTCCCAGGAAGAACTCAGAAATCAGCTAATGCAACGGTATTTCTCACTCGTGAGATACCATGCTGAACGAGTATGGTCGCGTCTTCCCGAAGGAGTGGAACTCGATGACCTGATCAGTGCAGGAACTTTCGGTCTAATGGATGCAATTGAAGCATATGACCTTTATCGTGGCGTGAAGTTTGAAACTTATTGCGTCCCACGTATACGCGGTGCAATGCTTGACGAACTACGCAGTATGGACTGGGTACCGAGACTGGTACGATCAAAGGCGACAAAACTTACAGCCGCCACAAAGCGAATGCAAGACAGACTTGGTCGCAATCCAACGGAAATTGAACTGGCAGAGCACATGGAACTTACCGTTCCGGAACTCGAAAAAATGATGCGTGATGCCAATGCAGTTTCGTTAATTAGTTTGAACAAGAAATGGTATCAAACTGATAGTGAAAAAGATGTCAGTGAAATTGACATTCTGGATGATAAAAAAGGGGAAGACCCAACGAATCGCGGTCAAAAATATGACCTGTTGCGTCTGGTCACTAAAGGACTCAGTCGCAATGAACGACTGATCATCATCCTTTACTATTACGAAGAAATGACCATGAAAGAGATCGGTGCAACGCTTGATCTCAGCGAAAGCCGAGTGAGTCAGATGCATAGCAGTCTAGTGCAACGATTACAAAAGCAATTGCGTAATCGGCGAACTGAATTCGCAGCCTAGTCAGTTCTAATTGATAAAAAAAGAGCGAGATGTTTTTTCATCTCGCTCTTTTTTTGTGGGTCCAATTCAAGCGGCCGCTGGAAGACGGAACTACTTCGAAATCACGAAGTCCGCTTCCATGGCTTTACTGATAGCATTCTCAATCTCTTCGAGATGAGCGCCACTATAAGGATCCAGATTGTCCGCATTCGCTGCGCGGTAAGCAGCAACGCGTTGTGCGAGCGTCCGCAATTGAACTCGTGTTAGATTGGAAATCGGCTTGAAAGACTCGTTACCTCCACTATTGGTCATCGCGAGATCAATCAGTCGATTCACATGTTCACGTTGCAGGTTACGTCGCAAACTGGAAATCGCCGGCTGACGAACGTTAGTAGCCGCCTCAAGCGGAGTATCAAGTTCATTCCAGATTGCCGCCATCACCGTTTCCAGAACCTCTGGAAGTGTCAGGGCATCCTGATCTGCAGGAACACGGAACTCATTGTCGTAAACCCGCCGCAAAGTAGTTGGGTTGAGCACGCTTGTGAGTGTGCTTGCCTGGACCGCTCCAACTCGATCGTGAATCGGCCAGTCATAATCACGCATTGCCGAGCTAACTGAGTTAAGAGATTTGCTCGTGGTCATTCGTTCCAGTAACTCCGGAGTCAACGCATAGATTTCGTCGTCAAAGGCTGTTTCAACAACAAACTTTAATGCGGCTCGTTGCTGTTCAACCGGCACAACCTGCAAGGGCGCCCGATTACCTTCATCGCCCTTCTTATCACGTACGACATGCACACCTCCAATCCAGTTGGACATCATGCTGATAGCACGAGCCTGCATACTGAGTGTGATTTCATAACCGCGACGAGCTTTAGTCCAGCTATCTCCGTTTTTCACAAACCTTTCCAAAATCTGACTCCGATGCAGAGTCGCCAGTTGAATCTGTTCGTTAGCAAAATTCAAAGGATCTTTCCCATAATCATATCGTCGAGCTAAAGGATCGGGGCCTGATGTATCTTCGTCCGTAGCAAACTGCAGCTTTGGATCCGTCACACGAGCCACGATTGGCTTTAGATCTGAAGCGAATGAGTAACCATACTCAATCGCCCAATAGTCATAAGGCCCTACGCCCAGCATGGCGTAATCACCTTGAGCATCACCTGCATCAAAACGGATATTCGTGGGAGTGTAATCCATTACGGAACCAACAATCGGCTCACCTTTATTGGCAGCTGTATTAATTTCGTCCAGCGTGTAGGCTGCTGAAGCTTTGAAATTGTGACGCAGCCCTAAGGTATGTCCCACTTCATGGGCAACTAGATGATAAAGCTGAGGACCAATGAAAGATTCAGGCATACCATCCAGAATGACCTCTTCTTCTTTCTCTTCTTCTTTCTCTTCTTCTTTCTCTTCTTCTTTCTCTTCTTCTTTCTCTTCTTCTTTCTCTTCTTCTTTCTCTTCTTCTTTCTCTTCTTC
>Ga0115011_10000536_pt1 | contig 30773 bp, 15 predicted proteins | sample TroAtlMetagenome_2_FD_88705 | JGI IMG/M metagenome (GOLD analysis project Ga0115011, IMG submission 88705) | Marine eukaryotic phytoplankton communities from Atlantic Ocean - Tropical Atlantic ANT8 Metagenome | ecosystem: Environmental > Aquatic > Marine > Oceanic | place: Tropical Atlantic...
GAACCTAAGCTTGGCTACCAGCGAAAGCTGGAAAGATCCGCAAGGCCAAATGCAGGAACGCACTGAGTGGCACCGCCTTACTATGTACCGTCGCTTAGCAGAAATTGCCGGAGAATACCTGAAGAAGGGTTCTCAAATTTACGTTGAAGGTAAATTGCAAACGCGTAAGTGGCAAGATCAGTCAGGCCAAGACCGTTACACCACAGAAATCATTGTAGACCAGATGCAAATGCTTGGTGGTCGCGGTGGCGAAGGTGGTGGTGGTAATGCGGGTGGCGGTTATCAACGCCCTCAGAACAACCAGCAAGGTGGGTATCAGCAACAAGGTGGTCAAAGCCAAGGCGGTTATCAGCAGCAAGGCGGCCAGAGCCAAGGTGGTCAAAATCAAGGCGGTTATCAACAACAAGCGCCTAACCAAGGCGGTGGTCAGTCACAGCCTAAGCAGCCTCCAATGGCTGAGCCGGACTTTGATTTTGATGACGATATTCCGTTCTAGCTAGTACTTAAGGCATACTTTTGTAAAGAAATTTCCATGAAAGCCCTGTTAATACAGGGTTTTTTTAAGAAAATTTATTAGATATTATGATTGATTTTGTCGAGAACGCATCAAAATACATTTGCTCAGACAAAGCGGAGTGTTGAAGCGATGCTGACCGTTATAACACACTGGGCGACTGTCGGGTTAATCGTTCTTGGGATGGGCGTAAGATTTGCTTTGATTTTAAGTGTTCGATGATATCTGTCGTGTTCTCATCGCCCAGCGTCTCTGCAAGGTCAAGTAATGCCTGATCTCTTTCGCCATTAATCTTTCTTAAAATGCGATTATTTTTTATATCAAAAATAAATTGCTTATCTGATAACGTCTTGGTTTGCATAATGTTGACTGAAATACTCAGATCATTGGGTGGGATTTGTGTATGAATGTCAGAATTTATCCCCATGTGCAACACGTTGCCAGGTTTGAGCTGATACTGTTCATGACCATAAATCGGTACGCTCTCTCCCGATACACCTTCGATAGAGTTTACATCATATTGATAAATATCAGTTTTATAACCATCACCTAGGTAACCCAGGGTGATGAGGTTAAAGTTATGGTCGTGCGGAATATCGTAAATAAACGCTTTGTCTGACGCCAACCCCGACGCTGGCATCCAAATTGGTGCTCTTACATTAAAATATTTCTCTTGCGCAATCATGAAAACCTGAAATGTATAGAAATTCTTGTCTTCCTTTGTGAAATCTTTGAGCAGTGAGTTGAGATGCAAGGTTAAGAATCGTCGATTATTGTAAAGCTTTTTCAGGGCAAGGATTGATTCTTCAATATGATTGTCATCAAAAATTTTTGTATCAAATGATCGCAATAAATCAATTAACTCATCTAATTCAATACTTTCATTGATCGGCTGCTGATATATCTTTGCCATCTTTATATACCATTCATAGTTAGTGATTCATGAGCCGCCAGGCGAATTTCATGGTGCGGGTCGTTCAAAGCATCTTTCAAAAGCTCTTCAGCGTGCTCTGGACTAAGAAACGCCATGGTTTCGATGGCTGACCAGCGTAAAAAATGTTGATGATGATTCCGAGCGATTTTCGCAATGATAGGAATCGAATTCGCATCGCCAATCGATTTAAGTGCATTCATGGCGCTTTCCAGTCTAGAGCTACCTACGTCGGCCGCGGAGGGATAAAGCATGGTTTTAGACTTTGGATCGAAATTCCACACAATGTCACTATGTTTAAGTGCACTCACTTCAAACATCGCTAATTTATCAATCTTTAATATTTGCATTCCAGTGTCACCAGCGTGAAGCATAACGCTGTGTCCGTTTCGGAAGGTGACTTTCTCGCATTTCTGAATTTTTCTTTGTGCCTCGAAGTTGTTGTCGTTTTCGACGGCTTCAAATTCATAAATAATGGCTTCACATACTCCATCGCCATGAAAAAAAATGAACATATCGTTCGGCGTCAAAAAATGAGGTTCATTTGCGTTGTGAGGCGAACCCTTAAGGATCTTAATCACAAAATTTGCCACATCACTTTTGGCTATACGCCATGTTAGCGATGTAGTTTCCTCGTTGATTGATTCGCTCGATAGCGACGCTGAATTATTACGCAGTAGAATATCAGGGAGGTTTTCATTGACCAACTGAGAGAGTTCTCCCGTTTGTAATAACCTCTCAATTTTCGTCCGCGAAGCAGATTCATCAGGTGGTGACGACACAATATCGTTAATCGGGTGGTTACTATTCTCTTGAATTAAAAACAAGAAGTTCTCCTCTTTGCTAGACTTAAACTACAGACAGTGAATATCACCACATACATAGGATTAATTTGCACTGCGAAAAGCATCCTACAGCGAGTGTGTGATGATATTTATTTGAAGGCAGTCAATACTTAGCTAGCAGAACCATGTCTGCCGATAAACACGACGAAACATGGTGTATTATTTGTAAGGGCTCCCTTGTCGGCTGCTTGTACTATATTTTTCAGCTTTGCAATTTTCATTGTTAATTCCTTTATTTGGTATAGATTTAAAATTACTAATTAAACTTTTCTAATAATGTTGATTTTTTATTCTGGTTAAATTCTCTTTGGTTTTTATGTTGTTTTCTCTCCCTTTGCCTTAATTTTTATTAGCGTGATGTAATGGTTGTTATATTTAGTGTAGGAACCATGGAAAACACCATCGGTTGGCGTATTTTTTCCCAGTAAATACGGAATAACGATGTTGAAATGTGCGTTGCGTTCATCTACATGCACGATTTCCGATGCGCTAAAATCTAAATATTGCGGAATAAACTGAAAAATAGCTTTGAACAAGCTCTCTTTTGCGGAGTAAACAAATGTAACGGCTTCGCTTTCATTCATCGCAAGCGTATTAAAATATTTGCGTTCATTGTTAGACATGACCAAACGATGCACATCGTTTGCTACGCCTAAAGACATGATAGGTTCTATGTCTACGCCCAGTGCAATGTGCTTTTGTCGTATTGAAGAAATACATATTGCTATTGAGTCACTGTGCGAAATTGACCCAATCGTTCCAGGCGGCCAAACTGGTGCGCGTTCAATACTCCGACCCACTTGCTTGTCTGGCACGTTTATATGTTTCAAGGCTTGCTGTGCTGCATACCGTCCAGCCAGAAATTCAGCTTGCCGTTTGTAAACTGCGCTGTTTAATTCCACTGGTTTTTCTATATTCAGCGCTTCAAAATAATTTGGATGGAAATGGTGTGGCACAAAATGACATACACTCAAACATATGTTCGTGCTATCAAGGAAACGCGTTGTTTGCTTTGAGACAAACCGTGTGAGAGCCGACTGTTTAGATGTTAGCGCGAGGCTATTCATTTAACTCACCATGTCCATTTTGGGTTTAGTGAACAACGCAAAACACCGAACAATTAAACGGCTGATTTCAGGTATTACATGAGGGTTTTGGTTGATAAAAAAGTGTCCGCCAGAAAAACACCTTACGCACCATGAGGACGTTGTAAATGATCCCCACTTTTTAACCAGCCCTTCGGGCACTTTATAATCTTCGTCGCCACATATCGCAGTTATCGGGCAGTCTAGAGGAATAGCTGTGCTAGTGTATTGTTCTGCTATTTTGAAATCCGCCCGAAAGGTAGGTTCCAGTAGGTGAAGCATTTCTTGACTCTCCCTCACCTCATCAGGTATCCCCCCCATTTCTAGAATAGTATTCATAAACTCTGAAGAGGGCAGCGAGTGTGTAGGAGAGGATACTTTAGGTCCATTAGGCGCTCTGCTGCCAGACGCAATAAAATGCAAGGGAGCAGGATAACCAAGTTGCGTAGCACGTTTTGCAAACTCGTAGGCGACTCTGGCGCCTAAACTGTGTCCTAATAAAATGTAAGGCTTGCGCTCTAAAACGTCTGCCTCATCTAGTAGACAATTTACCAGAGCGTCCATATTATCGAAAGCGGGCTCAGCAAAGCGCGCCCCTCTGCCCGGTGCATGTAGCCCTAGCAATTCGATGTCCGCACCCAAAAAGTCAGCCCAGCTTTGAAACATGGATGCATTGCCTCCTGCACACGGGAAGCATATCAATTGATATGGGGCTGACGCATTTTCCACAACGGGTTTCAAAAGTCGCGGTTCAGTCGATTTGAGTAAACTATTTTTCATGTTCATCATTGCACTCTTCACTGCTGAGGTTTTTGAGTAGTTTTTTTCAATCGAAACTTACTCAGTTGAGAACGAGAACGATTTATAAGCTGTAGCTGTATTCCCCGCGTGTAGATGACAAAGAGCGCTGGTAGCAGCAACAGGCTTATTAATGTCGCGAAGAGCACTGACCAGCCAAGTGACACAGCCATTGGAACTATAAGCTTTGCTTGTAAGCTAGTTTCGAACATCAAAGGGAGTACGCCTGCAAACGTGGTGAGTGACGTGATCAATATGGGGCGAAAACGCACGCGCCCAGCCTCCATTATTGCCTGGACGCCGGCTATTCCACGCGCTTTAGCGTTATTAATGTAATCAATCATTACCAGAGAGTCATTGATTACGACACCTGCAGCGGCGACCAGACCAAACACGGACATTGTGCTTAGCGGTATCGAAAATAGATAATGCCCTAACACAGCGCCGGTATAACTCAGTGGTATTGCGATTAACACCAGTAGAGGCTGGACATAGGACTTAAGCGGAACGGCCAGCATAATGTAAATACCAATAACACCGATACACAAGAACAGCAGTTGCTCACTCATCTGGCTATTTTGTTCCTGAATGTCACCGCCAAGCTCTGTGGATACGCCAGGAAACTTTTGCATAATCATTGGTAAAATAGCTGACTTAATGACTGTAACAGCGTGGTGAGGCGATACAACTGAAGCATCAACTGAACCCCATACATAGACGTTTCTTACACCTTCTTCTCTGCGGATTGTGCTTGCTCCAGGAACAAGGGACAGGGCCGCAATATCGCCAAGCATGACTTCCTGACCAGAGGGCGAGGTTACACGCGCATATTGCAGAGATGCTACTTCTCTTCTGATATTCGAGGGATAGCGAACTAAGACTCGGACTTCCTCGTTCCCGTTCATTACTCGTTGCGCTTCACTTCCATAGAAGCCAAAGCCAACTTGAGTAGCAACATCTTTTAGTGTTAACCCCATATCATAAGCAACAGGTTTAAGGCTCAGTTGTATTTCTTTACTGGCCATATCCACCGACGAGTTAATATCAACCAGCCCATTCTGTTCTCTTAGTTCGTTGACAAGTGTTGATGCTGCAGTGCGAAGTTGCGCTATATCGGCTCCATACAATCGATAGCCGAAGTCTCCGCCACTATCTGAGCCATTTAAATCATCCTTGATCGAGATAGCTTTAACGCCAGGTAGGGTGGGAATGGCTTCGCGCCAACGTCTTGATAGCTCGAACGTATCGTATGGTCGTGAGTCATCGTTCACGAGAGGAATGATTAGCCTTGACGCGGTTCTGCCATCACTTAGTGCCAGAATATCGCGAACCATTTTTTTTCCGAATTCCTGTTGGGTTTGTGCATCAACACCACGAACTACGCGTTCCACTTTTTTAAGCGTCTCAATAGTTCGCTCAACTGAGCTGTCGTTGGTCATTTGTATGCTTATCATCGGAAAGTCATGCGGAACACTTGGGTTCGCAACAAACTGGACTCGGTTTGACGTTACCAACGATAGTGTTACTACAAACACGGCAATGAATGCGGTCAGGGTCAACCAGGCATTGTGAATACATTTTTGCAGTAATGCCTGATAAGGACCTTTAATAAAGTGGTTGAGGTAGCCATTAAACCTAGCTCGCCATCGTGATTGATTCTGAGTCCCCAGAGTGAGCGTTGATAAATGTGCGGGCAAGATGAGCTTTGACTCAACCAAGCTAAACACCAGACACAGAATGGCTACCATCGCGATAGTGAAGAATGTGGCGCTGTCAGGCCCACTAGAAAATACAAACGGAAAGAATACAGCCATGGTCGTTATTACGCCAAATGTAGCAGGTGTAGCGACTTTTTTGACGCCCGCGATGACGTTGTCGATGCGGCTACCTTTCGCTTCGACCTCAGTATAAACGCTCTCTGCCGTAACGATGGCATCATCAACAACAATTCCAAGCACCATAATAAAGGCAAAGAGTGAAATAATGTTGATACTTAGTCCAAATAGCGGCATCAACATTACCGCACCGAAAAAGCAAATAGGCAGCCCGGCCATTACCCACATGGCAAGTCGGAACCTAAGGAATATCGTTAAAAGCAGTGCAATTAGACATGCACCTTGCAGTAAGTTAGAAATCATCATCTGCAGGCGTGCATCAAGATAGTAAGTGTAGTCAACAAGCGTTTCCAACATCATCCCTGGCGGAAGTGTAAGGTTTTTCTGGATAATGTATTGCTTCACTGAGCTCGCGACATCCACAATGCTCTGCTCTTCAGTAGCATTAACAATCAGAGAAACCGCATTTCTACCTGAAAAAGTAAGGTAGCTTTCGCCATCTACATAATTGCGGGCTATGTGGGCAATCTCTCCCAGCAAGACTTTCCCGCTATCATTACCGTACTTAACCGGAATCGAAGCAAAGTCTTCCATTGATAGTGCTTGCTTGTCAGCTCGAATCGCAATGTTTCCTTGGTCAGACGTTATCATTCCAGCCGATTGTGTAAGTGAATGGTTAGATATTGATGCAGATACGTCGTGGATGGTCAGGTTAAACGCCCTGAGTTTATCGGGAGAAATTTCTATCGCAATCTCGTCTTTCGGTGCTAATAGTTCAACCAAAGAGACCTGGTCTAACAGAAGTAATTCGTCTTTTATCTTTTGACCGGCCAGCTTTAGCTGACTGGGCGCGATATCGCCAACCAAAGAGATTTCCATCACGTTTTTTGCCGCATTGTCCAGTGTTACCAGAGGTGGACTCATGCTTATAGGGAATGTCTCAATACTGGCGACCTGAGTTTTGACCTGTTCTAACGCCCGCGATTGGTTTGATTTATTCGCCAGCCGCAGTGTGAGTCTTCCTTGTCCTCGACTCGCATTCGAAATAACATTTTCAATTTCAGGAATACCTTTCAAGGTAGCTTCGACTTTTATAATAAACAACTCTTCAACTTCTTTTGCAGACGCACCGGGTAATGTTGCCGACACTCTAATGCTGTCTGGGCTTTGAGAGGGGAATAGCTGCTGTTTGACGGTTAGATAACTAAGCAAACCAATCAACACAATGAATGTCATCAAAAGGTTAGCCGCAACTGGGTTCTTGGCAAAATAGGCGATGAGGCCAGTGTGATTGTTGTTCGATTGGAAAGCCATCATTCCCTCACAATACCGGCGAAGCGGGTGAACGAGGGTTGACGATAGTGCCTTCAATCGGAAAATCCGGCAGACTAGTCACTATAAGAGCAGTATTGCCCAAATCCCCTTTTACTAAATAAAAACCAGGCTCGGAACGCAGTACTGATACCGATTCATTCTTCAGCTGGTTATCTTCATTGATAAGCCATACACCTTGGTCAACCAATGACTGGCGAGGTACTTTGTACGCTGACGTTATTTGCTTTCCCAGAAAACTAACTTCGACAAACTCACCAAAACGCATGGGTTGCCTATCTGTTGCAATTCCGTAAGGATCGTCAACCTTAACTACCACCTTGCGCATTCTCGTTATGCTATCGACGATACCAAGATCTCGTGAAATATTAACTTGTCTTGAAACTCCGGTCGCGCTTTCTACTTTCGCTGGTAAGTCATTAATTTGGTCAGGCAAAAATGCGGCGTCGAAACCTGCAATGGGTACATGAATTTCTGCAAATTCAATGTTATGTAACAGGGCGACCGTTTGTCCCACATTGACAAATTGCCCTTTGCCAATGTCTCGCCGCACAACAAGTGAATCAAATGGTGCTACCACATTACATTCATCCAGCATTCGCTCTGCTAGTTCTAGCTCTGCTAATGCAGCGTCAACTGCACGCTGAGCCTGGAGGAGTTGTGGCTCGCGTAAATACAGGGCGCTAATTTTTTCCTGTGCTACATCTGCTACGTCTTTGGCTGCAACATTAGCTTTGGCGCGCTCTTCAATTAGACGAGTTCGTGCCATGGCATAATTTTCTTTCGATCTTAATACACGTGCGTGATAAGTATCGCTTTCTATTTTGAAGAGTAGTTCCCCCTTTTTGATGACTCCACCAGGGGTAAATTCTGGATTCCACTGTATGACTTTTCCCGACAACTCTGAAGAAAGTTGAGTACTTTCATAAGGAGCAATCTCACCATACCCACGGATCATAATTTGGTGCTGCTTGAGTTCAACCTTTTGAATATCTACAACAGGAATGAAATCACTTCGAATATGACCGGTTTGCTCTACGGCAGTGGCATTGATAACTAACACCATTATCAATGCCACTGAGCAGATTAAACCTACTAAACGTGTGCTTGAGATTAGTTTTTTCATTTCACACTCCGTGCAGGGCCGAAGTGATACCACTTCGTAGCCCAAGGTTTGCGTTCGCGTTTACTGCTAAAAGTTGATTATGAATCGGTGGCGTCACATACAGGTATGATGTAACAATGTAACGGCTTTGAGGAATCATCATCGGTTTGGCTATTTGTATCGTCAGCGGCGTGCGCAAATGCAGTAACTGTTGAAAACATTAAAATCGCAATGACCTTTGTAATTGCAGTAGTTGGATTAAAAGTGGCCTTCGAGTTCATTGTAACTTTTCCTTGTATTTAAATATTAAGATTGAGTGTGCTGGGGCGGTTGCCGGAAACACAATCTCACTTTAGCCATAACCCAATGAACTTACATGCAACTTCTCATGACTAGTCATTACGTATTAGCGGTAGTGGCGTAAACGGAGGCGTGGAGATGTTACCTTTTGAGGTTTAAAATCAATAAAAACATAAGCTTGGAGTGGGTAACAAATAGTCACACGGTATTGAAGTGATGAGGTTTGACAAACAATTCTTTCTCTTTGAAAAATATAAAAATAGGTTTATTTACACGCTATTCTGCTAAATAAAGACTACATTTTTGAGAAAAGTCACACGATGGGTCTATTAAGACAAGAAATTAAATAAACAAATTAGAATGGTTACCGGAAGAATGGGTGTCATTGAAGAAAAAAAGCCTTTGGGAGTGGTGCAATCAAGTGCATAGCACACGTTGAGTTAGCCCGTTGCTAACTATTCTCGCTTTACTCCGTTTCATTTGGCAGGAGGTCACAGGTTTCTTATTTCTACCAACTCGGTAGAGGGAGTGTTTTCTTGCAATAACAGTAACTTCTTCCCACTGGAATGCAGTTCAAATTTTGCATAGTAGGTGTTTTTCAGCCAGGGAATTGTGGTAGTTTGCTTCGTTTGCATGTCGATTTTATTTAACGTAAAGTTTTTACCTTCTGGTGCTGAGTAGTAAAGTGTGTGGTCAAAGATATGCCAAGAAATATTTGAAAAGATAGGGATATTGCCTATAAATTTGCTCTGTTCAAGATTCCCTATCTGCGCTTTATGTAACTCACCGTCATTATTGAGGAGGTAGATGTGGCGACCTCCCTTGTCTTCTTTGGCCTCGATGATGTTCTCTAACAGCCGTTCGTGCTCTCCACTCTGTAAATTGTATTTGATGAGTGCAGTGGTGCCCAGTTCACGACGAGAGTAATAAATGCTCTGGCCATCGTCACTCCAGTTAGGGCGCTGGGCATTTTCCATTTGCTTGCTAACAAACTCAATATTTCCAGTACCCACGTCTAAAACAAATATCTGTTCCTCTTGAAGGCCTAATACAAGATCTTGCTTTGGATTAAACTGTAGGTTGTTAATTCGGTAACCTCGATCAAACTGGGTAAGTACTTCAAGACCGACTTGTGCAGAGTAACTTACTATTTGTGAGGTATTTTTGATAACGGCCCTAAATACGACTTCGTCGGGATCGTTGCTGTAAATTGGATGCCCTTCATCTCCTAACATCGGTAATTCAAAGAAATCTAACTGGTCATTTTCAGATGAAAAAAATGGGTTGGCTAACTCCTTAACATCGCGATTGTTGTCGTCAGCCGTATTTGCTATAAGGCAATCATTTCCGCAATGAGCGAACACAGATTTTAATTCGTATCCTTCGATAGGGAGGCTAGTGAAGGATTGCTTTTCATTGTTGAAAAAGTGTAGTTTTCCTTTAGTGGAAAAGTAGACACCAGTGCTTTTATTGTTCCAACTTAACGTTATCGGCGTACTTTCAACTTTTCTATCGCTAAGTATCTTGCCCCTTGTCACATCCACAATAATAAGATGAACAAGGCCGTACCTCAAATACCTGAAGGTTGCTAAAAATCTTCCATCAGGGGAAAACTGTGCGGCGTAATCACCCAAGTTACCAATATTGGGAAAGGTAATTTGCGTAATTTCCCGCGTAGTAATGTTGATTGAAAAGATGGAATAGGGGTGATCTATGCTTTGACGGTGTGCAAAGTAAAGTGAGCTGTCATCAGGCGACCAATCCAGACTCGGCTGAAGCGAGTCGTAGGAATAAATAACCTCGGATTTTTCAACTTTCATACTTTCTGAGATCGAAAGTATAACCAACTCTGCTTTATCACCTAATTGACGTTGATAAGCAATTTTCTTCCCATCATTAGACCACGAAGGTGCATTGTGGTTTGCACCGCCATTGGTTAGCTTTCTTATCGTATGCTTATCGGCCGTCCTAAGGTAGAGATCAAAAAAACCGTTGGCCGTTTTTCGGTGAGAAAAGATAATCGCACTGTTTTGCGCATTGTAATCTGTCCAATGCTCCTCGCCAGGCATAGACATCAAAGGTGTAATGGAAACAGTGTCATCAGACTTGAAAACTGTGGATGAAAGTAAATACAGTGCGAATATTAGGGCAAAGACTGTAAGCAAAGTCGGAACAACAAGTTTTCTCGTTTTATGTTTATCTGATGTTTTTGTAACTGGCTGCGGTTGTTTGCTCTGAAATGTTTTCAGGTCAGTGCTTGATGTTTTATTTTGGTCAGCTTCTATGGCAGTTTTAGGAATAGGGGGTATCGGTTGATGCTCATCAATAACAACATCGGCGATGAGCAAATAGCCTTTATTTGGTACTGTTTTTATGTATTTGGGATCCCTAGGTTCGTCACCTAAGGCATCCCTCAATTTTTTTACAACACGACGAATCGCGTTATCAGAAACGACCCGACCACCCCATACATTTTTAAGCAATTCTCTTTGACTAACATATTCACCTTTACGAGAAACAAGGTAGCAAAGCAATTCCATAGCGAGTGGCTCTAGCTTAATACGTTCTTCGCCGCGGGAAATACGCGACTTTTTGAAGTCAACGGCATAATCACCAACGATTATAATATTGCTGCCAAGCCAGTCTAAATTTCCATATTTTTCTATACTTATCATATAGTAATTCGCAATGTTATTAGTGTGATTATATGTTACCAAGCCAATATAGCACAAATAATAACGAGAAGTGTTTTGGCATGTATGATTTTTCACCACAGTATAGATTTACGACTTAAACAACGTGATTTGAACAGCTGTTAGGGGAAGAAATCCTGTGGTGTACTTGTTATTAATAAACAAAGTTAATACGCAGTTTGTTGTACTTGCTGTGTGTCTGCTTCATTTTCCTGCACACGTTGCCGAAATGGAATTGGCCAATGTTGTTCGTGATACCACTGGTGGCAGAAGCAATGCGACTACGTTTTATTCTCGGTTACTGAAAAGCGGTGTTCTCGCAGCAGCCTCATCTCTTTTTCCACATCACCATCAAATAACGAGAAACGCAGACAGCAATCAGCTTTCTTCTTTCAGTCAAATAACACTCGGCGATTGTTATATCAACAGTCCAAAAGGTGAGGACGCGACGAGATCTTCAAGCACCCAGCGTATGCAGGGGCTGCTCAGATACGTAACTGAACAGAATAGGGGATCGCTCCCGATAGATCACCGCATATTAGAAAAAGACGCCTGGAGCCTATGCAGCGCAGTAGAGTTTGCATTCGGTCCGGTTTCACCACTCCATTTCATCACCGGCAGTCATCCGTCCGAACCAAGAGGCAACGATATCGGTGACGCACAATTTCAAACTTACAAAACAGGGAACTTCAATGAATTGTGAAAGCGCATCACCTCCAAATAGTTATTCGTTAACGTCTTCACAGATGGAGATATATCTGGATCAGGCTCGCGACCCCAGTAGTACAGCGTACAACACAGGTGGCTATGCACGATTTTTCAATCCACTTGATGTCGAAGCGATGCAACGCGCCATTGATAGTGTAATCAAGAGTCATGACGTGTTTCATATTGCATTTACAGAGCAGGACGGAGAAGTCGTACAAACCTATAATACGTCAAAGACAAAAGTACAGTACCTGGATTTTGCCGATTGTGAGGATCCGCAAACTGAAGCTCGAGTATGGGTTGAAGAGCAATTTCAACTGGTATTTCAGCTAAATGAGCATGGCCTCTACAGCACTTATGTCCTCAAAGTCTCAGATAAGGAGTATTGGTTAGTACTCTATGCACATCATCTCATCTTGGATGGCCTAAGTTACGGCATTTGGACCGAAAATATTTTCAGAGAATATTTTGCTCTGACAGGGGGGCGGTTCAAGGAGGTTGACGAACCAGTCCAATTTCAAGAGCTCGCCGAAAAATCATACAAGTATGCAGCAAGTAAGTCCTTTGCGAAGTCGGCTGGATTCTGGCAGCAGCAGTTGGAGCGTCAGTTTGAACCAGTTTTAAAGCCACGCCACACGTTAAGCGATAGTGACTCTGGAACATGTATGGTGAGCAAAGTAATTTGCCCTGCCTATTATCAACGCCTGATTGATTTTTCAGAATCTATCGGTACCACTATTCATCAGCTTTTTATCGGCACACTTTACAGTTACTTCGCAGCGTGCTCCGGAAGGAAACTGATTCCAATTTGTTTACCTTTTCACAATCGTACCGGCCCTGCAAAGCGGGCGATAGGGTGCTTTGCCAGTGTAAGCCCGTTGTTGTTGAATGTTGATACGACCAGCTCTTTCCCCGATTTACTTGCTGGCTTAAGCGATGGGTTACGGTCAATATCGCGACACACTAAATATCCAATCAGTAAGGTGCTGCATCAGGCCCGAAAACATCAACCACATATCAATCATCTTTTTGATATTAATTTTAATTACTACAAAGTTGCATTCGATATTGATACGAATGGCGCTGAACTTGAAACAAACTCATTGCGCACAGGACAGCAGCCCCCTTTCAAGTTTCATTTGTGTGAGTTCAGGGCTAAGCAGGACATTCAAATACAAATAGAGGCACAGCTAGCCTATTTCTCAGAGCATGAGTGTGAAAGCATTTTAGAACGAGTCATGTTCATGATTGAGCAAATTGTCGCTAACCCACAAATTCGTATAGATGAGTTCAAGCTTGTTGGTCCCAAAGATCAAAACAATTATGCAAATCTCAATCACAGAGCTAATGAAGTCAGTAGCCTTAGCAATATAACGCTTTGTCAGCTATTTGAACAACATGCTCATGACAAGCCTCACGATAGTGCCATTGTATTCAAAGACCAATCTCTCACGTTTGAGGCGCTGAATAAAAAAGCGAATCAATTGGCCAATAAGATTTTAAACCTTAACGCCAAGACTGATACAAATGTGCCCAAACCGGTTGGCTTATGTGTTAATCGCTCTATCGAAATGCTCATCGGGCTATTAGGCATTGTCAAAGCGGGAGCCGCTTACGTGCCGATAGATCCAAAAGCCCCCGCAGAGCGGCTTAGGTACATACGAGAAAATGCAGATTTGGACATCATTGTTTCAGATCATAGCAGCAGCGTGCTTTTGCCAGATGCCCTGCCGCATACAGTGCTAATCGATGAGGCGCTCGATCCTCAATGGCTCGCGCAATACTCGGTCAGTAATTTGGGTGTACCTGTGTCATATGAGGACGCGATGTACATTATTTACACCTCTGGCTCTACTGGACATCCCAAAGGCGTAAGTGTTTCCAACGCCAATGTCATGCACTTGCAAAATGCTATGGTGAAGACACTAAGCGAACATAATTTGCAAGCCCCATTCAAATGGGCCTGGAACGCGCCCGTATACTTTGATGCCTCCGTTCAGGCACTTACCCTTCTTGCAAAAGGCGCAGAGCTATATCTTCTGGATGATGAGCACAGAACTGAGCCTGATCTGCTTGCCCGATATCTGGATAGCCAGAAGATTGACCTTCTGGATACCACCCCGTCACTGCTGGATGTTCTGATTAAAGCGGCTGACTTCGCGCAAGTGAAATTACCTAACTTACTTGTTGGTGGAGAAGCGATTTCATCGACACTCTGGCAGCAAATCAGCAAGCACTGTAATCGTTCAAAGCGTTTTGCTCTGAACGTGTATGGGCCGACAGAGTGCACGGTAAACACAACATTTGCGCTAATTGAAGCGAACCGGGCACCAACGATAGGGAAGAGTTTACCTGGAACGGAAGTATTTGTTCTTAATGAAAGCAAGCAGTTACTCCCTCATGGTGTTGAAGGTGAGCTGGCAATTGGTGGTCATGGCGTCGCCCAGGGGTACATCAATAATCCGGTGATGACTGATAAACATTTTATCAGTCATCCAAACATTGGCCGACTTTACCTTACTGGTGATCTGGTCAGTTTGTCAGCGGACGGAAACCTGGAATACAAAGGTCGTGTTGACCATCAAATAAAGCTGCGCGGCCACAGAGTTGAACTTGGGGAAATTGAGGAAGTGTTATGCCGACATGACAGCGTCAGCGGTGCGGTAGTAACGTTTGAAAATGAACAACTTAGAGCCTTTGTTGTGTCAGAGGACGTTTCTCAGAATGCGCTTCAGCGATACCTTAAAAAATTGCTCCCTTCCTATATGCAGGTTAGCCACATCGAATTTATTCCAGAGATTCCCATCACGATAAATGGGAAGAAAGATCGCAAAAAACTTGCGGCGATGAAAGTGGAATCAATTACAGACCAGTACGTTGCTCCTCAAAACGAGACTCAAAGTGCCATTCAACAAATTTGGCACAAGCTCCTTGAGCGCGAAGACATTGGCATAGAAGACAACTTCTTCGATATCGGCGGGCATTCGTTAATGGCTATTCGCATTGCCAGTGCCTGTAGGGAGTTGTTTCAGGTGGAAGTCAAACTTTCTGAATTTATGGAAGCACCAACCATAAAGCAACTTGCCGAACGAATCATTAATGCAGCAAAGGCTCACAGCGCTGCTGCTCAAGTTATACACACAAATCTGAATCCTAAAAATAATCAAAGGGTAATACTATGAACGCGGAAAACATTATTAATATTTGTTTAGAGCAAGAAATCTATCTGTCGGTCGACAACGGTAACTTGCAGGTTGATACCAACAAAGATGCGCTCTCAGAGGATACGCTGGCTTTGCTAAAGGCGCAAAAGAAAGAATTGGTGCGCTACATTCAGGCGTTTCAGGCTCAACAGACGGCCTTAACGCGTCAGCAATTGAAAAAAGTAACTCACGACGGCCCGATACCGTTGTCATTTGCTCAACAGCGTTTGTGGATTGTTGACCGAATGGAAGAGGGCGCTGCACAAAGCAATGTCTCCGCGCCTTTTCTATTGCATGGCAAGCTAAATAAACACGCCATGCAAAAGGCTGTTAATACCATTATCGCTCGTCACGAAGTGCTTCATTCAGTGTATCGAGAAAAAAATAATGCATGTTTTCAAGAACCTCTGACTCAGTTTGATTCTACTATTCCGTTAATTGATTTAAGTCAATTAACGGACGATGAATTTGATCAAAAAGTGAGAGAGTTGGCAAAGGTAGAAGCACTCACGGCCTTCGATCTGGCGAATGACCTGATGTTGCGAGTGACGTTACTGAAACATGCTGAAGATAAACATGTTGCTTTATTCAGCATGCACCATATCGCTTCTGACGGCTGGTCTGTTGGTATTTTTATTAAAGAACTCAATCAATTATATAGCGCTTTTTGTCAGGGACTGGAAAACCCACTTCCTGAACTGGAAGTCCAATACAGTGACTATGCGCACTGGCAGCGAGAATGGATGCAGGGTTCCGTCTATGAAGAGGAGTTGGATTACTGGTTAAATACCCTAGATGGTGCACCACCAGTACATGACATCCCGTTAGATAAGCCCCGTACAGCCAAGCCCAGTATTGTTGGTAAAAAAATAAACCGGACGTTGTCGTCCTCTACACTTAAAAAACTCAACGATCTTTGCAGGTCTGAGGGCGTTACTCTGTTTATGGCATTGCAGACGCTGTATGCCCTGACGGTGAGCAAATTCAGCAATGAAGATGACATCGTTATGGGCACCCCGGTAGCAGGCCGAATGCATCAAAATGCTGAGCCGCTTATTGGTTTCTTTCTCAACAATCTAGTCTTGCGTTCGAATGTGAGCGGCAACCCAACCCTCACAGAGTTGTTAGCAAACAACAAAAAAACCATTCTTGATGCCTTTGAGCATCAAAATTTGCCGTTTGATGCATTGGTGGAGGCGATTAACCCAGAGCGTACCAATAGTCACCAAGCGCTCTTCCAACTTTGGTTTGTGTTGCAAAATCATGAGAGTACTGACTTTGCATTACCAGAATTGAGCATGACACTGCAGGACTGTAATGAGTTTATCCACTTTGATTTGTCGTTAGAAGCGATAGAAAAAGACGGGCAATTAGAGCTTGGCTGGCTCTATCAATCGGACATATTTGAACAGCAAACGATTGAGCAAATAGCCACTGCTTTTGAAACTTTAATAGAAAGCGCATTGAAAAACCCTGAAAGCAAAATCAATCGCTTGGAGTTTGTTAGTAAGCAAAGTAACCAGCCATGGCTGACTTACGTTGAATCAGACAACACGAACGACCGCTCATTAATCAGCATGATTGAACAGCGTAGCAAGCTAAACCCTGAAGCTACGGCGTTGATGTATGAAGGAAAAATGCTGAGCTACGGACAGCTTGACGAAAAATCAAACCAGTTAGCTAACTATTTGATAATGAACGGTGTTGAACCTAACTCATCGGTTGGTCTTTGTTTACCACGTTCACAGGAATTGCTGATCGCTATGCTAGGGATTATGAAAGCAGGCGCAGCTTATATACCACTCGATCCAAATACACCAGCGCAAAGGCTCGACTATATTCTGAATGAAACGCAGGCGAGTGCATTAGTTGCGTTTTCCGACACTAATATGTCCGGTGAGGATGCGCAGGTGTTTGTGGTCAACATGGAACACGAGGGGTGGAGAACAGCTAGTCATGCGCAACCAGGGATTCAGATTAGCAGAAATGATTTAGCCTACATACTTTTCACATCCGGCTCTACCGGACGACCTAAAGGCGTCGCCGTCTCGCACGGTAGTGTAACTAATCTGGCAAACGCCATGCAGGAGATTCTGGCAGATCGGGGCTTAGTTGGCAGTTATAACTGGGCATGGAATGCACCCACCGTATTCGACGCCTCTGTGCAGGCTTTAACTCAGCTGGCGTTTGGCGTTGAACTGCACATGCTCACTGAGGAAATGCGTCGGGACCCCAAGGCATTAGCAACCTATATCAGCGAAGCTGAAATCGACATATTGGATACCACTCCGTCATTGGCCGAGCTGCTTGTGAGGGAGTGTGTTGAGATGGGGGGAGATCTTCCCAGCATGCTGATTGGAGGTGAGGCAATCAGCGCTGAGTTATGGCAACAACTTGCAAATTATTACGGTCAGCGAGATACATTCGCATTAAATGTATACGGTCCTACAGAGTGCACGGTTAACTCAAGTTTTGCAGACATCACGCCATCTAGCACACCCAATATTGGCTCAGGGCTACCTAATGTCAGACTGTTTGTGATGGATAAAAGTGGTGAGGTACTGCCCGCAGGTGCAAAAGGCGAGTTGTACATCGGCGGCCAAGGCGTGGCCCAGGGGTATGTAAATAACTCAGCACTGACAAAAGATAAATTCATCAATTCAGATCAGTGGGGAAGATTGTACAAAACCGGCGACCTCGCCAGATATGACAGCAACGGTCAACTCGATTTCCTCGGCAGAGTTGATTTCCAGGTGAAGCTGCGTGGCTATCGAATTGAGTTGGAAGAAATTGAGTCAGTAGCCCTTGAGCACCCGGGTGTTCAGGAAGCGGTGGTTTTGGTCAAAGACGAGCAGCTGGTGGCTTTCTTAGTTTCTGATGTCATGCACGAGAACCACATTCTTTCATTTCTTGAATCCCGCCTCCCTAAATATATGTTGCCTTCAAAGGTCGTCATGCTGTCTGAGGTACCTGTCACCTCCAATGGTAAGCGAGACCGAAAGGCATTGTTAACGTTAGATGTTGAAATAGAGCCGGTAACGTATGTTGCGCCTGAAACAGAATTGGAAGCAAATATTCAGGCCATTTGGCAGGAGTTGCTCGGACTAGAAAATATCAGTGTGGATGCAAACTTCTTCGAAATTGGCGGGCATTCATTACTTGGAATTCGTCTTGCTAGTGCCTGCAGAGAGAAGCTTGATGTAGAACTGCCTTTGAAAGTGTTAATGGAAGGTCCCACGATTAGGGCGTTGGCACAGCAATGTGAATTTTACGAAAAGCAACGCCAGGTATTAGCAGCGACAAGCCAGACATTTGCGTCTGCTGATGCGGAGAGAATTGTGATATGAAAATGCAGCACATTATTGAACAATGTGCGCAGCAGGGGATCAGTATCACTCTGGAGGAGAGTGGTATTGGTCTTACCGGCGACAAGCACATGCTAACCCCAGAACTATTGTCACTTATTAAAAACAATAAGGAAGAATTAACCGCTTACATTCAGTCTTTCAATAATGGGGCTACCAAGGCAGATGGCAGCACTATTAAGGCAATTGACCGCGGTCAGACACTGCCGTTGTCACCTACTCAGGAAAACATTTGGCTCGCCAATAAAGTGACTGGGGCATCTGCTGATTTTAATATGCCCGGCGCGTGTGAAGTTAAGGGCGCATTCAATTTTGATGCAGCCACGTTCGCGCTTAACGAAATTGTACGTCGCCATGAAATTTTAAGAACGTGTTATGTCAATATCAGTGGGGCGCCTGCTCAATTTATTCAACAAGAGAATAGACTCGCAATTACGCGCCATGATTTGACCAGCGTTGCGCCCGATATTAGGGCGGATGCGTTAATCGAGTTACTAAGAGAAGACATAAAAAAGCCGTTTGATCTTGAACTAGACTTAATGTTACGTGCCTCCTATATCGAGCTGGAGCGAGGCGAAAACCAGCGCGGAGTTCTGTTGTTCAACACTCATCATATTGCGTTTGATGGATGGTCAATGGAAGTGTTGCATAGCGAGTTCTTTGAACTCTACCATGCCTTTATTACAGGTACGCCAAGTCGGTTGCCAGAGCTGTCAATTCAATATGCAGATTACGCCAGCTGGCAAATTAACCTCATTGAATCACAGGTGTATCAACAGCAATTTGCCTATTGGAAAAAACAGCTTGAAGACGCACCAGCATGTCATTCGTTACCGCTATCGTATGAAAGGTCTCTGGAAAAGCAGCAAGAGGCCGCGATTGTGGAGCGTAAAATATCCGCTCATACCGCAAAAAAGTTAATCAATCTGGCTTGTGCTTTCAAAATGACACCATTCATGTTGCTACATGGGGCGTTAGCGCTGGTGTTGGCAAGGCATAGTGGCAGCCAAGATATCGTGATAGGCACGCCGTTCGCTAATCGACAGCAACCCGAACTTGCTTCGTTGATTGGCTTTTTCGTAAATACGTTAGTTTTGCGTTGTAATACCAATCACCAACAGCTCGGTGAATACTTAAATCATATAAAACAAATTCATGTTGAAGCGCAATCAAATCAGGATGTCCCTTTCACGAAACTGGTTGATACACTCAAGATTGCCCGCAATCCTGCATATGCCCCTCTATTTCAGGTCATGCTTACCACCCAAAACAATTTTGGCGTCGCACAAGGTGAGCCCACTATGGCGCTTGCAGGCAGCACGTTATCTGTCCTCGCACCTGACGCGGTGTCAGTTTCTTCCGCTTATGATTTAGATGTCAATATTAGCCTGAGTGAGAAGGGGGCCAGTGTGAAATTCGTCTACGACATTGCCCTGTTCAGCTATGATAGTGCGGACGAACTCAATCTGCATTTATGTCAGCTATTGGAGAACCTAGCAAGTCATGCTGAGACGGTACCATCAGATATCCCCATGTCAGCACTCACGTTACTGTCCGAAAAAGAAACATACAAACAGTTCGCGTTGTTAAACGGTCCCAAACGAGCATTCGACAAAAGTGTGTGTGTACAAACCGTTATCGAAGAACAGGTTGCAGTTTGTCCTGACAAAATTGCTGTCGCGTTTGAAGGTAAGCGCTACACCTACCAACAACTTAATGAGAAAGCCAATCAACTTGCCCATTTGTTAATTGAAGAGTTTGGTGTCGGACCCGACACTATTGTTGGGGTTAGCATGAAGCGCTCGTGCGAACAAATCGTCACAGTGTTGGCGATCATGAAGGCGGGGGGAGCGTATTTACCGCTCGACCCAGATTACCCGTCTGATCGGCTCAGGGAAATGATAGCCGATGCAGGAATAAGCCTGTTGGTGGCTGATGAACGGTCTTCTGCGGCCCTGCGGCTTGACTCTTGCTGTGTACTTGCATTTGAAACGTGTGATTTTAATAATTTCCCCTGTACCAATATTGACCCTGTCAGCATAAACCTTACGTCGAATAATCTTGCGTATGTCATTTACACATCTGGCTCAACAGGTCGTCCCAAAGGCGTAATGATTGAACACAGAAACTTGCATCACTTTTTGTTGAACACTAGGGAACGCTACCGAATAGCCACGAGCGATAATGTTTTGCAGTTCTCCACCATTAATTTTGACATTTTTGTGGAAGAAGTATTTGCGACGCTGTGTAGCGGCGCCACGTTAACCCTACGAAATGAAAAATGCGTATCTAGCCTAGATGACTTCTGCCGTTTTTGTAAGCAAAACCAAATAACCGTGGTAAGTCTTCCCACTGCATTTTGGCATCAGCTTAATGCGGGGCGATTCAAGCTCAATTTTAATGGCTTACGTTTAGTTATTTTAGGGGGGGAAGCATTACAACCTGAGGCGGTGACTGAGTACTTTGAGCAGGTTGAGGACGTTGAGTTAATCAATAGCTATGGGCCGACGGAGGCTACGGTTACGGCAACCAGCTACCACCTGTATGGTGAACACGTAAACAAAACAGTGCCCATTGGCGAGCCAAACGTCAACACTAGTCTATTTATTCTTGATAACCAAATGGGGCTGGTACCCACCGGTTCAGTTGGAGAGCTGTATATCGGTGGGAATGGATTGGCGAGAGGATATTTAAACCAGGATGCGCTTACTTCAGAACGTTTTTTGCCGAATCCCTATTTCAACTCAGCGGATGAACTCAGTAGTCGCAGGCTGTATAAAACCGGTGATTTAGTTTCCTGTGATGGCAGTGGAAACCTGAGGTTTCATGGCCGCTTAGATGACCAGGTTAAAATTCGAGGATTTAGAATTGAATTAGGTGAGATTGAAAACAGGCTCGCGCAACTACCCACGGTAGGCATGTCGATGGTTATGGCGCCCAGAGGTCCGGGCGGTAAAAGTCTCGTCGCTTATGTGCAAAGTACACACAACGTGCCGGACCGATATGAGTACATTACCTCATTGAAGACGGAGTTATCATCGCAGCTGCCAGACTATATGGTACCGCAGACCTTCGTTATCGTTGAGCAGTGGCCTTTAACGAAAAACGGGAAAGTGGATAAAAAAGCGCTTGCAGAACTGCGAAGCGACGATGTCAGTTCTACATTCTGTGCACCCCAAAATGACCTTCAAAAATCGCTTCTCAAAATTTGGTCAGAGGCGTTACAAATAGCGCCAGACAAGTTGAGCGTTACAGCCAACTTTTTTGAGATGGGCGGCAATTCCTTAGCGGCCGTGAAACTGGTTACTACGATAAAAGATCAACTTCATCTCGACATTTCGGTGGCCGACATCTTTAAAGCGCAAACGATTTGTAATCTGGCTGGCAAACTCGAATGCAGTATCCCACTGAATCGTGCACCGATAACAAAGGCGAAGCGAGAGAAGCAGGGAATGCCGTTGTCATTTCCTCAGCAACGCCTCCACTTCATCGATAAGCTTCAAGGCTCCAGCGCCGAATACAATATGCCAGCGGCACTCGAGGTAACGGGTACGCTTGATGAAAACGCAACGCGTATGGCGTTCGAGGCCATTGTCCAGCGCCACGAAGTCCTGAGGACTGTTTTCAAAGAATCTGAAGAAGGTGTTGTACAATATATACAAGAAGGGGTTCCATTTACGTTGAGTCGCTTTGATCTATCCCACTACAGCAAAGACCTACGCGACCAAAAATTACAACAGCTTATCGAGAATGATGCCAAAACTCCTTTCGACCTAGGCCAGGATATCATGCTGAGAGCGAGTACTATTCTACTGGCTGAGGGCGATGCGAACAGCCCGCGTCAAAGTATTTTGATGTTCAACATGCACCATATCGCTTCTGATGGCTGGTCGATGGATATCCTTGTGAATGAATTTCTGATTCATTATCACAATGTCACTACCGCACAGACTAGGATGCTGCCCGCACTTAATATTCAATACGCTGACTTTGCCGTATGGCAACGAGAGTGGCTGAAGAATGACATATTGGAAGAGCAAACGCGTTACTGGAAACAAAAATTGGAAGGTGCGCCGACCTTACATTCACTCCCATTGGATCAGGTAAGACCGAATAAAAAGCAATTCGATGCTGGACTCATAACCGATAGTATGCCAAGCGATATAGGAGCGGCTTTAGGTTGTGTTGCGAGAGAATTTAGCATGACTCCCTTTATGCTTTTACACAGTGCTCTAGCGCTTGTACTGTCTCGCCACAGTAACAGTACAGATATGGTTATCGGTACGCCTGTAGCTAATAGATTAAACCCCGAAGTTGAACACCTTATCGGCTTCTTTGCCAATACTCTGGCGCTACGGGTGAATACAGATCACGAGTCGCTAGCCGATTACCTAAACCAGGTTCGCCAGGTGCATTTGGAAGCTCAGAAGTATCAGGATCTACCATTTGACTTCTTGATAGAGCAGTTAAGAGTACCGCGTGACACTGCGCATTCACCACTGTTTCAAATAATGTTAACCACAGGAGAAAAATCAACAGGTCGGGAACAGGCACCTTTATTGGACGCTATTCCCGGAGTGCAAATTACGCCAATGGCGTCAGACAACGTCGTTGCCAAATTTGATCTCTCTGTACATTTAGATATGGATGATAATGGCGTGATATTACGCTGGATATACGATAAATCATTGTTTAATGCTACGTCCATTTCCAGATTAAATACGCATTTGAAAAACTGTTTAGAAAGCCTTGCAGCGGTTAGTGGTTTCTCTGAAAATACGCCTCAGTTAAGAGACATTGCAATCTTGTCTGAATCGGAAATACAGGACCTAGTAACTACTGCTAAAGGAGCGTTTTCTACTTTCCCAGCTGACATGGCGCTGCATCACTATATTGAAGCGTATGCGAATGAGACACCCGATAAGACAGCGCTCTTGTGTTGTGGACAGCGTCTTTCATTTGCGCAGTTAAATGAAAAAGCTAATAAGCTTGCGCATTATCTGATTGAAGAAAATGACGTTAAGCCTGGTCAGTTAATCGGTTTGTGTACCGCGCGTTCGAGTGACATGGCCGTTGGTATTCTATCTATTCTTAAATCGGGTGCGGCATATGTGCCGTTAGATCCCGCATCCCCAAAATCACGGCGTGACTATATTGTAGAAGACGCAAAGTTGGAGCTTGTCCTATCGCAATCGAAGTATGTAATCAACAGACAGTTTGAGAATGTGAAAGCAATCAATTTTGAGGCAGGGCAGCGCCAGCATCTGGCGTCTCACAACCCGAATGTTCAGCTGCCACAAGCGAACAGCGAACAACTGGCCTATGTCATTTACACCTCTGGTTCTACCGGCAAACCTAAAGGCGTGTGTCAGTCCCACAAAACACTATTGTCTTTTTGCCATGAGTTTGAAGAGCAACTTTCCATATTGAACTCCAGTGATGAATCGCCCTGGCTATGGACATCATCTTATTCATTTGACGCCTCTTTAAAAGGGCTCGCAAGTCTGGCACGTGGTAAGGCCGTTGTCATTGCAACGGATGACGAAGCTGTCAACCCGGCTAAATTAGCCAAGCTGATGGCTGAGAACAATGTCGATGTATTTAACGCGGTACCTCAGCTATTAGATTTGGTTGTCGATGAGCTTTCATCTGAACCAGTAAACCTCATTTCCAGTGGTGACACCCTGTCAGGAAAAATACTGAATAAATTGCTTAACTACACCCGTACCGTGGGGACAAAGCTGCTCAATGCCTACGGTCCTACAGAAACCGGTGTGAACAGCAGTTTCGCGCTAATCGAGGATCAGAGTGTTATCGGTAAAGCGACGCGTAATACCGAATTGCTGATTTTAGATAGTTGCGAGCGGTTAGTACCGCAAGGAGCCATTGGCGAGCTACACATCGGTGGTGAAGGCCTAGCAATAGGTTACTTGCATAAGTCAGAACTGACGTCTGAGAAGTTTGTTTCTAATCCCTATTACGACGATACCTGCATCAGCAGTAGCCCAAAGCTATATAAATCTGGTGACTTAGTACGCATGTTAAGTGACGGTAATCTTCAGTTCATTGGCCGCATTGATGACCAGGTCAAGATCAGAGGATATCGAATTGAATTGGGAGAGATTGAGTCTGTTTTATCCAGCCATAAGACCATTGTGTCAGCAGCGGTTGTCCTGAATCAGTCCTCAGAAGACAACGCACAATTGGTTGCTTACGTCGCAGTACGTAACGCTGACACAATAAGTCTGGAGAGCCTCAAAAGTGATTTAAGGCAGGCATTGCCTAGTTACATGGTGCCAGATCACTTTGTTGTATTAGGCAGTCTGCCTGTAACAACGAGCGGGAAGCTTGACCGAAGTGCCCTGCCAGCGCTTTTCGAGCGTCCAATCAATCCAACCTTTATGCCTGCGCGCACGGCATGGGAGGAGAAGGTTGCAGAGATCTGGGCTGCGCTCTTAGGTGGCAGTGCCACACGTTTGAGTATAACCAGCGACTTCTTCATTTCTGGGGGGCATTCCTTGTTAGTGATAAAGCTGCTCAATGAGATGAAAAAACGTTTTGATATAGACGTCACATTGGCCGAATTGTTTGAGGCCAGCAGCATTCAAAAGCAAGCTTTGCTAGCAGAGCGTAAACACAATTCGTGTAGTAAAGCGCATGAAGTGCAATCGTTTGAAGAGCAGAGCCTAGTAACACTGCAAGCAGGTGCATCAAATCAACGGTCTGTATTCTTGATACATCCAGTCGGAGGCAGTGTTGTTTGTTACGGCGAACTGGTTAGCAGGCTCTCTGACGATCTGCCTATTTACGGCATTCAGACACCACAGGATAGCTTTGAAAGTCTTACCGCGATGGCAGGTCACTATCTAGCGCTGATTCAAGCCAAGTGTCCTTCTGGGCAGATTCAGGTTGCAGGTTGGTCTATGGGTGGCGTTATCGCGCATGAAATCCAGAGGTTAGCGTATCTTCAAGGCGATATTGGCGTTGAAGTTGTCATGATCGATTCCTATCCGACAACCCACGATGGTGAGCTTACAGATGACCTGTCACTCATGTACACCATGGCAAATGAAATGGGTATATCGCTGTCACAGACGCAAATTGAACAAGCTAGGTTGAATGGTTCTAAAGCAGCGTTACAGCAGCTACATGCAGTGGCAGTAAGGCAGAGCCGACTTCCTGCTGATTTTGGTATTGAGACGTTTTATCAGCGTTTTAACGTGATAAGACAAAATCACACGCTGCTCAATCAACACAAAATGGAACAAAGTCCCGGACACATTGTGCTTATCGCCTCTGATGACCAACCTTCACCACATGATTGGGAGGTCTATTGCGAAAGCCTTGAGACCACCGTTATCAGCAACAGCGATCACTTTAGTATCGTGACGTCACCCTATATCGAGCAGTTAGCAGAAGCGCTTGCTCGGCTACTCATTAACAGCACTCCATTGCAGTGTGCTAACTAACACAATCTCACTTTACCGATAAGGAAAAAAACTATGAGCATTTCTATTAAACCAGCTGGAGTTGAATCGAATTTACCTAATCAGATTATTGGGAAAGAGTTGTTTCGGCAGAACGATGTGTCTGAATCCGTTTTGTGTGAAGAAAGGGGTTTCCCTCTACTCCTTCGGTCCAACTCGAAAAGCACATCGCCAGCTCAGTGGATTGCACAGAATCAGCAAAAGATTCAGCAATCGCTCAATCAATATGGTGCGTTATTGCTCAGAGACTTTCAGCTTTCAGACGAAAATGATTTCAGAGAAGCTGCCAATCAGTTTATCCCCACTATTGCTAAATACATGGAGGGAGCTACTCCTCGCACAGATTTAGGAAAAGGGACGTATACTTCAACGGAGTTTCCTAACGAATTAAGTATTGCGCAGCACAATGAGTTGTCTTACGTAACGCAATGGCCTATGAAAATTGCGTTTTGTTGTCTCGTTGCGCCAGAGCAAGGCGGGGCGACGCCCATTGCTGATGTCCGCCAGGTTTTAGCATTTATAGACAAAGATGTTCGCGATAAGTTTGACGCACTGGGTTGGACACTGGTACGAAATTTTGGAAATGGATTAGGCCCAACCTGGCAAAAATCATTTAATACTCACGATATCGAAGAGGTTAAAGCGTATTGCCAACGCGCAGAAATCGATCTTGAGGTAATCAGTGAGTATCAAATCAGAACGCGCCAAACCCGACCGGCTATTCGCAGGCATATTCATACAAACGAGCAAGTCTGGTTCAATCACGCCGCGTTTTGGCACCCTTCAAGCCTCTGCCCAATTATCCGTAAAGAGCTCGTGTCACAATTTGGGGAAGATGCCCTCACTTACAACACTCTTTATGGAGACGGGTCTGTTATTGAAGATGAGGTGATAACGCATATCAACGAGGCATATGACAAAGCGACAGTGTCATTCCCATGGAATAAGGGAGACTTGATGTTGATGGATAATATGCTGGTGTCCCACGGGCGGGCCCCATTCGAGGGGCAGAGACGTATTGTTGTATCAATGGGTGACCCTGTGAACAGCGAAGCTAGCATGTCATAACCTCAGTTGCTTTTACTTTTAAGCCTAAAAATCAGAGAAACAATTATGTTATTTTTCTTCTTAAAAAAATTCAAAGGGATCATGCTTATCTCAGGTCTTCTGAGCGTTTTCACTGCGGCGGCGTCTCTAGGCCTGTTTCATGTGGTGGGCGAGTATGGTGAACAAGGCTTTTCGTTAACGACGGGTGGTATTTATCTTGGACTGCTAACCTTTTTGTTATGCAGTTCTATGCTCGCCAGCTATGCGCTGTCGTTTTTTACTTCACGTTCTATACACGGTGTGAGGCACTCGCTGGTAACCCGGATCTTAGGGAGTAAGTTCACAACCTTAGAGAAAGCCGGTCGTTCGAGGCTATATAACGTCTTAACCAATGATGTGAATGCAATATCTAATGCACTGGCGGAAATGCCTGCCTTTATCTATAACGCGCTGTTGATGATAGCGTGTTTTGGGTATCTGATTTACCTGTCACCAATTGTTTTTGCCATAGTGATATCTACCGTCGTTGTTGCAGGTGTGTTCACCAGCGTCATTATGAAGCGCATCAGCAAGGATGCTTTTGCGCTACGCAGTCGGCAGGATGAGGTTTTTGAAGGCTATAAGGGGCTGCTGGAGGGGTCTAAACAACTCGCGTTAAGTTCCTTCAGGAAAAAGCACTATTTGGCCAACGTATTAAACCCACAGTTGGATAATCTAAAGGAAAGTGAGCGACGCTACGGTTTTTCTTGGGATATCAACCGCAATATCAGTCAGTCTTTAATCTTTTTGGTTCTTGGGGCTGTCATTATTGTTAGCCAAACGATGCAATCCAGCCACTTGGTAATGAGCTATTTGCTCATTTTAACCTACCTTGCCGGCCCTTTTGGGTATGTAATGGGGCTGTGGCAATCAATTATCAGAGCAAAAGTGTCACTACAGAAGATAGAAAGTTTACAGCTCGATGATCAAATGTATTCTAATTGTGAGATTAGTCATGAGCAACCTGATATGCACTGGGATTGTATTCATTTTGCAGATATCGGGTTCAAATACACGGAAAGTGCAGAACAATTTACTTTGGAGCGGATTAACTTTTCCCTGAAAAAGGGAGAGGTAGTTTTTGTCACAGGCGGCAATGGCAGTGGTAAGTCAACTTTCATGCACATATTGTTAGGGTTGTACAAGCCCACGTCCGGTCAAATATTGTTGGATGGTGAGCCCGTAACAGAGGCTACTATTTCGCAGTATATGAACAAAATGGCTATCGTTTTGCCGGACTTTTACTTATACAAGTCTTTGGTAGGGAAAAACGGGCAAGAAGTTGATCGAGAAAAGGTCAATGACATGTTGCGGCGTTTCGATTTAGATCAGAAAGTAGTGCTGGATGAATATGGTTATGAGTCCGTTTCATTTTCTATGGGACAAAGAAAACGTCTAGCCCTGATTTCTGCCATTTTAGAAGACAAAGAGATATATGTTTTGGATGAATGGGCTGCTGATCAGGATCCTCACTTCAGACATGTTTTCTATACACAAATTATTCCTTGGTTAAAAAGTCAGGGAAAAACTATTGTCGCTGTCACACATGACGATAAGTATTTTGATTGCGCTGATCACCAAATTAAGTTCGACCTGGGTAACATGGAAGAAGTAAACCGCCAACTAACCTCTGCAGCGTAACAACGCTAACGCAAACCTGGCTTGGCATCGAACTGAATGTTCGATGCCTTTTTTGCGGTGTTACTGGTATTTTGTCTTTACCAACATGCCCTCTACATGACAGACACCTTTGTAAATTTAAATACACATAGCGGAGTTTGATAGACTGTTCAATTTCCGTTTTGTCACAAATGGCTTAAGATCGAAGTAACGATCAGGCAACACCCTCACCATTATTGATAGGCGCGATTTATGGACGACTTAATTGCCTAAATGGTTAAAGTAATAGTTTTACTCACTCGGTTTGTTTTTTTTCACTACCATAGTTCAAAGCGCGTTGCTGATCAGACAAATTTAGAGGAATATTGATATAAGAAATCTCTTATCGACAAATAAAGGAAGATACGGCAGCATAACTTAAAAAATGAACAGTTGAACGCACGCGTTTGGTTGGAATTTGTATGAACAAGGAAGAATGGGATGGCAGTATATATCCGAGTGTTCGTTATCTTTTTGAGTTTCTTAGTGATAACTAACGCAAGTGCAGAATCGACTAGTATTGGTCCCGACGTCGAGACCTTATTAGCACTTAAAACAGACGCTATAGAATATGCAGAGAGCGGGGCAGTAATACTCAGTCGCAAAACCGAAATTACGGTTGACGAGCAACGCTTAGAGTCTACCAAATATTACCGCGCTATCTATATTGCAAGCGAAGAAGCGGTATCTGACTATTCAAAATTAGTTAACTCGTTCAATGCTTATTACCATACTAGTAGTATCGATTTTGCTCGGGTAATTGCTGCTGATGGTCAAATTTTCAATATGCAAGACGATGCTATCTCTGAGGTGGCAGCGAATAACGACGATTACCTTGATGATATGAAGCGAATTGAGTTCGCTGTGCCTCAGTTAAAAGTGGGTAATATTATCGAGTACCAAATTAACGAAAAGCAGACCAAAGCGATTATCGATGGTGAATGGTTCACCGGCATTCGCTTTAACCACGTAAAGTTTTTGCCGCAGAAAAACTGGGTGCGAATCGACCCTATTCTGACCTCGTTAACAATACTCACTATTCCAAATTCCGTTGATCTATATATCGAAAATCGAAACACTGATTTGTCTCCGCTTGTGACGAAAAGTGGAAGCACAACGCAATACGAGTGGAAAATGGATAAGTTAGAAGGTATTGAAATTGAGTCTGGCATGCCGCCAATCGATGAAACCTTACCCCTCGTTTACGTCTCTACTATGAACAATTGGAAAACAGTAGATGATTGGTACTGGGACTTATTCAAGCCAAGCCTGATGCCAGCAGATAATGTTACCGCGTTAGCGAATGAACTGTTCAGTGGCCAAGATACCCAGACCGGCAAAGTAAAAGCGGTGTTTGATTACATGCAAAAAAATGTTCGTTATATAGGTGCGCATGTTAACCGTGGAGGCTACCAACCTCATACTGCACAAGAAGTGCTACAGAACGCCTACGGCGATTGTAAAGATCAAACCACTCTTATTGTCGCTCTGCTCAACGAAGCCGGTATTAAAGCATCGCCAGCGTTAGTTAATACTTACAACGGAAGTGTTGTATTTGATGATTTACCAGCACTTAACTTTAACCATATGATCACCTACGTGACCACAGACGAGGGTAGTTATTGGTTAGATACTAGTGGTCAAACGGGCACTTTCCCGGGATTAAGCGCCATGCTTGGGGGTAAACGTACATTTGTGGTAACCGGAAACGCGGGTGAACTCGTGGAAGTTCCCCATGTTGACCCTGAAGAGAATGTGGCAAAAGTGGCGGTTGATTATTCACTGAATGATTCTGCATTAAGCGCATCAGTGAAGATGAGTTTTGAC
>Ga0115011_10000537_pt1 | contig 30660 bp, 34 predicted proteins | sample TroAtlMetagenome_2_FD_88705 | JGI IMG/M metagenome (GOLD analysis project Ga0115011, IMG submission 88705) | Marine eukaryotic phytoplankton communities from Atlantic Ocean - Tropical Atlantic ANT8 Metagenome | ecosystem: Environmental > Aquatic > Marine > Oceanic | place: Tropical Atlantic...
ACCAAGGAATACTTTTTTCACAAGCATGTAGTTTATTGGCAATTATATTTTTATTTTCTTCTAACAGGGAGACATCAATAGGTATTCCTCTTTGTGTGATCCTTCTATTTAAAGTACTTATGGCTCTCTCATGTTCAGGCCATTCAGGAGAAAGCTTCTCCCAAAGTTTTAAACATAGTTCTGAATCTTTAAGGGCATATTCATCAACCTCTTTTTTAAATTCTTCAGGCATGTCTTCCCACTTTTTTCCTAGCATGTTATCCCTAGTCTCTTTACTAACCTCTAATTTAAATAGTTCTGTAGTAGCACCTTTTAAAGATCTTGGATAACGGCAATACACAGACAAGTCAGCAGTACAATGCCATTCAGCAAAGTCTACCTTTGGCCACCAATCTTTTTTTATACCAAAAAGGTAAAGAGTTTCATCAAAACTAGCATTATGACTAAGGACTCTATTGCCCTCAAGTTTACCCCAATCAAAATCTTTTGGGTGTCCTACAAAACGAGTCCCCTCATCTCCCCATATAGAAACCCTATAAGCATCAAAGTCGTGATGGCTAAAATAGCCTAAAGGACCAAGAGTTTTAATAGAGCACTCTTTGTCATAATACGTTTCGTAATCTAGAGCATAGGTATCCATAGTTGTGTAATGGCTCTAGCAGCCTTGGGAGAAAGCATAAACCCAAGACCACTAGAGCTCCCCTCACATCAGAAGGTGAACAAGACCTTCTGTACTAGCTTTCGCTAGAATCTTCTTGTTTTAAATAACTTGAAAAGATGTTAGAAAGGGTATTCATCTTTCCAAGATGTTGAGTAAATTCTTCAAGTTGAGTTTTAATCTCCTCACGAATTTTTTCAACGCTCTCTAATTCTGCCTGTACTATTTCTTTTTCAGTCATGCAGTCATGTTTTTGAAGTTAGTGGCAAAATCTATGACATCTTGATCCACTTTGTTTCTGGATATTTTGAGCATTGGCTCTACCCACTCATTACCATTCCACTCACGGTCTACAACTCTCCATGTCCACATTACATTTGCTGGTGAAGCAGCAGGATTAGTGGCTAAGAAAGTAGCTATTTGCATAAAGGTTCCTTTATAAGCTCCTTTACTACCTGTGTCATATATGCCTAAAGCATAGTTAGTATCTCCAAGAGGGTAGTTAAAGCCATCCTCATCTGCTCCTTTACCTTCTGGAATCAAAAAGATCAGGTCAGCTGCTGCCTTCACTTCAAACTCAGAGTCCTCTTCAATGGCTGCTTTTTCTTCAAGAGTATATGCAACACGCCCACGAATCTGTGACCCAAAAGGTGCTTGCTCTCTCCATTTTTTCCTGACATCAACAAAGATAATATCTGTCTCTGATGACGCTGGTATTACTACATATTCCTGGTCTTTAATCAGGTCTCCTGTTTCTCCTGCCTTAAACTTTGAACTCGCTTGTCTCAAGGAGTATCTCGGCAGTTGTATGTCTGAACTATCCACAGTGAATTTTGATTCATGTGCTAGTTCGTTCTTCTTTACTTCAACAACGTCAGTTGTCGCTTCTTGCGATTTAGCTTTAGTTCTGCTCATCTATTTTATTTATTTATTTATTTATTTTATTTAAGTCAATGTGTACCTCTTTTCGGACACATCGACAATTTCTGCTTCGCTAACAGAGCTTAAAAAGTCCTGCTTCGCTTGGCCCTTCTCCCCATCTGGGGCCCGTTTACTTACGGCAGTTGCAACCTTTTGCAAAGGAAAAGTTGCAAGCGTGAGTAATTCTTCATCTTCCAAGTTGTGCTCTTTAGCTATTTCTATAAGCTTTTTGTTGTTATTGCACTTCTTAGTAGCTCCCATAGATTTTAATTTTAAAGAAGGAAACTCATGCCCTTCTTTAGCTTTTGCTATGGCTTTGGCTTTAATTCTTGTAGCCCAATTAGTAACTATTTTAGCGATTGCCCATAATTGCTCCAATGTTTCCATGTCTTCAGGGTCATCAATATCTGAATCGGGTATGGGGTGGTCCGCTACTTTCTGTGCAATTTGTATTGCGATGGCTCCTAAAGCAGGACATTTACTTTCAAAAGCGCAGAACCTACAGTTAACCGTAGGGTTAATCTCATCAACAGGGGGTGTGCCATACTCCCATTGAGGCCTGATCCTTTCTCCTTCGAGAATAACCCAAGAAAGCTCTTGAGTCATATCTGGCATTTCTTCTCTCTTAAACACATCGTGTAATACCTCATTCCTTACAGGCACATAGAACACAAAAGTTATTTCAGTTATGTCTTTAAACTTTTGGAAAGCTCCTAATGCATAAGCCTTTGCTTGCCAATTTTCTCTTGGGGAATCAATGTTTGATATACCTGTTTTATAGTCCCCCATGATTGCCTTATCTCCATATAAGATAAGCCTGTCACAAGTACCCCATGTGCTTGTACCATTAAGCTGAACATGAGTAAGCATTTCATTATGCTCTACATACTCTTCATCCCCAATAATCTCATTCATGAACTCCTCTTCATCTTTGCAGATCTGCTCATATATTTCTAACTCTTCTTCATTATGCAGAGCGGAAGGGTCTCTTATTTCAAGAGCTTCATGTATACGGGTTCCTTTCTCAGCAGCTTCATTAGTTCCCCCACGCCCTTTAAATCCTGGGCAAGAGGCCACGTATTTAAGACTTGATGGAGAGAACTCTGCGTGTCCCCTACTGCCGTGATCTGGTTGATTATCCATGTAGTGTTTTTAGATTTTTAATTTTCTTCTCGATAGACTGCATTACTTTCTCTTCAACAGAGTTAGCTGCTACTAAAATCTTTTGTAATGCATCAGACTTAGCTCCATTCCTGTGTATTCTTCCCAATACTTGTAGGTGATTCTTCGCAGAGAAAGAAGGACTTATTAAACTTACCCTAGGGTATTTTCCTCCAGTATCGTGTAGAGACAATCCAGTACCTCCTGCTGCTATGTTTACTGTAAGCACTCTATCTTTATCCTCTTGAAACCTATCAATAACTAATTGTCTTTCAGCCACTGTTTGACCTCCATCAATTCTACCGCAGTCTAGTTTACTACATAAAGTATCTATACTGTCTTTGTAGTTTAAAAACAAAACTACAGAGTACCCTTGCTTCACATAATCATTAGCCATTTCTACAAGATCCATAACCTTATAGCTTTCAGCTAGCATCCTAGCTTTAAGTATATTGACTATGTCGAATTCTGAATCTTCAACAGTCCCATGTTCAACAAAATGCTCTACAATATCAGGTGTAATTCCAAGATCATCATAAGCTTTAATAATTTTGTTAGGAGCACTGAATTCTATAGGTTCTACAAAAACCCTATTATTTCTAAAAGAATCAGGGAAGTCTTCAACCGTTAATTTAAACCCCGTCTCTGAATATATTTTTACTCTAATTAGCTCAAGCCTTTTACGGCTCATAATTTTCCATGTCTTCCATTGATCTTGCATACACCCATTGGATAACATCCAAGAATACCAACTTCGTTTACCTCCTTCAGATTTATTTAAACTATGTAATCCTAGCATATACCCAATAGCCCTCATTTCAGTAGGGTCTTCACATGCCGTAGCACTCATACCATGAACTTGAAACCCTTGGCATATTAAAGATATTAAAAGCTGTGCATTCTGCGTATATGGTCCTTTTGCTTTATGGATCTCATCCATAAGGATCAATGTGTTCTCAGGAAGATCCCAAGTCATTATCTTCTTACCCCTCTTGGACATGTAAGCCGTTTTACCTGTCCTAATTTTTTCGTAATTCAATACAAACAAAGGAGTTATACCAAACTCATTTAGCTCTCGTTCCCACGAAGGGATAACCGCCTTTGGACATATTACAGCTATTGGCCTTCCTAATTCCTTTGAAACATAACTAGCAACCACAGTTTTGCCAGTACCTACACTAGAAGTGTCTATAGTAGACTTTCCTTTATTTAAAGCCTCAATAAAAAAGTCGGCAGCGGTGCTCTGCTTTGGGAATAATGCTTTCATTCTTAACCTTAATTACCATTGATAGTTAAGGTAGTCTAGAATTATTTTCCTCTAATGTACCTTGCTATTAAAAAAGCATCTATCATCCCATCGTGCGGTTTGCTAGCTCTTTTACTTTTCTGCCAACATTCTTCTGGTACTAAACACTCTGCTTTCCACGCTGCTGCTTCTTTTGTCATGCCTTTTGGTACATGCCCTAACATGTTTTTCTGCCATTTATGTACTGAAACACAGCAATGATCCCAGTCTTTGATCTCACATAAAGCTTTTATTTTACCAAAAGACATGGCCATTGACCTAACAGCTTGAGAAGATTTAGCATGGTGTAATGGCTCTTCAATAGCGATCATCAGATCACTGAAACACGGATCAAGAGCCAAGATCCATTGATAAAGTTTGTATGTATCTATTTCTCTTTTCCCTGCTCTCCTTAGTGTAGGCATCACAGTCTTGTCTATAACAGCTCCCGTTGTCCTTGAGATAGCTGTTAATCCTCCATCTAGTCCGTTGTCTATTCCTATTATCATTAATCGGGCAATACAAATAACCTATCTATAACTTTGCAAGTAAGTATTAAACCATCTCCTTCGGAAGGGATCATAACATCCACGTTTTTAATTAGCATTTGTATGTAAAAAATTTCTCTAGCTGTTTTTGGTATGACTAGGTAAAAGGAACCTACACGTTTTTCTGCTTTAAACCTAAAGTCTTTATTAGGCAAATCATGCCTAATCATAACTGTTGGGTTATTTACTCTTAATCGTCCCTGAAACATTTGGTGGATCATCATTTAAAAAACAAGGTGTTGCTTCTCCATGATTACTGTTTAAGTATTCAAAAGCATACCTATCTCTAGCTTGTTTATTAGTTAGTCCATAGTCTTCAACAAGTATGTTAATAACCATCCTCTTGCTATAGCAAGCTATTGAAGGTTGACCATAGCGTTCTATACTTCCTATGAAGGCGTTTTGTAATCCCTCATACAGTAACAGTGCATTATCACCGTCTTCTTTTGTAGACATTTAATCTTCTATTTCTTTTGGATTATCTTCAGCTATTTCAGCTTCTATTATAGGAGACTCTGAAGTAGTCCCTCTTTTAAGAACTGAAACATCAATTTGTATCTTAGAACTGCCTTTACTTTTATTATCAAACCCTAAATGCTTTAACACTTGATCATCAAGTTTACAGTATTTATTTATAAAGCTCATGCTATTCCAATTACCTTCCCGTCTTAGTGTCTCAAGACCTTCATTAAGATCAGAAACAGACTGTGATTGATGTCTATCTAAGTTATGTATACCAGAAGCTCTTATATTAGCTTGTTCTTCTGCTCTCTTAGCCACAAGCTTATCATGCTTCTGGACACTAAGTTCGTCTCTTGAAGGTAGTTCTTGTTCTTTTATCCATCTATGTACTGTAGACCTGCCAACATCTAACTCATTAGCAATTGCTCGTGTGCTAAGACCTTCTTTATACAAATCTATAGCTCTTTGTAATTTTGAATTTTTATTATTATTAGCCAACTTAGTTAATATATACTACCATAACTACTATAATTCAAGTTCTCATGACTGAGATAGACGGAAGATACGAACCCATACCAATAGGAATACAAGGTGACCTTCATGTATTTAAACTAGGAGCTCCTTTTGATGTGTGGGTTACGTGCAGTAACAAACTAGAAGCTCTTTTAATTGGATTTGTTGATGATAAAACAACTAACACAGCAAAAGAATATTACTTTTGGAGACTGTGCGACATTATTTGGAATAGGGAAGATTTATTTGAACCTATTATGGTTAGGCATTCTTGGGCAGAAGATATAATTAGAGCTGCTATAGATAATAAATACGTAGCTGTTGGAGGAGCAGCTTCTTCTGGAAAGTCCCACACAATGGCTGCGTGGGGTATTTTAAATTGGTTAGCTAAACCTGATGAAACCTTGATCTTGTTAACCTCGACCACTTTACGGGAGGCTAGAAAAAGAATTTGGGGTTCAGTGATTAGTTTACTAACGGTAGCTAAAAGTATAATAGATACTCCATTTAAAATAAGGGACTCAATTGGTAACGTTGCTTATGTGGATGAAAGTGGAACTCTTTTTGAAAGAGCAGGTCTTTCTTTGATAGCTGCTGAAAAGTCTAAGACTAGGGAAGCTGTTGGTAAGTTTATTGGAATAAAACAAAAAAGAGTATTTTTAATTGCAGACGAGCTTAGTGAACTTAGTGAAGCTATTCTTCAAGCAGGACTGTCTAACTTATCTAAAAACCCTTACTTCTCTTTAGTAGGTATGAGTAACCCATCTAGTAGGTTTGATGCTTTTGGAGTATGGAGCACTCCTAAAAACAATTGGGAATCTGTAAATGTAGAAATAGATTATACTTGGGAGACTAAATGGGGAGGGACATACATACGTTTAGATGGGGAAAGGTCTCCTAATATATTAGCAGGAGAAGATATTTTCCCTTGGCTACCTACGGAAGAGAAAATTTCTGAAGATGCAGCTCTTTTAGGAGCTGAGAGCAGGGGGTATATGCGAATGGTAAGGGCTATTTTCTTTGATAGTGATGAAACTGAATCAGTGTACTCTGAATCAGAGCTCATAGGTTCAGGGTCCATGAGTCAAGTAGATTGGGAGGGTACGCCAACAGCTATAGCAGGGCTCGACCCTGCATTTACTACAAACGGAGATAGGACTATCTTATATTTTGGTTTAGTGGGCATGGATAAAAAAGGGCAATTCGTTTGTGAATTAGGAGAGGCAGTTCATCTCAATGACGATGCCACCAACAAAGCGGTCCCAAGGACGCATCAGATTGCTCATCAAGTAAAAGAGCATTGTCAGAAACGGAATGTGGATTCTTCAAATCTTTCTGTTGATGCAACGGGAGCTGGTCAACCTTTTGCGGATGTTCTTGCAATGGAAGTTGGTCCTGACATTCTTCGGGTTTCATTTGGAGGTAAGGCTACGGATAAACCTATTAGTTCAAGAAACAAACTAAAGGGTTCTGACATGTATTTCAACAGGGTAAGTGAGCTTTGGTTTATAGGAAAAGATTTATGTAGAACTAAACAATTATTTGGAGTTTCCGCAGAGCTAGCAAAAGAAATAACTGCTAGAAATTTTGAGTCTGTTAAAAGTGGATCTAATCTAAAATTAAAACTAGAGTCTAAAATAGAATTTAAATCAAGGTTTGGGCAGTCTCCCGACTTAGCAGACGCTGCATTTTTGTGTTTAGATTTGGCAAGACAACGTCATGGACTGACTTCAGTTGATCCTCCAGAGAAAATAGGGGGCAGTTATTTCAATAAAAGAAAATCTATAAAAGGTTTATCTAAAATTTTAAGTTCAGAAGCGTTAATTGATTGACCTTTTTAAAAATTACTCTTAAGCGGTTTAATACAATATGTTATAAATTGCTTAATCCATATCAAGGTTAAATGTGTTTAGGTGTAGGTTGTTTGACTTACGCTAAATAAACCTTAAATTTAAAGGATTCTTTTATACATATTAATTAAACAATTTTTTTAAATGGCTTCTTGGTTAGATAAACTACAAACAGGACTTGATGTTGCGGGGATGACTCCGCTCGTTGGAAATTTTATTGATTTAGGTAATGCAGGTATTTCCTTGTTTAGAGGGGATTTAGTTGCTGCTGGATTACGAGGAGCTGCTGCCATCCCAGGACTAGGTCAAGCAGTTACGGGAGGTAAGTTAGCTACTAAAGGAGCTAAAAACGTAGCAGGGAAACTTACTGGTGAGGGTGTGGACAAAGCTGTTAGATCTCCTAGAACTGTTCCTACTCAATTTGGACCACAGCAAGCTATCCCAACTGCTCGTCCAACTAGGCCTCCTAGGTCTCGGCAAACATCTTCCTCTGGAGGAATGCCTCCTCTTAGTGCTACAAACAGAAGAGCTGTAAGAGAGACAGATGCGGTAGCTCCAGAATTAAATAGGGTTCAAAAAATTCTACAAGGTAATCGTTTAAGTAGAGGAAAACAAATAGGGCTTAAAGGAGCTGCTGCTTTTGGTTTCACAGGCACAGGAGGGGATGATGAGATGTCCCAAGATGCTACAGGATTAGGGATAGGGGGTGGAGAAGGAGGCGCTCCTCTTACTTTGCAAGAACGTATCGATCTTTATAAAAAACAAAGAGAGGCTGGAGCACCTCAAAAATCTGAGCGTAGCCGTGAACTTAAAAATCAACGGAGATTGCTTAAAGGATTAATGCCTTCTCTAGAAAGAGAAGCTTTTGATGAAGGGCAAGATGAAGTTTTATCAAATGTTGATAAACGTAGAGAGTTAGGCCAGATGATAATTGACCGTATGACTCAGCCTGGAAGAGCTAATCCAGAATACTGGTCTAGAAATCCTGCCGAAAGAAAAAAACTTTTAGATATAGGAAGGAGCTTGGGAGACGCTTCATTCAGTAGAACTGATATGGAACGTGTTATTAGAGGAGCCACTAAGAAAGCTAAAGAGCAAGCTAAGTTGGACACATACGCTGCTGATTCTGCGAAAGGAAAATCTTTTGTACAACAAAAAATAGCTAGTGATGATGAAAGACTACGTGCTCGTATGGGAGAGAAACCCGATGCGCTAAACCAAAGGATACTTCAAGAAGCTCGAATGGGGGTAGCAGGACAAGTTGGTGCTGCAGGAGGAGGTGGTGCTGCAGGAGCAGGTGGTCAAGCTGCTATAGAGGGGGTAGGCGAAAGAGATTCTTCAAAAAGAGATGAGTTAGACGAAGCTGAAAAGGCTTTAGAAATGGGAGATATAGAACGTAAAGTTGAAAATAAACTCTTTAAAAAAGATAAACGTGCTTATGATAAAGAGACTAAAAAGACTATAAAAGCAGAAAAAGAAAAAGAACGTGCTCAAGATTTACGAGATTTAGCTAGGCTCAAAAGAGAAAGAGATGCCTTAATAAAAGAAAGGAATAAACCACAGAGTTTTATCTCACGGATGAAAAGAGGAACTGAAGTTTTAGGAGATGTTCTAAACGAAACAGTAGTTAACCCTATCTTTGGCGGAGGGAAATACAAATAATATAAATGGCATCTTATAGAGATTCCCTTAGTGCTCGTCAGAAAGCCATCTATGACTCACAAGAGAGTCAAGCAGCTTCTCTTTTACAAGAAGCTCAGATGAATGCTTCTAACCCTAATAGAAAATTTGGGTTAGATGACATACAGGCTTTAAAAAGTAATTTTTTCTCTACGACTTTAGGAAGCCCCCATAGTGCAGCTCTTGCAGCTACTTTTGGAGCCCAGTTTAATTCGTTAGAGGATAGAGAATTAGATGAGTTAACCGACAAAGCTGAAGCAGCTAGAAATAGGATGTTAGCAGAGCAAACTAATTTTAACATGATGCAAAAAACAAGAGAGCTTGCCGACACAAGGCAAGCTGAAGCTAAGTATGATCAACTAGCTTCTAGCATTACTAGTGTGTTAAACTCTGGAGCACCTCCTCATGAAATGTCAGCTCTTTCATATAATGTTTTATTATCAGAACCGTCCTTTTTAAGGACTGCCACAGGACAAAAACTTTTAAATTTAACTACTAAAGCTATTCAAGATGTTACTAACGACAACTTATCTAAAGTTGGTAATGAGCTAATGACTGATGCTATCCGTAATGGCACAGTAGAGGGAATTGATTCAGCAGCAGATGCTTTAAATATTTCGGACTCTCCATTAGTAGCAGGAGCTAAAAGTGCTGCTAGAGCGAAACGACAACAAGAAGCTACTGAAAAAGCGCAAAAGGCTTTACAAGCAGAGATACAACAACTTGAAGGGATTATAAAGAATGGTATGCAAGAGGATTCTACATGGGAGAACATACAAACTTCAGGTAACGCTTTAGTAGCTACGGCAAGTAAGTTGGGGCTTAGTGCTAATGAAAACTTTAAAGCTTTTTCTGAATGGCTAACAATGCCTAAACCTCCAAAGGCTACAGGTTTTGCGCCTACAGTTAACCCATTTTTAGACGCTCAAAACATGCTTAATGATTTATTCGTTGACGTTCAAAGGAATGCTTTAGTTCCTGGGGCAAGGTCAACAAGGACTTTCGACCCTAGTAGAAGAACTAAAGGTTCATATGGTTTAGGGAACGCCTTAATACCTCCTAGAACAACTTAACCAATTAAGACTTTGTCGTGGCAACAAACATATCTACTTTATCCGCAGCTCAACCACCTATTGATGATCAGTTAGGTTCATATTATTCTTATCCACAATGGAAAGCAGTATATAGCGAAGAAGATTTTGCTACTGAGCAAGATCTTCCTAGTTACTTAGATTACTATAGAGGAGAGTTATTAAAAAGAGGAGAGCTTACCAGAGAAAAAGAAGTTGAGATACAAAACTACTATGCTAACTGGGCTTCCAATGGAGACGAAATTTCTCAAGAAGAGTTTGAAGAGTTAGCTAGTCAGTCAACCGCATACCTTCAAGGCAGTGAAAAAGAAGCAGCGATTGTTTCGAGGATATTCCCTGCTTTAGATTGGGGTGGGCTAAACCCTGCACAACAAAATGATTATTTAAATAGAAGTAAGAAAGCTCTTTTATCTGCTGGAGAATTACCTTTTGCATCTTTAGTTGAGGGGGGTAGAGGAACTGTTCAAGTAGGTAACTATGGGTCTTTAGGAACAAGTCAAGATAGGCAAACTCGTGCAGGAGCAGAAGCTTTACAAGCCTACTATGCAGGAGCTATAGACCCTAGAGATTTATGGCAAGTGTCTGAAGGACTTTCTCCTTCGGCTATGCCAAACAAAACAAATTTTCAAGCTGACTTAGATGAACGGGATCTCCAAACTTTTCGTGAAGTATTAGGACGTAAAGATTCAGATTATTCTAGAGCTATTAATAACGCTATTATAAACTCCATTGACCTTGAGACTTATAAAGGTAATTGGTTTACAGAAGTATTTGCAGATAGGCCTGAAGATATTACACAGATTATAGTTGATGATCTCCCTGATGAAATAGTAGCTATACAGCCTATGCTTATTCGAGAGATTGCCCGTAAGCAAGGTCTAGGAGATGCCGAAATTGCAGGGTTAAACTTAGAGAATAACTATAGGTTCTCTAACGAAAGATTCTTTTCTTTAATTAAAGAGTTAGCGATCAACCACGCTAATAATCAAGGGGTGTTTAAATATGATTCAAAAAACCTTACTAACAATATAAGGGTAACTCCATTAGGACTACCTGTGGCACACCCTGATTTAATGCGTAGTAGCTCTTTCAAAGAAGTAGTAGAAGGGGATACAAGATTAAATCAAAACCAAAAGAAGAGTCTCCTTGCATCTAGAAAAAATTATATAAGTTCTTTAGAGCCTTATGTAGATGGTCTATTAACTTCAGAGAATTTACAATCTTCTGTAGGGGAGTCATGGTTAAAAGCAAAGACAGATTCTCCAGCTTCATATGAAAAAGATTATGAAAGTTTTTATGACAGGTTCTTTTCTGAAAAGAAAAACTATGACGAATCTGCTAACTGGTGGGGAGGTTTCTTCTCTTCTGTCCCTGAAGCAGTTGTTGGGATGGGCGCTTCTTTAGGAGCTCTGTTAGGGTTCGATAAAGCTTCAGAACATTTAGCAGAGTATCAGTCTAGTCAATCAAGAAGAAGGCAGTTAGCTTCTTTGTTTGGAGAAGACATGGGGTGGAAGTATGACCTCGCTACTATAGTACCTGCGGTAGGAGCAGACTTAGGAGCTAGTTATTTATTAGCAGGACCATTTACCAAGCTAGCTAAAAAACCACAAGTTGCTCAAGCAGCTCAAGCTACAAAGGCTGGGGTTCGTGACATTAAACATTTTTTAAAGACAGAAACTTCTAACATAATGGCTACCTTTAAAGGAGATAGCCCTGCTAGAATAGCTGCTAAAAAGAAATTAGCTAGAGACATAATTGATCCTGACAAAACTACTTCCGCTATAAAAGGATTTAATGATCTTACTGCTAGGAGGTATGGTATACAGACTGCCATATTTACTACGGCTGCAAACAGAGCTGCGGGATCTACGTATGCTACTTTATATAATTCCCAACCAGAGGACATGTCTCATGAAGAGAAACATGATAAAGCATTAGGGCCAAGCCTTCTTAGAGGAACAGCGACAGGACTTATAACAACAGGTTTTTCTGCATTAGGATTTAAAAGGCCAGGAGCAGGAGGTGTTGAAGATATTATTTCTAAAGGGGTTTCATTCGGATCATTTAAAAAGGCCTTAAATAGCCTTCCTGAGAAAGCATTTACAGCTAACTCAAGTACTCTAAAGGCTGCTTTAAAAGGTCCTTTAAAGGATACCATAACAAAAGCTATTATTAATAATAAGCAGAGTTTAATTGGCACTACTTTGAGAGGGGCTTTTTATGAAGGAGCCGAAGAAAGTATCGATGAGTTTGTAGGCTCTTACATTGAAAGTATTTCTATGGATGAGTTCGTCCCTATGAGGGAGCGGATTAACCAAGCGGTGTATGCAGGAACTTTAGGTGGTGTGTTAGGTGGAGCAGTTAGTCTAGGTGCTGAAACTAAGTTTGGATTAGCAGGTATGCAAAGGCTAGCTGAAAGTAGATCTATAAAACGTAACCAAAAAGTTGCAGAAGACGAAGCTTTAAGGCAGCTCTCTGATGAAGTTGAAGCTGCAGGAGCTCCCCTAGTTGCACAAGAGTTAGAGAATGCTGCTAATGCTCCAGAAGAATTAGACACTCCAGAAGAAGTAGATGCTCCAGAAGAATTAGACACTCCAGAAGAAGTAGATGCTCCAGAAGTAGATGCTCCAGAAGAAACTCCCGTAGCTCCTATAGATATATTTACCCCTAAGTTTTCTGGTAAAGAAGTCCCTAAAGAAACCGTTGAAAATTATTTAATGGGTTGGGTTCCGACAGGAGTAACTCAAGGGTCTGATATTAGGGTTGATTTTAAAAAGTTCGAGGGTAGTGAGGCTAACCCAATGAGGGTAGTTGCTTTAAATGCTAGAGGGGATTCCCCAATGTTAGTTTGGCAAGTTGATTCAGAAGCTTTAAGCCAAAAAATAAATTCTCAAAAGGGAAATAAGAAAGATGCTTTAGATAGCTACATTGGACACGAGCTAATACATTTATCAGAACTTGAATATGCAAGAGACCTGTGGCGAAACTCAGGTCAAGAGACAAACTTTGTTAACTTTTATGATAAATATACCGCAGATATTTACGGTGAGTTAACTAACTCTGAAGCAGGTCTTGATGAAATTAGGAAGTCTGTCTCTCAGTACTTAGGTATTGAAGAGAGTGAGGTCATTCTCCCAGACGAAGGACTATCTCAAATGACTAAAGGAGAGATAGTTTCTGAGTTCACTAGGCAGTTTGCCGAAAGAGCTAACGCAGGGTCTGTTTCTGATGCTTACTTCCAAGGTTTGAAAAAGAAAGACAAGCGTCTTTTCTTAGAGAATTTACAAGGGCTAGTTGATAAAGTTAGGGGTACGGTAGGAGACACCACTAATAATGACGCTTATGATTTTATACAAAAATCTACATTAGGGTTCTTAGCAAAAGTAGAAGATAGGTATGCGAGCTTTTTCTTGGACTCTGTCCAAGGACGTTTCCTAGATTTTAATACTAAGGTGGAACAAAGGGAAGAAGCACTAGCTCAAGAAGTTCCTGAAGAAACTCCAGCAGTTAAAGTACCAGAAGAAGTAGATGTTAAATGGAAGGAGGCTCTTGAAGAGTACGGTGAAAGCACCAAACTATCAGGTAAACCAATGACCGAAGAAAGAGCACTTAGAAAAGAGTTAGCTCTTATACAAGTATTCGAATCTTACATTGTAGCAGATAGAAACCTAATGGGGTTTTCTTCTAAGAAAGGCGAGACCTTACAAGACTTACCAATGTTCTTAAACCAAAAGCAATTAGAGCTATTAAAAGGTTGGTTTGAAGGAGGGAAAGAATCTTTTCCAGAAGAGTTGAGGTTATCTAAATATGAAGACACTGCAATACGGACTAACACACTTGGTCAAATAAAAGAAATTGCACAAGAGATTGAGTCAACTTCAGGATTTTTATTGGCAACACATCAGTTACTCAACCCTGAATTAGGCTTAACGGAAAACTTCGTATTGAGCAACGCACCTAGTGAAGTTTTTAATGTGGCTACAGAGGTAGATGGAGAAGTAGTAAACCACATCCCCCCTCCTGTTAACATGTCTCCCATGACTTGGATGGAGGTAGAGGCTATGGATTCTTTTGAAGAGATTGCTCCTGTAATGAAAGAACTTACTGAAGAACTTTCAGCAAGGGCTAAGAAGATGGGGCTCACACTAGAAGTTAAGAACGTGTCTTATGGAGGTTCTCTATCAGGACGTAGTGATGTACTTAATGTTTCTGATGGTAAGGTTATAGTAAATATATATCAACTTGCTAAACAGTATAATAGTTTTCATCGCCCTGACCAGTTATTAGGGCCTTCTCTTAAAGCATCAATGGCTATAAGGAATGCAGAAGATAAAGTTATTAATGATATAGATTTTGAAACTGTTGCTTCTAATATAGATGATGCACAACTCATAGCTTTTCTATCTCAAGAGATCAGCCCTTATCTGAACCTTGATCCAAAGACTGTAGAAGACTTAACCAAGGATGGTGTTTTAAATATTGAAGAAGGAGGAAAAGTTCTTTCTAACTATGTAAAAAGTTTTGTTGCTAAAGGAAGAGAGAGTCAAATCCCTAGAGATGAGTTCTTAATTATAAACTCTTTCGCTAGTTTAAAAGATGCAGCTATTCAAGCACTTGAAAAAACTATAGTAGAAGTAAGTAAAATTGAAAGTCTCCTAGAAGGAACGACTCAAGGTACAAAGGTTAAAGTATACCAATCATCAGATCAAGATACAAGGGTCACGGATCAAGAGGCAGCAGGTAAAGACATGTTACTCTCTAACTATCACTCAGGTAACTTATTAGGTTATTTAAAACAAGGGAGGATAGCCCCACTAATTAAAGAAATTTCATTCGATACGGGAGATGTTGAAGCGTCTATAGACATGGTGAGAAATATGGTAGCAGAAAGTTCTGTTCCAGAAGAAAGCAAACCTGTTCCAGAAAAAGAAGAAGTAGCTACTTCAGAAGAAGCTACTCCAGAAAAAGAAAAAGAAGAAGAAGAAGCTACCCCAGAAGATCCTGAGTTAGCTGAAATGGTTAATGATATAAACACTTCTTTGGAAATACCTTTAGTATCTTATGGGTTTGATGGTCGGTATACTACGACTGAAGAGAGCGCTCCTCTTTCTTTTGTAGGGAAGATTTGGAAATGGCTATCTAGTAATAAAGATCTTAGATGGCAAAGAGAAGTAGAGAACAGAGACAGTTATAGCACCGCAATCAATGAAGAAAATAAAATGATTGTCGGAGCTTTGAACAGGATTGTCAAAAAAGATTTCGGTGGTTGGACTCCTCGTCTAAAGAAATTAGTATCTCAAGCTTCTGGTAACACTGCGGGTACAACCCTACCTGAAGGAGAACTAGAACAGTTTAAACAAGAAAGAGATTTAGAACTAGATGAAGCAAAGGCTTCTTATACTAGTCCTGAAAACCTTAAAGAAAAACTAGAGAGTGCTTATGATAACTTTGAGAAAAAGATTGCAGATAGGAAGGGTGAACTAATAGCCTTGAATAAAGAGTCTGTTAACCAAGCTTACAATGAGATTGCAAAGACATCTCCTGAACTTGTGAAAGAGTTAAGAGATGTGCGTAGAAAGATCACGGCTAACGGAAGAGTAGTGGGGATGAAGCTACAGGAGGTAGACTCTGACAAATATGAGGATGGCCCTATGAGGTTTTCTGAACAAGAAGGATTTTACCTTAGTAGATCTTACAGGATATTTAAAGATCCTAAATGGAGAGCTGATATTTTAAACTTGGAGAATAAACAATTTAAATTAATAAGAGAAGAAGCTGCCAGAGCAGTCCTTGACGAGGAGATAGCTAAAGCTATTGATGCGGAAATAGATTCAAGAAACAAACTAGCAATGGACGAAGGGGATATGTCTTGGCTAGAAACTACAGAGATAGAGAAGAGACAGATTGTAGATGAGGAGTTAGGGATATCAAAAAGTTTTCAAGGAAACAAATTAGACTTAGAATCTTTTTATGTAGATCACTTCAGTAAGTATGGTCCTGATGAGCAGACCGATATTCTTACAGGCAAACAACAACTAAGCGAAGCAGTAAGGAAAGGACTTGGAGAGATAGAGTCCCCCAAATATAATTTAGTGCAGACACTTACAAACGTTAGGTCATTCGGGAATTCATTAGCATTAGACTTAAACCTAATGAAACTAGGTAGACCTAAAGATGCTGACATATCGGAGTATTGGATACTTAATTTAAAGGAATACGATAAGCTAAAGAAGGATAACCCTGAAGAAGCTAGGAGATATTCTCACATACATAGGACTAAAACTATTAACGGAGAAAGTGTTAACATAAAAACTAACCCGTTGAGTCCTCTTAGAAATGCAGAAGCTCAGTATTATGTAGATGATAATTTTTATAATGCTCTTGCAGAAAGAGAAGCGTTTGTTTCTTCAAACAAACTAACAGATAAAGCTGCTGGTAGAATAAATAAATTTCTAAAGAAAGCGGTTGGTCTTTCCCTTGGATTTAAAACTTTAGGTAGTAGTACTTATTATTCCCGTAACATATTTGGGTCTGCTATTTTCTTTCCTTGGTCACAAGGATTCAGCCCTGGAAAAACAATAAAGAATCTTGGTAAAGAATTAAAAAGATTACGTAATCCTCAAGAGGTTAATGAATATGTTTTAAACCTATACCGTAGAGGAATGCTAGAGCCTGAGTTTACTGTTAGTATGTTGAGTGACATGCTATCTGGGGAGGTTACTGCTGACTCTCTTGAAGCGGAGACCTTTAAATTATATGATGACATTCAGAAAGATAATAATCTTCCTCCCATTGAAGAAGGTAATCCTGATGCTTTACTTAAAACTTTAGTTGAAGCAGGGAAGAAGGGTAACTTATACATTAAAGATAATGTCCTTAAGAAGCTAACTAAGCTTTCAATGATGACTGATTCTTTCTTTAAGATATCTTACTTTGAGAATGAAGTTAAAAACTTACAAGAGGCTAGACAATATGAGAAAGATTTAGGTACAGGTGGTAGCTATATTAACTTAACAGATTCTGAAATAGAATCTTTAGCTGCAGATAAAGTTAAAAAGACTGCGCAGTTTTATTCTCAGTCTTCTGTATTAACAGATGCTTTTAATAAGTCTTCTGCTGCTTTAGCAGTAGCTCCTTATGTTAGGTTCAGAATGGAGGTAGCTAGAATAATGGTTAATAGCATGGTGCTAGCTAGGAGAGAGATGAAAGATAGTAATCCTGTTATCAGAGCACGGGGAAAGAAACGTGCTGCTGGTTTAGCTACGGTAGGTTTATTCTCTGCAACAGGATCTATAATTGCGGAGCCTGTTTTAGTAACACTATTAATAGGACTTCAACTTGCAGATGAAGATGCTAGTGATCTTGATGATGAAACAAGACAAGCTTTAAGGCTAGCTTCTCCTTCTTATTTAAGAGACCACACTTTCTTATACAGTAAAAAGAATGGGCAGTACCAGTCATGGGATTTAACTTACCTTAACCCTTATGCTATGTGGCTAGACGGTTTCTCTATAGCAGGTAGAAGTATTAACAACGGGGAAAGTCTTCCTGCTGCTATGGGAAGGTTTGGTTTAAGCATGCTTGGAACTCCTCTTGTTGAAGGACAGATAGCTACGAATGCTTTCTTCAATAGTATTATAATGAATAGGAATTCTAAAGGGGAGACTTTATATTATGAGAATGATAGTCCTATAAACAAAGCTACAAAGAGCGTTAGTAATTTTATTCAAGAAGCTTATGGTCCTCCTTCTTTTAAAAGACTTAATGAAAATATAAAAGGATTAGCTACGGGTGAATCTGAATACACAATAGGTAAACTAATACGAGATGAGTTCTCGCCAATCAAACCTTATGATGTTAAACCACAACAAGTTTTGTATGGGTTAACTAGATCTTTAAGGCAAGGCAAACTTAGAAACTCTAAGCTAATCAATAGAGTACTCACAACTAGACCTTTGTCTGAATCTGAAGTTAATCAGATAGCGGATGAGACAATTAGGATATCTAAAATAACTCAGTTGATTGCATCTAAACATTTAACTAAACTAATTAACATTGGAGTAGACCCTGCAATAATTACAGAAGAGGTTGAAAAACTTTATGGTAAAGGAAGCTCGGCTTCAATCTTTGCGGGACAAGGTATGGTACAAATGCCTAGCGCTAGAACAATGGGGGCAGCTTCTCAAAGACCTGAAGTTGCAGAGAGAATCCAGCAGTACATAGATAGAATAGAAGAGAAGACTAACAATGGTTTGATTAATCTTTATGATTAATTTCTTGGGCTTCTTCTAGAAGAGCTACTGCAAAGAGACATTCTTTAAGGGTCTTATCATTATTAATGAATACATATTCTTGACTTAGTTCTAGTCTATCATTCTCTAGGCTTGGGCCTGAAAATAGCAAAGGGTTTTCAAACCAAATTCCCCAATGCCCTTCATTAGTTTTTACTCCTGTAGGCAAGCTCTTTGCTGACTCAACTCTACTGTCTTGTACAACATAGTTGTTTTCAAAGGCATCCATTACTTCATATAGTCCTCTATTTATTTTTCTTAATAACATGATTTTTAAATTTAAAACCCCGCCACCTGCAAACCTAACAACAGATGACGGGGTCGTTTGCTATGCCACTATGCAAAATTAAAGTTCTTTTCTTTTATAGGTTTTCATTATCTTATGATCTAATATCTTTAAGATCATACCAACTGATTTCATACTAGGTATATTCTCCATCGTCCAATCAGGATGATTGATAAACATAATGGTATACCTACCATCTTCTTCTTCTATAACAATGGCTTTCTGTTTACTCATGTAACCTTTCTGCTAAAGTTATAAAGGCTTTCGCTGCTACTTGGTTTACAACACCATTGCCCAACAGTCTTAATCGATCCACTCGATTGGCAATTGAGTCCACTTGACGGGAAGCCCCATCAACTGCTCGACCCATGACGGATTGAGCCTGTTTGGATTGCTCACTTGTCGAGTGATCCTCTTCTGCTTGCTGTTCTTTCCTGGGTGTCCCTTGTGGTCGCTCGCTGACGGAGTTCCCCACTGTTCTGGATTCTTCCCAGTCGTATTGTTCTTGGTTCTGACAGGCTGGCCAGACCGTTTCTCTGTAGCATAGTCTAACCGCCCGTTCGATCTGTCCTTCCCATCCTTCCGTATTACTGTCGGACCTGAACCCTTGTGGTCGCTCGCTGTTGGAGTCGGCCAGTTCTGCATAGCTATTGCTTCCCTCAGTTGAATGTTCCCCCACTTGCCCTCTTGTATCTGCTTCAACCGCATCCCTCCTGACACCTCTGCAAGTGTTGGAGTCGGCCAGTTCTCTTGCTTGTATATCTCCACTGCCTTTGGATCTATTTGTTCCCTCAAGTTCGCAGGTTTCTTTCTGCCCTTGCGTGATGTGTTTGCTTGCCTCCTCAAGGCTTCGTCTGATCGTGGAGGTAAGGTGTCCATTGTGTTTGGAGTACCCCATAATGAACACTCTCTTTCTCTGGTGCGGAGCTCCGACTTCAGACGCTGAGAATACTCCTGCCGTTGCTTGGTAACCCAACTCTTCCAAGCTCCGAAGGACATACTTGAGAACACTTTCTCCATCGGTTGTTTTGCAGGAGATAATTCCCTCAACATTTTCGAGAAAGATAACTGAGGGTCTGCACTCTCTGATTCCTTCAAGGATGTAGGGGAAGATATGTCTTGGGTCTTCTGTCCCTTTTCTTTTCCCTGCTCCACTGAATGGTTGGCAGGGGAATCCGCCAGACAAGATGTCCACGCATCCACGAAACTTTCGGAATGGGAACTCTTTAAGGTTCGAGAACACAGGAGTCGGAGGAATTTTACCCTCTTCCATCTTCGCAACCAAGTTGGCGATAGCGTAGGCTTCGATCTCCACATAAGCGACCTCTCGCACATTTGGGAGAACTCTTCTGATTCCAATTCCGATCCCTTCGTATCCACTACAGAGGGACAGGTGTCTGATATGTTGTTTGGTAATATCCACATTATTTGCTTTCTATTGTTTAGGTTTATTTACTTATCGTTTTCGAGGATCATATCGAAAAGCTTTTCGGCTTGCTTCTCATCCTCTCCTTCGTAAAGAATTGTGTTTAGTTGTTTGTCTCTTACCCCTATTATTCTCCAGACATCTTTACCTCCATCGTAAAGCATGGCTATAGATTTGTACGGGTAGAACTCAACGTCTTTTTGATTTACTATTGTTGACATTTCTTTTCTGATCACTACTCATTCCCATAAATCTGCAAATGAATAGTAAAGTTATTATGTATAGGGCGATTGCTATTACCCACATTGACTTGCCCTTTCTCTTATCCTGTCCAAATGTGGAGTGTACTTTTCTGGGTCAGCGTTAATCTTCTTAACAACATGATGCACAGTTGGGTGCTTCCTGCCATAATGCTTCGCTGTATTAGCTGCCGTCTCCCCCTCTGAATAGATGAGGTACATTGCCAGTGATGCCCAAGGGGTAACAGTATGGTTGCGGTTGAACTCTAACTCTGCGTTAGTTAAACCTGATACCTCTTCTACTGCTCTCTTGATGCTTTCGATTTTACTTTTATCTATTATTCTCACAACTAATTTATATATTTGTTTTATTATTCTGTCAATTAATCCCTGCTCTCAAGCTTGTCCTTAAGAGTTTGTAATACTTGCCTAGCTACATCTATATCTTTAGTTGCTTCTAAGAAGTCAGGGTTACCTGTTACAAATCCTGTAAGTGTAATGATAACTTCCCCTAGAGTACTGCTTATCATTTTCTTTGTTGGATCTGGTTTACTCAATTCCTCATCTAGCTGTACTAGTAAGGCGGTGATATCCTCATACGTCTCCCCATGTTGGGGAAACGCTTGAACAAAGTCATCGAGGATCTGTTTTAAGTTACGTTTCTTTTCCATAATTAATCAGCCACATTCTTAAAGGCATCTAAGTACTTAGATACAAAGGTTGTTTTAGTTACATTGTTAAGTAATACATACTCATCTTTCCACCAGTCTTTACTCTCCAATACTCTCTCCACATCTCCCGACTTTATCTGTGCTTGGGACACCCCGTTCCTGTCGATGCTCCAAACAGATTTGCCTTCGGTGTACAAGAGATGTTTTCTCTTAAGCTTCTGGAATTCTTTCCAGTGTAGCTCGTCATACAATAAGTCATCTATCACTCCTTCTAACCCATACTTGTGATTCTTAGCTGCCCACTTGTGTAGTTTAGCTACTGCTTTCTTATCCTCCTTATCATATACAGGCCAGTTGTTTTTAGGATCTCTCTCCCCTTTCCAAATGACATCAACCTCAGTAGCTCCACCTCTACCTGCGTTGTGTGCTTTTCCTACAAGTCTACCATCTACATAGACGTTGGCTGCAAAGGCAGCAGTTTCTTCACTTAGTTCTGGTGAGTGCTTTACACTCTTTAGTTCTACTTTCATTTTGTTTTTTGTTTGTTGTTAATGAAGGCCGATAGCTATCGGCACATCGTTGAATGATTCTGATCCACATGCATGCCCCTTCGGTGTACATGTATCACAAGTTCCGGGGCAGACGAACACTCGCTTGCCTACTGCATTACGTACTGCTTTCGTATACTCTCGTGTCTTGAATCCTGCTTTTGCTGCAACTTTATCTATTGCTACTGCAATGAAGTCTCCTCTAGTACACGGTAACTTTAACATTCTCTTTCTCTTCTCATCACCATACCTACTACCACTGGATAAATTTAACTTGTAGTTCTTAGGGAAATCCCAACCTCTTTCTTCCCATTCTAAAAATAGATCCCAACTCTTACTGTACCCGTAAGCTTTGATATCAGGACGCTGTCTCAACATCTTGAACCAAAAGGCTAGAGTCTTGATGTCATGAATATCCCCATCAACATATAAGCGTACTGTGATATCTTGTGGTAGATTCATCCACTCTTTCTCAATGATCCCTGTCCACTGTTCATGGTTCAGTAACCACAGGTTCTGTGCTTGCCTGAAGAATGCAGCAGGGTATCGCCATGCCTTGAAGGAATAACAAAACTTTCCACACGCTCCTGCTCCAGGGCAAGTGACTAAAGGCAACACTGACCATGCTTGAAAAGATAGTTTCTTGTTACCATTTGCAAACAGAGAGAACTCTGGTTTGCCTGTATCTAAAAAGCGTTGGAACTTCCAGCCATGATAAGCCCATGTCCCAACCTTTGTGACATCACTGCCCTCAAGGCATGTGATATTCTCATCAAGCCATTGATGTAATGGCCATGTTTGTTCTTGTTTAGTCTGCACCATACGGGCAAACTGCATCAGTTGCTTTCTCTTCATAAGATTATTTCTTTATGGTTAATTTACCAAGGGCTTTAGGCACGTCACCAAACATGTGGTTGAGCGATGCCTCCTGTTTCTCTTCATAACCAAACTCTTTAAATGTTTCGGCTAGCTTTATAGCACCGTGCATAGATACAGGGATTGAGGTTTCCTCTGTTCCATTATTCCACTCAAATATAAAGTCGGAAGAGTTCTTTCCAGAAAGGTAGGTTTTAAAGGTCTTCATTTTGTATTACGTGCTTCTATTAGTTTGTACTCCCCGTTCTTATACTCGACCACAGATAGTCGAGCTACGTCTTGAGTTGTTAGTAACTCATCCTTGGCTTCGGCTATCTGTTGACTTGTTAGGATGTTCTCTGGGTCATCCATGTTTACAACAACTGTATATGCTGCACCGTGCATGCTTAAGAGTTGCCAGTAGTAAGGCACTCCATTACTTGTGTATTCTAAATGATCGTCAATTATCATGGCTTTCTTTTTTTCTTTGTGTTGTTCTGCCAACCATTCATGGTATGGCTCGTTACTTACATGGTTACTAGGCATGTTAATCATCTAATAAGGTTACTCTTGGCTCTGCTGATATAACAAACAAAGCCACCTTCAATGATTGCTCTTCCTCGAAATCTCTTTCTTCTCTGTCTTCTAAGTCAGAGAGTCTAGTCCTTACGAGGTCATGTACTAAACTAAACGCATCGTCTATCTTCCGTTGTGTTAGTTCTATATCGTCTATGTTTTCTATTTCCATTTTACTTTCTAATAAATGAAGACGCACCCCAAGGCTGCATGAGGTGCGCCTCCGTTGTTCTTTGTTAGGCAGCCAATACGACAAGCTTATCAAACTCGTCCTTATCTTTCTGTATAATCTCACCACCGATGCGGTCAATCTGATCCCGTAGATCAAAGCTTGATTGCTTCTGGGCTGCTGATGTAAAAGCAGCTTGAAGCCCATAAGCATGACGCTCTCCTGTGTCGAAGTCCTCAATTGCTTGAGCAACTATCTCATCAGATAGCTTGTACCTCTTACCTACCTGCTCAATAACCTTCTCGTGATCCCCTTCAAAAGGCATCCTAAATGAGGAGAGTACACTCTCTTGCACTCTCATCATGTTATCTTCTGAGGTTACTCTATGGATAGCGTTACCTATCTCTCGGTTCATGCCATAAGAAGTCTCTTGGGATAGCACACCAAAGGATGCACGGAAGTTGTCCCTACCTCTATGCATCTTCTTGAATGAGTCTATCTCAACAAGGTTAACTATCATTCCATTGTCACAATACCCATCACACATGAAGATCTCCAACTCAAAGAACCCTGCCCCAACTTCGGAGTTCTTCCACTGGAAACCAAAGTGTAGCTTACGCTTGCCAATTAAGATCGGCTCGACTGTTACATATCTGACATAGGTATGCTTCACAGTACTACCTCCACCTAGACATTTGAATTTAGGGTTGTTGCTCATGATAGCTCCGACAATATTGTGAACAACATCATCGTTTATCCTCTTGTACTTTGTACTAAGTAAGGCTCTCATGATACCCGTACCATCCTCACTCTGTAGTCCCCGTAACATAAACGCTTTGGTATTCAGGCGTAGCTGATCGTTCACGTTCTTCTCTAGCAAATCTACTTGCCTAGTGTTCTTCAGATGTTGGGCATACTTAACGAAGCCCGATCCACCGATCTCTCTGTACATGCTATCAAGGAAGTAAGACGTTCCCTCAAACTGAAGGCTACGATCTTCTTTGAAGTTGGACATGACTGAAGATGCAAAAGGCATCCTCTTCTCCGTTAGTGGTATCTCTAAATCAAAGGACAGTGCATCCGAATGCTCGTTACATTTTGATGATAGAGAGAACTGCACTCGATCTAGAGATTGAATGATGTCTACTCGTCTACCTTTGTTTATTACTGAATCAATTTCTTTATGCTTTGACTCACTTTGTTGTACTAATGTTTCCATCTTTATACTTTTACTTTCTATTCTTTAGGTTTGTTTTTGCCCTGATGAAGAATACTCCAGGGTAAATTATCTGTAAGTTATATTCTAATATTTGGCTAGAATTTATTTAATAATAATGGGCTACCATCTAAGAAGCTAGCCGTGTCTATGTAATGATCCGTTACTCTAACCTCATGATCCTTAACGATTTGAGCATAGTTTTTGTAAGGCTCATCTCTTGTCATGCGGTTATAAGCTTCGGTGAAAGTCTTACGGGCTTCGTCCTCTGTCTTAGAGATAACTACTAATCCGTAATGACCAAACAAAGTATTGTCTTCTATTTTAAAGAGCTTCATTTGTCCTCCTCTCTATTTCTTTCCAGATTTCTACGTGATTATCGTAGTTCTCTACAACTTCAGGCTCAAAGTTGCCAGCAATCTCGGCTAGCTCATTGATAGCTTCATCATAGATATATTCTTTTATGTCCTCCATGCTAGGCATTCTGTCTTCTTTCCACTGATCAACAAAATCATCCACCGATCTAACAACGTTCTGTCTTGCTATGATCCTCCGCTTGTCGTTCTCTTCATCAATGAGGTTAGGTAACCCTATCCCCTCACGGAATACTGCAACTGCATAATTCGCATCGTCTAAGATCTGTTCATCTTGTTTAGAGAACTTTGATTCATCATCTCCATGCTTCTCATGTAGTAGTTCTCGGCATCGGTCAATTACATCATACATTTCTTCTATTCTTTGCTTGTCCATTTTTATTTCCTTTCTGTAAATGAAACAAGGCAACCCGTCCATGACTCATAGTTCATGGATCAAGTTGCCTTGTTATGGTTTAGTTTATTTAGTTATTGGTAATGCAGGTAACTTTAATGGAGGAGGCATTTTAACATAGAAAACCCTGCCATTTTTCTCATCATAAGTTTCTCTTTTGATGATGCCTCTTTCAATTAGTTCATCGACTAATCTGTAATACAGATGCTCTGATGGAGTACTCTGAAAATGGTAGTACTCAATCAGGTAGTCAATGAACTCGTCTGCTAGTCTTTCATAGCCCTCAATCCTCTTATACTTTACCCTTCCCATTTTACAAACCTCTTACCTTTCTTGACATACAGTTCCCTGTTAAGGTACTTACGCCATAACGTTTTCTTTACATCCTCTAGGTGTTCTACCTCCTCATCTACCTCTGAGTAATGGTTACTCACTTCTTACTCCTCTCTAGTTTAGCTATGTGCCTATCCGCTAATCCCTTGAGCCTGTCAATGTACCCGTCACGAGCGAAGTCATATTCGCCTAGCTCTTCTTTCCTTTTAGCAGCCTTGTATAGTTGCTTGATGTCCTTGATGGACGTTGCTTTCTTAATCTGGGAGCGAGTCCCTTCAGTTACTTTCTTCATGTTATAAGTTGCCTCTTGTGAGGTCTTGGTATGGTTAATTGTTCTCTTTGTTCGGTAAGTTGTTTTTATAAAACTGTATATCTCTTTCTCTTTTCCAGTGGTCTCTTGCACGGGTTAGTCTGATGTGATTCTTTACGAACCATACTAATGCAATCATTTGCAGTAGCAATATGACTAATACCAATGGCCAAACCGCCAGCTCTATTTGTACTGTTTCCATTTCTATTTCTTCATTGCTTGATGCACTGCTTCTAATGCATGTGCCATTGAGTTAATATTTGAGGACATCACTGCACTCGTTATCTCTTCACGACTAAAATATTTAGAAGGCCCTGTAATCTTTTTGCCTCCAATGTTTTTAGTCACTACTGTGTCTTTACTTATAGTTACTTTCTTCATGGTGTAAATTATTTTGTAAGGGCATCAATGATCTTGTTCAGCTTTCTAATCTTGACCCGTGCTTTCTTCAGTTTCTCTTCAAGAGATCCTATTTCATATTGCAGTTCAACTTCTTTAGGCCAATCGAACTCAAGCTTTTCCTTATAGAAACGCCTTTCATTTTCTTCTATATATTTTTTAGTCGTAGGTAACATATATTTTAATAATAAGTTTATGGGTTAAGGTTAAAATGAGCCGTTTTTAAGGCTCCCACAATGCAATAGACAGTACCATAGCCTTGGCCAGGTCTATCTATCGCACTGTCAGAGAGTTAAAAACCAGTGAATTGTATGATATCTTCACCTTCTCCTATATCTAATAAGTCTGATGCTTTCATATTATAGTCGGGTATTGTGTCTTGAATCTTGGACCCCGTACTGTCTTAGTAGGTGGTCTATGTTTGTTTAGTTTTCCTGAAGGCTTGTGATCAGCTAAGATTTGTAGACCTTCTCTAGTCTGCTTTATTATCTTTGCTTTCTCTTTGCCTGTGATGAGATATCTCTTAGATACTCTCTGCCCCTTGTGGGGAATACGTGCATTCTTAGGTGTCTTAGGATGCATCGGGTTACTGAATATTTTTTTCATAACTCAATGCGATACACTCCCAACTCACCTTTCAGATGAGTGGCATGGCATAGCTAAGTGTATCGGAAGAATTATAAATGTCTTACTCCGCAGTGATTAAACCGCACTCTATAAGGTATCAAGTCTGCTCTATTGTCTTAGACATAAATCTTCTATAAAGATTATTTAGACAATGGTCGCTTGTCATGAATCAATGTTCATGGATCAAGACAAGGCAATACTCTCCCCTTTTCCATATTTACTGACATGGACAAACATAAAACGCTCTATGTTTGTGTGAGTCGTTTACCCATATTCCAACGCAATGCAATCAAGTTGCTTTTCTAGTTGCGTGGGTATAGCTCCGCAATTGCTTAGTAATTGCTAACAAGATAATTTATTAAAATAAATCCGGGAGCATATAGACATAGCTCCGCCCCTGCTCAATGCAATTCCCTTGCATGGCTATTGCTAATAATTAAATCCTAGATTGATAGAATAAAATGCGTGATCAAATAACAGTCTAATTTTGAGACTTAACGCAATCAATTGAGCAAGGTTTGAACCGTTGCGCAATTCGTTAAGGTCTGATAAGCCTATGTAATTAAATAATCCTAGTAGGATGTACTTAATCAATAGTTTTAAACATAGACGCAATGAAACCGAAAAAAGCGCTATAAGCGCTTGTAATCGGTTTAAAGCTTCTATCGTTTTAGCTATCCTCATAATTAGAGTTAACCTCACAAGCTCAAATCTAGAGAGCTTGTGAGGTATGCTCTAATTATGTTGATTAACTAAGTTCATCAATAGACTTAACGATTAGAGGCAATTTTGAAGCAATAGGATTAACTAAATCATATGCTCTAGAATTGAGCTTTTCTAATGCAGATAAACCATCAAAAGCTTCTTTAGTGATCTTTACTAAATCAGTTCTATAGTTTCTCGCATCGCTAGATGTATGCTTATCGTTAGCAATGTATTTAGCTCTAGTTTTAGCGCCATTTATTGCAAATCTAAATAGATTAGATAGGTTTATAGATTTACCTTCAAAAGGTATTTCAAGATTTAGAGCGTCTAGAATATCCAAAAGTCTATGCGGAATGTTTTCAGTTGCTTCTAATGAAACTCCATTAAACAAAGTAGAAATTTCCTCACAAAGTGAATCATGCTCTATTTTGTCTTTTGGTGTTTTTTCGTTTTTAGTCTTGGGCTTTGGCTTAGTAGTTGGCATATCGTATTATTTTCTAATATTATAGGTTTTATAAGTTGGATTTATGAACTGCCATAAATCACGGAATAAATATAAGGATTTGCCTTATATAGTCAATAATTAGTTTAAACTATTTCAACCTATTAAATTAGGCTTTTCTAATTCATATCTAGAAAAGAATAATTCTAATTTAAAAAACATTCCCATTTGATCCATTATCCGTTTTTCAAGATTCAAGATTCAAGATTCAATTTTAAAAAATCATTTTCATTTTAACAAAAAATAATAATTTAAAATTCTGGACCACGGCCCTGGGGGGTGGTGTTTTTTTCTATAAATTTTTTATTTATATATACAGTGTATATAAAAAAATTAATCAGTTTTACCTTGTTTTGCAGAGTGAATAAAAAGTGGGACGGTGTCCCGTTTTTGGGACAAAAATGAAACAAAAAGCACAATCAATGAGACACTGTCCCAAATAGGTCAAAATATGTTTAGAAACTATTTGCATTATACCTTTAGCATATTATAACATTATGTTTAATATTGCTTAAGTACATATAAGAATAGTTATGAATCAAGAATTGACAGACGTTGAAACAAAAAAGATATATGGAGCTGCCCCTTTTGAAGTAGATAAGCACGGCTATGTCTACCGCAGATCTCCGCAAGGAAAGCTAAAAATGATGAAGCGCAGGAAAATTGGAACACGTTGGTACTGTACTATTAGAAATGACCACGCCCGACTTTGGAGTTTTGATACTCAGAGAGTAGCCGACTCAATTTTTGTAAAGCCGATGGTTAGGTATACAAAACAAGACATCCTTGATAATTTTGATGTAAAGATGATCCCTGATTGGGCGAGATATGTAGCTACTCCTTACGGAGCTATCTATTGTATTGAACCCCCGAAAAGGGGCCGAAATGCGGGTGGGTGTTTCATGCTCCGTGAATTCTTGATGGGTGGGCATCCGTATGTGACCTTGTATCATTCTGATGGGACGAGGAGAAACAAGAGGGTGAGGACATTGATTGAGGAGACCTGGGGTGAGGATTCCGCCTTGCCTGATGATTAAAAAGGCTTAAATTTGTAGTTACATGTCCACTGAACAATATTCTATTGACGCTCTTGACGGTTTAGGCAGTCTTGATGATAAAGGGAAACCTGTAGAAGCTCGCATAAAAGATGTTAAGAGTGCTATAGGAATTTATGAAGCTTTGAGAAAAGCGGATGAGAAATCGTCTGTGAACCGTGCTCGTGTTGATGCGATGTTTGATGGGGCTAATCCCTATAGTCAGGGTCAATTAAATCAGAGTGGTCAAGGTCTTAAGACTAATTTAAACTTTGGAGAAGCCCAACGGCTTTTAGATGTCTCATTATCTGCATATGTAGATTTGTATTCTTCGTTGGAAACATTGGTAGAGGTTAGGGGTACACAGGGTCAGAGATCAGAGATCAAGGTGCAAGAAGATATTGTATCTGAGGAGATAACGCAGATGTTGCGTAGTTGGCCTGAGTTTCATAGTAGTTATTTGAGGTTATGTACAACATTTGTTAAGCATGGAACTGGTGTAGCATATTTTGATACTCCCGATGATTGGAAATTTAGGGTAGGTAGTTTTGCAGACATTTTAATCCCTCGTCAGACTCCTGCTAATGAGGGGGCTATTGATGTTGCGGTTGGTCGTAGGCAGTATCATTTACATGAACTATTTTCCTTTATCAAGAATCCTAAAGCTGCGACCCGTGTTGGTTGGGATGTTGATGAGGTTAAGCGTATTATTGTTAAGAATGCTACTACTAAAGGGCGTAATACTGGCAGGAACTACACTGATTGGGAGACTCTTCAGCAGGAGATGAAGAATAATGATATTTATGAGAGTTACCAGAATCCAACTGTATCAGTATTACATTTTTGGGTACGTGAGATGGATGGGTCGGTGTCTCATTTTATATGTGCAGAGGAGCAGCCTAAGAAGTTTATGTATAAGAAGGTCTCACGGTATGAGAGGCCTGAACAAGCTTATGTAATGTTTACCTATGGGGTAGGTTCTAATGGTACTTACCATTCGATACGTGGTTTGGGTCATCGGATATTCAACCATATACAGACGAGCAATAGATTACGTTGCCAGATGATTGATGGGGCGATGTTGGGGTCGGCTGTTATGATTCAGCCTGAAAACCAAAGAGCGTTAGATGAGCTTAGTTTCACTTATTATGGTGCATATGCGGTCTTATCTCCTAATATAAGGATGATTGAGAAAGCATCACCTAATTTGAGTACTGCGGTACAGCCAGCGTTGACTGATATTTCTAATCAGTTAGCCATGAACACTGATACAGTGAGCACGTATGGACCTCAACAGAGTTCACCGTACAGGAATCAGATGCAGGTTGTGGCAGACATGGATGTGCAGACTAGGTTGTCTGGTGCTTCCTTGAACTTGTTCTATGCATCGTGGACTCGTTTACTTAGGGAGATTGTCCGTAGGGTAGTGGTTAATAAGAAGCGTGATGGCATGGTGCAAGATTTTTACAATCGTTGTGCAGCGAGAGGGGTTCAGGAATCATTTATCAAGACTTTGGATGTAGCCCGTACTAAGGC
>Ga0115011_10000539_pt1 | contig 30640 bp, 15 predicted proteins | sample TroAtlMetagenome_2_FD_88705 | JGI IMG/M metagenome (GOLD analysis project Ga0115011, IMG submission 88705) | Marine eukaryotic phytoplankton communities from Atlantic Ocean - Tropical Atlantic ANT8 Metagenome | ecosystem: Environmental > Aquatic > Marine > Oceanic | place: Tropical Atlantic...
CTTATCAGTTGCATCAGATACACTCTTGATAAGTTGTCCTGCAACCTCATAAGCTCTTGGCATTTCACTCTCTTGAGCTAACTCTAAGATGCCATTGATTGCTTCTTGTCCTTTTTCGATAATCGAATATAAATTGCCCCTGGTATATTCATAGTCTTTGTGAATATCTTCATTGGTACTTTCAAACTTTTTAAGTTTGGTATCGATATCATTGGGGCTTTTCTTATCTATTTCAACTGGTGTCACGTCAAATGTTTCGTTAAGTTTTTCATACTTATCCATAATTTAACCTCAGAGTAAATTACCATCAAAACCAAAGTCATCTCCTACTTCAATCTTGGTATTATCAGCCTGATTAATAGTAAAGACCTTGGATCCCAACACATGATTTTGAATTGGTGATTTATCCTGGGACCTTCTGACAAGGATCTTATTACCTGTCACAGTCTCAACATACATTTCCTCTTGATCGATGTAGATGTAAGATCCTTCTGGAATTTTGGTTCCATCTTCTACATCAATGACGGTTTCCACCATATCAACATTCTCTGCGAGAAGTGTTGCGACTACACCATCATAATCTTTGATAGCTCTTGGTGTGACCTGATACGTGACATCCCTTTCGTATTTGTTCGATTTGGATCCAGCAATATAACCAACAGTAACCTTCTTGACGATATCCTTGGTTACATCGGTAAGTGGTCCGAAGAGCATGGTTTTTGCTGTGAATGTAAACGTATAGATGAGTGCTCTTCTAGTATCGAAGTTACCTTCATACTCATCCGTCATATCAATATTTTCAAGAACAACAGGAGTATTCACAACCTCCTCATAGTCCCCTAGAAACTTAATTGGAATTGTATATCCTGGTTGAAAATATGGTGCAATCTGTTCAGTAATCTGTAACATATCATCATTCAGTTTTGTATAAACCGAAAGGACAATAGTCATATTGTATGGAACAGGTAAAAATGTTTTTCTCTCCTCTTCACCATTTGCATTGGTGATGACCATACTCTGGGTCTTGGTTGACTTCCTGGAAGGATCATACGCAAGTGCTGTAAATTCAAATGACATCCTTGGAAGGGTCATTTGAGTTGGATGATTTAGATCAGGGTTTTGTTGCAACCTTGCAAGAAACTTTTGTGTAGGTCCATAAGCAAGAGGAACTTTGATGACACTAAAGGTATCATCACTTTCATCCTTCTTTTTGATTTGGATTCCATTAAAAAGGGAACCGAAACCAATAATTACGGATCTAAAAATTTCGTTGTAAAAATATTCAAACATTATTTTACACTGTTACACATCTATTTAACAGTTTCAAATCAAGGCATCCCAAATGGGTTAGTCTGACTAAAGTCAATGATACTATCTGCAGCAATTTCGATATTATCATTATCTGCAAATGGTGTGACTAAATCATCTGTTTGAACACCACCAATTACATACTTTGCACCAGAGGTTGAACCAGTAAGAACTTCACCAACAACGAATGTTCCGTCAATGACCCCTACTTCCATTGTATCTGTAACAGTGTTCCATTCCTTGACCCTAGCTGTTGTACCACTTGTAGATCCTGTAACAACTTCATTGAATACAAACTCACCACCAACAGTAACACCAGCACTAATGGCTTTTGGTGGATCAATACTAACGATAGGTGCAGAGTTGATACCTACACCACCCTTAAGAATATAAATGGCTGTGACAATTCCAGAGGAACTAATAGTTGATATACCAACAGCAAGTTCACTTGTAGCTCCAATTGTGACCTTAGGTGCAGAAGTGTAACCCGCACCTCCATCGGTTACTGTAATAGATTTTACAGATCCATTGGTTGAAATACCTGTGGTTGCTGCAAACCCTGTCCCACGACCACCATTTACCACTATCATTGGTGCTTCAGTATATCCACATCCAGTATTCGTCATTAGGATTGCAGGAATAACCCCACTAGTTCCTTTACATCCAGGACGACTGTAAGAAACAGATGCAATACCAGCCGCAGTTGTTCCACCAGATGGTGCAGAAGAGAATCCAACTGTAGGAGTAGATCTAAAATTCTTACCCATGTTGGATATGTAAATATCACTTATCGAACCAGAACTACAGTGTTCTGCGGTTGCGGTAGCAGTTCTACCAGCACCAATCAGATTAAGTGTTTGAATATATCCAATCTGTGCAATCTCATCGTCAATTGTCTCGATTCCAGTATCGATGACTTCATCTTCATATCTGTAGAGTTCACACTTCAGTTCATAAACATAGTTCTTTTTAAGTTGGTAGAAGGGTTGTTCGTGTTCTACAAACTTGATCTCAAACAATCTATCTCCCAGAGGGAAGTAAATTAAATCCCCTTCCTTTGGTCTGGTGGCTAGTTGAATATTTGAGATCTGTTTTGTAAGTGGTGTAATATAGCTCTCAAATCTTTCTTTTGAGATGACAAGTGTCAAATCATCTCTATTCTCGATACCAAACTTTGAAAGGATAGTTCCCTGACCACCATATCCCTCATAAGTATCGACATACGCCTCTATAGGATATGCGTTCTTAAACTCAGACTCAATTACTTCTCTAATGATAGTTTTTGTAGACGCATAAATTCTGGGGAGATAAAATACCTCCACTCCATACATCTTTAGTTGTTCGTTGACAAGACTCTGAATCAGGTTCTGTTCAGATGATGTGCCGTTAAGAAAAAATGGATTTAACATATATCATCACCCGATAAGGTCAAGGGGTGGTAATTCATATGTACTCAACATACTCTCCTTGATTCTGTCGATTTCTGCTTGGGCATCATCATAAAGTTGTCTTCCGTTAAACTCAATACCACCAGGAAGTTTCACACCCTGGAACTTAATCAAGTTCTGACCCCACTGTCTCTTGATGAGTGCTGTCAGATATGGCTTGAGGAAAGAATCATTATAAACTCTTGGATAATCATTAGGATCTGATGTTCTCCAACAGTCAATGATCAAGAACTGACCTGCCTTGAGTTGTCCCCAATCAACGTCGAGATACATCCTATCTTGTCTCTGATTAAATCTAATCTGTTTATGTGTATTCAGAAGGAAGTTCATCGTCTCCAAATACGACATAGCCATTGAGTATGATAAAAGATCTGTGGATCCCCAATAATAGATATCATTAAGGAACAACTGATATTTAAAACTAAACATGTTTGACATGCTCATAGACTGAGCATCATCATATTGATATACCTTATTGATACCAATTACATTAGGTGGTACCTGTAGATAGTTACTATTTTCATAGTATGTAAAAGTAGTTTCAGTTCCTACAATCGTTGCGGTTGCGCTAGTAGATGCAATACCAGTTGTTCCACTATCATTTTGTGGCGCCCCAGCTGGTCTTGCTTTACCCCTATCAACATCTGCTTGAGTTACTTCATACTTAAGATATTGTTGTGACACACCGTCAAAGTGTCTCTCTTGAAAATACTGAATTGCATCATCTACAAGATCTTGAACCTGCTCTTCAGCAACATTAATCTCCAAAACAGGAGCACCTAACTGTCTCAAACAATAGTCAATGAGTTCTTGTCTAGTACTAGGCTGAGCCATTTATAGTGGTCCTATCTATATGTCTATTTATTTAATAACTCAGTAATAGAATTAAGCATTGACTTAATTTCATTCACATCACTCTTTATACTTACTACTTCACCTTGAAGACAATCAATTTTTTGTTTATCTTCTTTTAGTTTTTGTCTGTTTCTGATGTATGTGTTATATTCGAGATTATTTTTATTAACGATTGCACCGGAATGGATGTCTCTAAAATAGCCATCCATTCCTTCGACTGGGAGATAATTATTCATCATGCGAATGACAGAGCCCTCAGACTTCTAATAAACGGAGCGTTAGCTTGGTTTGTTGATGTACCAATAATTTTAATCCTGAAGGATGTAAATGGACTGATGTCATCAACACTAAACTTATACTCTCTATATTCATTGATAAGTGGTTCGGGGCTGTAAGAATCAACCTTAGGAACCTTCTTATCAGGTGTTCCATTATTGTTTCCAATATCAATGATGGATCCGTTGATATCCTTGTTATTGAATCCAGGGAAGGGAACAAAGATACTCTCTTGAACCGGACCAGTCTGATTGAGTGCGTAGAACACTCTGATATCACCAAAGTTGGAGACATACGCATCAAGAAGAACCTGAAGGGAAGTTGCAGGATTCTCAAGTTCTACATTCTTACTTACATAGATGAATCTATCGGGATCTTCCGATACTCCATTTACTTTGAAGTTCGATGCATAATCAGTGACAGGTTTATTGATTCTGTTACTGGTGAATACAACCGACGCATTGTCAAGATCAATAACTGGACTGATACGAGGATTAGTTGACAATAATGTAAAGTTCATACCGAATGACTTCTTACCTGGGAAGGTATCAGCATTAAGTTGAAGAGCTTCATTCTGAGGTGATGCAACCATCATCATATCATCAAAGTAATTCTTATCAAAGAGAGTTACTTGTTTGTATCCTTTATCAAGATAAGATTCTTGATTACCGGATACACTAGCCGCAGAAATTGTTCTTACTTGAGAAATAAGGTTAGTTCCGAGAGGAGTAATTGTTGTAATCTTAGGAGTGATCAAACTGAATGGGAGGTTGTAAGATCCTTTAACGAAAGGACCACCAGCAAGTTTACTCTCACTAAAGTAAAGTGGTGGGAATCCTGCAGCGTTAGCTGGTGCTCTATTAACACCATTTGCATTCATCTGAACTTTAACATAGTAGTAGTCAAGTCCAATAGGAGCTTCTTCCAGTTCACTTGCATTGACGTTTGCAAGTTGATGTTCTGTGTTGATTCTTCTGAGAGATACACCGTCAAGTTCATACTTATATACTAGTTCACCAGAATTGTGCTGTGAGATAACAGTATTATCAATACCTCTAACGATACCAGTAAGAGTTCTACCATTAGTACCCGTGTAACTGATAATCTCATCACCGATCTTGACATAACCGGGATTAGTACCAGCTACACCAATATTCTCAAATGTATTGTAACCATTACTGGAAGCATTTTTACTGAGGGTAATAAAGGTTGTTGAATTAAACGGATAATTTACTGCAAGAGTCAGAGGAGATGAATCACTTCTGACATCACTAAGTGTGACTCTGTTTACATTAGAGTAAAGACCATGGTTTCTTTGGAAGATCCTGAGATAAGATCCTTCGTGGTTAATTCTAATTGGTGCTATTGGAAGAACAGCTCCACCAACATCATTGAGTTCTGTTGTAAATCCAACAGCATTCTCATAGTATAATGGGTAAGATGCATTGGTGGTAAAGTTACCTTGTACATTGTCAAGAACAAGGGTATTATTACCAAGAGTACTATCTACAGAAAGTTGAATACCACGTCCAAGATTGAGGGTTCCAGGACCGACAGGTGCCAGAACGTCTCCAACGACATAACCAGAACCCCCTGTATTGACTGTGGCTGCTGTAACTTCACCATTAGTAATAGTAATATCGGCAGTTGCATTTACTCCCTTACCAGTGATAGCTGTTAGACCAACTCCAGTATAAGTAAATGCACCAGAAGATGGTGTGTAACCAATACCTGCATTTGTAATCGTAAGATTAGAGGTGACAGAACCAGCAAAAGCTACAAGTGTACCTTGTGCACCAATAGTAAGTTGTTTGACTGTTCTTCCCTTAAGAAGACCAGCATCATTTACCAACTTGTTCAGTCCAAGTCTGATCTGTCTGGACTCAATAGTAATACCATTAGGGTCGATTTGAGAAATATCACTAGGAAGTTCAGGGTTAAACATGGATACGTTACCCTGTGTCTTAAAGTTCGCAACATACATCGTGAACTTAAGGTCTTCATACTGTGAAGGAGTCCATACAGAAGCATTCTGTGACTTGAATAGTGATCCAAGTAGAGGTTGTTCTGTAACAAGAATCTGACCACTCTCTTGATTGGTAGAAGTGACATCTGCTTCACCAAGTCTACTGATCCATACACGGTATTCTGTAGAATGTGACAGAAGAACCATTGCATACTCTGTCTGTGGATTCAGATATACAGGTGCCTTAAGTGTGATTGTTGTAGCAACAGTACCATCCTCACTCACATTTACATCATTAGGATCGATAGATACTGCTGAGAATGGAAGTACATTGGATGTTGGGGTTCCAAGTTTTGTATCTCTGATCTCAAACAGAACAGGAATATTTTCATCCTTGGATTGGAAGAAGATATCAACCTTGGTAACAAATACACCCGACAAATCATCTACAAAGAATGTTTGTGCAAGGGGGTCGATCTGCGGCGGGGGCGGGGGCGGAATAAATCTCTGACTTATATCAACATCCGTAGTGGTATTGGTATCTGTAGACTGAACATTGATAGCATTAGATCTGGCTGTATCACCGATGATTCGTCTCTGTGAACGCTCCTCTCTTCTGACAGTTGCATTTCTAATTGCCAGTGTCGTTTCCTGTGTAACGTCAACACTACCTTCAGAATAGAAAATAGATTCACCAGCAGTAGATACGATACCTTCAATAGTGCTGTTGATCTTACTACTTGTAAGTCTGAAGTTTGATCTACCAGTCTCAAATGATGGGTTGGAAGGATTGTTACCATTAGGAACAAAGTAGGAAGCGATCATCGTTCCAACTCTATCAGCTACCATCCTGACATTCGTAACTCTTGCTTGAGCACCACTGGTTCTACCAGTAAGAATCATCGACTTAGAAATAAATCCACTGAACTGTGGGAAGTCCTGAGATTGGAGGCTGAAAGTGTCAATATTCAGTACAGTAGCAGCAGATGAGTAAATGGATGGGAATACTACATCTCTATTGTAGGGGTCACTATCGTAGAAGTCAGTAGGTGAATTGTATGGACCATACTTGTGGTTATTTGTAGCAACTCTGAAGTTGATTGATGGGATAGTAGTACCAGTAGTTACCTGGGACCCACCATCATCCATTCTTCCATTGACAGTTTCACCAACAACAAATGTACCATTAATCATCTCAATTTCGATGAGTTTTGGTGTCATGTAGTTATTGACATCTACATCATCGAAGAATGAATAGACTCTGGTAAACGGCTTAAATCTTCTACCAATTACACTAATATTACGAGATCTCATGAAGTTGACGATCTCTCTTCTCACAACTCTATCACCAAGAGATTCGGTATCAATTCTTTCGTTGACAAAGAACTGTCTTCCAGATCTAGTCTGAGAAAGATTTGTAGAGGTAGTCGCTGTAATTGCGTTGTTGGTAGTTACTGTTCTGGTCGTATTTCTAGTTGTGACCGTGGTTGAGAGTCTCCCACCTAAAATATTTGAACTAGCATTTGATCTATTGGTATTAGTGGAACTAACAGCACTACTAGAAACTCTATTGGAGAGTGAAGTATCAACATCAACACCAACCGTCTGCCAGGAATTCCAAGTTACAGGTGATACACCTCTTCTACTTCCATCAGCCGCAGTTCTCACATCAGCACCAAGGGCTTGAGCAATGCCTTGGAAGGAACCTTCCATCATTACCTCATTTACTTCAAGTCTATTGACATCAATCCACACATCAACTTCTGGAATGAGTTCAATTTCACCTTGCCAAAACTGAACAAGGAATGGAGTGACATTTTCAACTCTTGTAGCAAAAGGTTGTTCTAACCAATTTTCATCAGTATAATCAAGTGTAATGACTCTATCACTCTTCTTGACATTGACACCTACAACTTCTGCAAAGTCAGCATCCTGATTTGCATTTGATGTAGTTCCGATACCAGCGATGGCAGTTGTTCCAAGTTGGAGATTGAGAGCAGTGGTATAGTGGGATGGTCTTAGAACTCCATTATCAGTATCAATAGAGTTTCTAATACCGATAGAAGTATCTTGTGGCTCAAGAGATGTGAAGTTATCAACAAAAATACCCGACTTAAATCTGTTCTGACCGTTAGCATCCTCAACAAAGAGATTGAGAGTGCTTGATTCCAACTGACTCAACGAAGTATAATACTCAAGATTTTTGATTCTCTGTTCAAGTTTAGAGATATCGCTCATCTGATATCTCTTATGTTCAATAAACTTAATCTGAGCATCACCTACATCATACAAGTATGCTGGTAAGAATACATTAGCAATGTTCATTACATTGCTGAGACTATCAGGAAGTTTGGGGAAGTCATCGGGAGCACCTGCCAGGTAGCCCAAAGCACCTTCTTTGTCAATGTAAATTCTATCAGCTCTTGGGAGATAGTAGTTGTAATCTACAGTCAGTGACTCATCAGATGCAATAATGTGCTTAGAGGACTGTTTATTAGCATTTGCTGTGCCATCTACAAAGTTTCTTCCGTCAAATTCAAATGGAGATCTTGCACCTTCAGCTAAAACATAATCTGCCAGTCTAGGTCTAACATCAACGATATCAGAACATCTAACACCATCAACACCCGAAATTTCTGTACCATAGTTATAACCAACATAAGAATTGATCGTGGTGATATCCCCTTCATCACCTGCATCATAGTAAGATGATGCAAAATATACACGAATTTTTTTATTTGGAACTTGCGCCTCGGCATTTCTGATGATTCTTGAATAATCATAGAAAGTTCCTCTTTGACCATCAAAGAATTGGAAATCTTCAGTGATATTTTTGGATCCAAGACTTACATTAGATGTAACACCATTAACAGTAGAAGATTCAAACTTAACAACTTCCGCATTAGCAAATACTGTGTCATTCAAGTAGGTAAAGAAGATGGAAGTATCATCATCCTTTTGGAGGTAGATTGCCTTAGCTCCACTCGTTTGACCAACAATAATCTCTCCAACAATAAGATCATTTGTCGTTGCAGTGACACCATCCAATTGGGAAAGTGTCATACCAGGACATGTAGGATCATTCTCGTTTTCTGATTCAAAGATACCGTGAATCTTATAAACATCAACAGTATTCAAAGAAATCTCTTCATCTTGAACTCTAGTACCATATGGCCAATTACCAGTAGTCAGACCATCTCCAAGAGAGGTTGAGCCAATACCAGATGCAGTGGTATTAGACTTAGTGATAATCAAATCTTGAGCTACATTCCTAATCTTTGTCTTCGACTTTACATCAGTTTTTCTGATGGTTGTAATCAATTTAGTATTTGTATCGTTTGCACCAAGTCCGTTGATCTTCAGTGACTTAGAACCATTAGTAAATACAAACCTATCTTCAGTCAATACCTCAGTAGAACCATCAGATCTAATAAGAATATATCTTTCCTCATCAAAAGGAAGGAATACTTCTTTATCTTCAGTATTGATAACAGGAGTAGAATTACTTGTAATTGATGTAGTATATTGTCTTCTAATAACAATTTCAGAATCAACAAGATTTACTGATTCTACATTAGCTTTAGGGAATGCACTATAGAGTGCTCTGTTGTTCGCTTGGTTTCCAGAACCTGCGGTACTTCCAGTTCCCTTAGTAGAAAGTAGCTCAAAGTTCTGAACTTCTGTAACTGCAGCGGGAATAGTACCATCACATACACCATTTACAGATGTAATTGCTTCAACAGTGATATTTGTTTTTGCAATACCAATAACTTTATTCAAAGTGGCAATATCAAAACCGGGTTTTGAGTATCTAACAATATTACCGGTAGTAACGATACCAATAAAGGAGAAACCAGGATCTGCAGGAATAGAGATCAACGAGGAACCACCACCACCTGCAGAAACATTTGCAGAACCAAAACTACGAACTTTTGTCTGAATCGTGTCTGCGGTGAATGTTGCAGCTGTACCTACAAGACTACGAACCGATTTTACATCAGAAAGAGAGAAATTTTTATCCGTTACAACGAATCGTGCATTGTCCAATACACCATTGAACAGAAGTCTCTCACCCTTGTGGAACTCACCCGATACGTTGTAGAGAGACAGACTAGTAGAGTTGGTTACAGCACTCTTCAAGAAACCTGTAGCACCACTAGATTCACCCTTAACGCGTGTAGAGACTGTCAGGGTAACTGCATCATTAAGTGTAACGGTAGTATATAGCTGAACATCATACAGAGACAAGTCCCAGTTATTCAGATTGGGGAATGGTGTGTTATAAGAACCACCCTCAAGTGCAAAGTCATAAATTCTTGCAACACCAATTTCAGCACCAACAGAACTAAATGATGTAACACCAAGTCTGGAATCTCTCAAACTCACTGTCAGAGACGTATTGACACCAATTGTAGGTGATCCACTGACACGGTTAAGGTTAAGAGTAGGTCCAAAACCAAAATTGACAGCCTGATCTTCTACTTTTTTGGTAGATCTGGGCTTATTAAAGTCAATCAAAGAAGGGGAAATTGTCTCTACCTCATATCCTCTACAATATGCCTTTCCTGGTGAGACTTTATAAATTCCTAGGTCATCGCTAGGAACATTTCCCGACTGTGTTGTTTGATCTGAATTATAAATTCCTCTATTTCCTTCGTTGTCATTAAGACTGTTCTTAACCGAAGTTATAAATTCCTTGATATAATAATTACCGGACTCCTCAAAGGTTCTTCTCGCAAATTCATCACCAAGGAAGTTATAATCAGTATTTTTGTTAATAAGACGAAGAACTCCATCTCTTACCTCTGAAAGTTGAACGAAATTAGTTTCATCAAATGTACCTAAAGGTTTTTTAGATAGAGTTGTTGATATCTTAAGTCTATCTGCACCAGGAGCCGTAAAGTTACTGAATCCTTGGGCATTATCATTCAGTGAAGGATCAACATCAGAGGAAACAATCTCCTCAATGACATCAAGACCAACTCTGTAAGATGGAGTATTGTTATATTGATCAAGAATCAGGGTTTGGGAGTCAACATTGACAAAATAGCCTCTCAGGAAATAAATACCCTGCGAAATATTAAAGGATGAGCCAATAATTGGTGCATTTTGGGGGATTGTTGTTGCAAATCCCTCTCCAGCAGAAATAAATGTGGATGCATAAGTGATATTTGTGCTCGTCGTCAGAATTTCACCCTCTTGGAAGGTGCTTACTGCTTCATCGGAAGATGGAGAATTCTCATAGTTCAGATATAATGTAAAAGTACCTCTTTCAGACTGCTTATCGGTGATATAAGTGACTATCTTAGCTGTAACACCGGATATGGAACCGGTAACAGTAGTTCCAACCAGTTGGTCGAGATAAATTCCAACAGGAATACCAAGAAATTCGGGCTCAATCTGAACACCGTAGAAATTTTGAATATATGTGAGATCACCAGGAATAACTTTCGCACCCTCTTTGAAGAAATGGTTTCCCATCTCTTCCACTTGATTTTGAAGAATTGATTGAAGACCAGTCAGTTCTCTTGTTTGAACCGGAAAACCCGGCTTAAACAAAATCTTATAATAATTTGAAGAGGGATCAAAGTCGTCAAAATAAGGAGCGACATTGAGATTTGTTTCCTGTGGCATATCTCTTTAGAATTGCAAGATAACTTTAACGTCTTCTTTCTGTGAAGTTGATCTAGTAACAGAAGGTCTGTTATCAACATAAATGATGTCGCCAGAGTATTTTTGAGACTCTGGATTGGAAACTCCGTTCGTGAATTCCTGACCCAAGAAGTATGTACGACTATTTATTGTAGTAGATACACCAGAAAATGATTGATCAATTAATAGAGTATTGCCGGAGGTTGGATTAATTTGAGCACTACCTCCTGATACTGGGGTAGCACTAAATTTAATCTGTTCAAATCCAAATTTAGGATTTGAGTTCTGAGTACCATCTGTATTGAAACCAGCAGTTCTTCTATCCTGCCAATACTTCAAAACTCCTGTTTGTTGGTCATATGAAACGACTTTACCAATAGCTGTTGAACCTAAACCAACAGTTTGAGTGAAAGTACTGTCTGCTGTAAATACAGCTTCACTGAATCCAGTACCAACAAGTTTCAAAGCATAAACTGCACTGGCTTTATCAACGGTCAAATTGATCGAAGAATTGAAATTTTTGGGATTTTTAACTATTCCGACCTGCGCAAACTGATTTCCGGTAATAAAATCGGGATTTTGTGTGTCGTTTTCAAATCTTGCATAAGAAAGCACGTTATTTGCGCCCAATTCACGGTAAATATTGGCTCCATGACCTCCAGGAGGAGGAATAATGACGTTAAAAATAGGATCAACCGTACCTGAAGGAACTCCACCATCCAATAAATTCAAAGTTCCGAAGGAATAGCCACTTCCACCGTTAGAAACGGTCACAGATTCAATTTTGGAGTCATTATTTACGACAACAGTGGCCTCTGCACCCCTTCCATCACCCTTAATAGGTACTCTAGTGTAGGTAATATTGGCTGTTCCAATACCAACACCACGATTTCTGATGGTTACAATCTTAATTTGACCACTTTTACTCGCATTTTCTCTTACAGCAGTGTAAGATGAATTGGTGTCCCAGTCTGTGGGAACTGGAATGAAGTTAGTTGAGTCAAATTTAATGATTTGATTGGGTTTAATTGTATAAAGATACTTCCAAATATACCCATCACCACTACTTCCTGCCTCTCTAGGCTCCAAATCGGTGAAATTTGGTTCATCCAGAGAAGGACCGCCTCTAAAACTATTCTCTGGATTGGCGTTATTGAACAAACAAATATAAACTTTGAACTCACTATTAACTACATAATAGTTTGAATCGTAAATATCCAACGCACCAGATGGCTGTGACGGATTATTTCTATCAATATCGTTTCTCCACATATCGTATGTGGTACCTGATTGCCAAGAAATCTTCTTTACAACCTGACTTACATCCCCAGAGTTGATCTTTTTAAGAGCCAACATGGTATCCCAATAATAATCAGAATCATCCAAACAATCCTTTGGGGCAGGAGGGTTTGAATTCCAGTCACTCTGGAACTGAGGAGCATCTGGAAGACCAATCCATGCATAATATGAATTAGAAGAATCTTGTACAGAATCAACAAAATTCTTCGCGTTCAAAATACGAAGTTGATCAGTAATTATCGCAGCCATGTTTAGAGGACTTTTTTCTTATTTAGACGGTAACTTAGACTGTAAACAAGTTAGGATGAGCTACAATTGTCCCAATTCTATATTTTATTTATTTCAATTGGTGTAGCCATTAAACTTCAGTGGTCTCAATCTCTGTACAAGAGCTGAGGTTGATAGTCCAGAGTAGGGATTTGGTGTAAATTCAAGAGCAGTAGTAGAAGATCTGTTCTTAAATTCGATCTTACCCCAAGTATACTCACCCCAGAAGTAATCATTTTTAAATGTAGAAGATGTACCAATACCAACAGACGCAATTTCAACTCTTCTGATAGATGTAGTTCCAATTCCAACAGATGTCAGATCCTTTGTTACATTGTATGCCTTGGAGACTTCATACACACCATCCATAGTTGTGGTGGATATAGTGTTTGAATTATTGATAACAAAAATATCACCAATAATCAATTGACTCATAGTGATTGCAGCTCCAGGACCCATAACAGATTCCTTTCTAAGATCTGAGGATTCTGGGATGTAAAGTTCTAGAGTAGCAAGACCACCAGCAGATTGTGCATAACCAACAATCTGACCAGAATCACCCTTATAGGTAAGAACACCGACAGTTTCACTTCTAATTGTTGGAGTTTCAATCAATACTTGAGGAGCCTGAGTGTACCCAGTTCCAGGATTAGTAATTGTAATTGAAGTAACACCACTTCCAGTTACGTTTGCAGTAGCTGTTGCTCTTGTACCACTAGTATCATCGGGAAGTGCGATAGATACCGTTGGAGTGAAGGTAGAATAACCAGAACCAACATTTGTGATTGTAATTGAGGTAACGGTTGATCCAATACCTACAGATGCAATACCAAGAGCTGTTGTGAACTCTCTTTGATCGATTAATGTAATACGATCTTGATAGTCAGTCAGATTAGTCTCATTTCTACCACTGAATAGTGGTCTTGAGGTGTCAGTATATGCATAAGTACTTGTGAGACCAACATAACTTGTAAGATATGCTGCTGGGAAGATAGATGGCTCCTGATCAACTCTATCTTTGGTGATAAACTGACCGTTGATGATGATATCATTAGTCTGCTTACACCATGTAACTGGTCTTACCAAAGTTTCATTTTTTGTAATACCAGGTCCATCATAAGGGAATGTCCTAACTGTATCCAAGGTAGTGATACCTGTTACGGTTCTACTATCTTGGAATAAACCAAATCCTTGACCTACTTCAGGATTATTTTTCAGTTGTACTGAGTCACCTACTTTAATTGTCTCAAGAATATCGACCAATACAACATCAACAGAGGGTGTTCCCTTGTAGAATATAATCTTGGACTTATCACCCTTCTTAGGTGCTTCAGTGAACTCAATGACTGCACCACCATTAAACTTATAAGACTGATTTGGTACCTGAAGAATATCATTAATTGTGACAATTAAACACTGAGCAATGTCAATATTTGATCCAGCGGCAACTTCAATAGAGTATTGCTTACCACTAATAGTAAGATCAAATGCCTTTTTAAATCCATCAAACTGTTCACCCAAATCGTCAAAGACATCAAGTTCTCCAACCGTAAATCCATTGAAAGAGTCACGGAACACATCCTCAATAGTGAGTTGGAATGGGTCATAATTAGTACTGGTCTGAACACCAGTTGTTCCACCAATAGAAGGTCTAACAACCTCACCTTCTTTGTAACCAAAACCAGCATTGACAATATCAAAAGATACGACACTCGAACCTTGTCCTACGGTCACATCAACTCGTGCTCCAGTTCCTGTTCCAACAACACCATCAGCATAAACGAGAGGAATTGATTGGTAGGGAAGTGGTGCATCAATAACGATAAGGGGTGGGTGTAAATCATCAAGATGAGCACCAATATAACTTGTAGTGATAGCTACAACACTTCCATTTTGAACTGTGGCTGTTCCAATATTAACAACAGTTGTAATACCAGTTGCAGAAATTGCATATCCAACATTAACAGTCTGAATACCGACCCTATAACCAGAACCAGGATTATTGATAACCGTTGAGAGGATTGTTCCTGCAGAAGATACATTGACACTTGCACCAGCGGATACAAGTGGTTGATATCCAAAGCCTTGTGTAGATGCTACAGATACAATAATACCACCTCTGGGGATAGTAGCCTTATTAGGATCTTCACCAGATGAAACACTATCACCAAGATATGTAATACTTGTTACACCAGCAGTTTCTGTAATATTAAAATCACCAGTGTTAATCTGACCACCCTGTGGTTCTTGAAGAATATTAGAATTTAGAACAATTGCATTGTTCGTAGAGAACCCTGTAATGTTAGCACCATTCTGTGTCAAACCAAATACTTTTTTCTGACCATTAAATCCGGCCTGAATATTATCAAAGGTGAAGTTTGTGGAATAAGTATCTACAGATTCATCAGAAATTCCACTCCTCATAAAAGTCCTTCCTTGGAAAGTGGAGAATGTTGTAATTCCTGAGAAATCTCTTTCATCTGGACTACCAGTGGTAGTACCAATGGGAATAGCACCGAATGGAGCTTGTATAAAATTGATGGTATTATCGACAATATTGTAGTTACCACCCATAAGTTCTACGGTAGTACCATTTGCATGAGTACCAATACCAGTTCCCATTTGAGCTCTCAATACTCTTACTCTGTTTGTAGCTCCTACTCCAACGTCTTGAATGAGCATCATCTCATTGTTGACCTTAATGAGATCATTGGATGTCAGTGATGAGATACCACTAACAATGAAATCTACATCAAATATAACATCTTGAGCAAGAGTGGTGGATATATTAACTTCAGTCACAGGTGCCTGAATCATATTATCAATGGCAACCAGAGCTCTTGCATTTTGGTTGGTTGATGTAATTTGATGGAACGTTCCAACACCAACAGAAGTCATATCTAATGTTGTCGGAGGAACTGCTAGAGCATCAAATGCACTTGCTGCAAATGCAACATTTACATCACTCAACTTGACTGCGTATACTGTGGTAGGTAATTTGTCAGTTGAGACACCAGCAATTGTTGTGGTAGCAATTCCAACAGCATTGGCCGTAGATGTCAAAGAATTTTCGTAATTATAAATCAGCTTTTCACCAGTTACAAAGAAGTGATCTGGAACTGAGATAGAATTATTTGAAAGATTAACAACAGATCCACTGTTACCAAGGAAAGATCTTTGGAAGATTGGTTTTGTATTGTGTCTAAGGGTAAATGCTCTCTTCTTATCATTTTCAGTTCCTGTGTATCCACCAAATTTAGACCACAAAATATTATTATTCAGTGTACTAATTGATGCGATACCAGTAATATTATCATAATTTTTAAGACTAATACCAAACGCCCTTACTTGAACGTCAATACTCGCATTTGGAGTATAGACAAGATTAGTAGTATTACTAGTTTTGGTAACACCAACTGTCCCTAGCCCAACATTAGTTTTAATATCACCATACTTGACAATTCCAATATTGTCTGCATCAAGTACATTACATTCAAACATCTCATATTCATTATTTGTAGTATCATGAACAGTTACTACAAAGTATTCTGTTGCGAATGGATTGTCATATGTTGCAATCAAATTAGCAGTGGGTGATCCTGAAGATGAGATAGACTTATAATAGGATGATAGGTTGGAAGTAATCATACTGACGGTTCCAACACCAGATGTACCAGCATTTGTCAGGATTGCAGAAACATTTGCAGTGACTGCTGTTCCTACTGTAGGAACAATACTGAAGACCAGATTTGAACCACTAATTTCTGCCTTATATGTACCAAATGCATCTTGACCGGTCATTCCAGAATTATTTGTAATGTCACCATACTGCAACATCTCCACATTTGTTCCGTCATGTAGAATACTAAATTCAGACACGAAGTAATTGTTTTGAGTGTCTTCCAGTTGAACCAAGAGTTTTGCTGATCTCTCAGTTGTAGGAATTGTAAACAACGTGGTTGTCGTAGCAACAGCTACAGAAACAGAAGATGATGCAATCGATACCAAATTACCAATTGCTTGAGATCCAATACCGGTTATATCGTCAAGACCACTGAATTGGAAAGTGGATACATCGTAGTTATTATATTCAAAGAGATTTGGTGTAAATGTGAGACCCCACTCACTAGTTCCAATACTTGTGTGACCAAAGAAACCGAGCGGAACGATAGTGTCAAGTGTGGAATACTGACTTACATATCCATTATTACGATCCTGAAGAACACAAACTATAGCAGACTGTTTTCTGTTTCTAAGTTCCTTATCCTGTACCAGAGTAAAGATCTTATTGTATGTGAATGAATCATCGTAAGTTGAAGTCACTGAGAAGTTAGTGGATCTGGGATTACTGTTAAATGAGGAGCTAAAATCGTCAATTTTAAGAACCCTGTTCCCTTTAGACTCAAAGTAGTCAAGAAGAATTTTGTTTTCAAATACTACTTGATCCGAAACAACTTTATTTCCACCAATATCAATAGTTCTTTCAGAAGCAAAATCGTAATCTGGGAAACAGCTGAGCTTTTCTTCACCAATAAGATCAACAACCGTTGCAATTTCAGAACCAACAGCTGTTGCAATACCAACAGCAGAATTATCAATCAAAAGATCAGCAAATTTCCTGAATCCTGCAGTATGATTAAGTGAACTTACTGGATCATCCCATGTGTTAAAATCTACTCTCGATTTTAATGAATATGAGAAGTTTTGGTAATACTCATTATTAGGAAGCACCTGAAGATTATCATTCAAGAATCCTGAGTTATTTTGCCATCCAGCATTAAAGGTGGCACCAACACCAAGTTTAATTGTTGAGTTAAAATCAATAAAGGAATTAATACGAGCCTGAGTACCTGTTGTCTCAGATCTTATGATTGAGCCAACTTCAAAATCATCATCAGAAGTAATAAACAAGAATCCACTAACACTATCATATCTCTCAACTATTCCAATACCACTTGGATTTGCAACTATTTCACCCGCAACAAAGTCCTTAGTTGAAATTTCAGGATCAAAAGTTGGGAAGTATGTTTTAGGAGTAACTGAACCTGCAACAAGATTTGTAGTTGTTCCTGGATATTCACCAGCTGCAAGATAGTTTGTAAGGTTGTATTCGATGAATGACCCAGAACCACCTAGGTTACTATCCAAATTAGTTACCTCAAATAACTCATATCCATAGTCTTCTGAGTTGTAACCCTTACCCTGTGTTCCAAAACCAACAGCAATATTTTCTACAAGGACAGATTCACCAACCTTAAATGGCCAATCTTGTGCATCACTGAAAATATTTGAGAAGAAAAGACGAACAACTTTACTTGTAGAGTTATAAGTAATCGAGCTAATACTAAATCCATTAGTATTATTGATTGGAATAATATGAGGGGTGACATTATTGAGTGAGTTAGTGTTTCTTCTGATATTCACACTATTATCATTTAACTCATAATCAAGAAGCAAATCAGTAATCTGCTTGTCAGTAAATCCATCAATGACAACAAGATCAGGAGACTGACTATAATTTACACCACCAGAAGTAATACCAATCGATTCAAAACTACCCAGTGGATCAAGTTCTAGTACAAGAGGTAGATTTCCTACAGCATTAAGTGTATTATCAGATGGATAACCAAAACCAATATTATTAATCTTAGTAGAAATAATACTACCAATTGAAGTACTATTTGGTTTTAATAGAGCACCAGTTCCTTTTGCACTACTAACAGATGTAAATCCAGGAAGTGTCTTATAACCAATACCATTATTATCAGAGGAAACTCTACTGATAGGGCCTATAGCTGTCAATGATGATGTGCTATATGTAATTCTAGAATTTGTTGAGCCATAAGATACGATTGTATCGTAATCAAAAGGTATATTGTAATCAAATGTGTCTGATGTTACACCAACAACATTGAAAATACCATCAAATTTATTAGAAACCAAATTAAGAGTATTGTTCTCAGTAACTTCAGTATCTTCAATAATTTCTTTCTTTATATCTGGAAGAACATCCAAATTATCTGGTTCTAATCCATAGAAGAGAACTGATGGAATATTATCACTTACGGTAAGAGTCAGTGAAGCATCATTATCGACACCAATAGCACCATTTTTCTTGACTTCAAATGTAGAGTCAGTTTCTGTGGTCCAAAACTCATTTATTTTTTGTTGATCCACATAGAGATGCATGTCAAAGGCGGATAATTGATTACCGCTATTAGTAAATGACAAAGAAGAATCTGACAAGTCAAATTTGATGATTTGATTCTTCTGAATCTCAACTTCTGGATTGATACGAGCCAATGTTGCTGTGTTTGCACTTCCTACATTGACAAATGTAGGGTTTTCACTAGAAAGTTCACTCTTATTCCTAACCAGTTTAATAACATCATTCTTCAGATTATATACAAAGTACATATCGGATGATGCCATGTTATCAGATGGATTATCTGACGTGTAGATAACTTTATCACCCGTAAAGTACTTATTGGTAGGAACAGCAAATGTGTTTGCATCTGTATTGATTCCTGTAGCATCAATTACATCAGGATCAAATACAATTCTTCTATTATACTCATCATACTTGACTTTAATAGTGGTAGTAGTGGTTGGATTTACATCAATCGTAATTCTATCACCACGAAGAATTCCATGAGTCTGTGCTGTAGATACGGTCACAATATTCTGTGATACTCTACCTTTTAACACACTTGGAATATCAGTATTGAAGCTATGATAACTTCCTACACCGGTTACACTGGTGAAATATAACAATCCACCAGCATTAGTATCAATACCAACAAAGTTACCTGTTGAATTAACACCAACTCTCTGTGTTGCGATACCAATCACATTATCTGACAGCGGTACTGCAAATACGTTTCTGGTAGCAGTGAGATCATATTTTGGTGTATCTTGTACTCCACTCCAGACCTCAATAGAAGTCCCATCATTGGGATAATACTTCATTGGAGTATTGAGTTCCAACTTATGGTTTGGAATCAAGATCTGTTGTTGACCCAGATTTAATTGGGTTACTCCAATTCCAGGATTGGAGAATGTGACTGTAGTAATACCCGAGAACATTACCACTTGATCTGAACCAAGACCTACAGACTCATTTGGTTTGAAGTAGAACTGTTTATTTACCTTAAATGATCTATTGGTGGTGATACCTGTGGATGTAAATCTAATCTTCCTTGGATCATCTCTTACAACAACACCAGCAGCGTGTGCAACACCTAGAGTTCCATCAACTCCCCTCAGAACTCTAATTCTTCCAGAATCATTATCAATATTAAGAACCTTCAGTTTTTCACTCTCAATTCTCAAAATATCATTAGGTCTGATGATTTGTTCATCCAAACTACCAGAAACATAGATGTATGTCTGAATACCTGTGACTGATTGTGTTTGGATACCTACAGAAACATACCATCTCTCACTTGATACTCCAACAGTATATGCTCCATCAAAGCCCTTATAGTATTGTGAGAGATTATCGATGAAAACAGTATCTCTTGGAAGGAAATTGTGGGGTGCTGACGTAAATCCAATAAAGTTATTGGGATTATTACCACTACCAAATTCTACATTTTCAATGAAAGTAGTTGCAAGTGATACATTATTAACACTCTTACCTTTGATTTGAGAAACCTTATATCTTACGTTTCTACCAGATGTTCCTGTAGAATTAAATACAACTTTATCATTTACCGAGTAGTCGGTTCCTGGATCAACAATATCCAAAGAATCAACAGAACCAGAAGTTGTTGCAACTACATCAATAGATTGATTTCTTACTAGATCTGAATTATAAACATAATCATAACCAGCATTTCCACCATCATTGGTGTAGTAGAACTTGGTATTTCTAAACCAAGAATTATTTGCTATATCATATTCCTTTTGATTAGATGCAGATTTGAAGTTAAATGGATTTGGAATAGATTGATATTCATTACCAATCACATATGGGAATGTTGGTCTTCTAAATTTGTTGAAAGGACCACTTGCATCAATATTATCGGAGATAGTACAGAAATATGCATATATTCCATTAGGGAAATCTGGTGTTACACAGAATCTACCATTTGATTCATCTAGATCACCATCAGCTGTAAAGATATAATCATCTACGAAGAAACCATTGGGGAATGTGGTATAATCTGGTCTATTGATCGCAGTATTGGTCAATTTGTAGCCACTAACCATTCTACGAATATTACCAGTACCATTGATATTATCAAATCCATATGGTCCGTAAATTGGATTTCCGTCATACGCCCAACCTAAGATTGGTGAGTGGAAAGTATTATCTTGTTCCTCACCATTACTATTCAACATAATATCAAAGAATCCATACTTGAGATTGTTCTTTTCAAAACCACTCAGAGTGTTAATATTCTGTCTAAGTGGTCGTTGAGCATACAAGGAAGTAAATTGAAGAGACTTGTTATCAATATTTTCACTAATTATACAGTCATCATCAAGGAAGTTGGCAAATTTTCTCTCAAAAAGGTTTATATTCCAGGTTTTGATGTTTGCAAGGGCCCTTGCATTAATACCTGCTGGTATGACATTGATTGTTACCTTACCTGTTTCGTAACCAACACCACCCTTTCTGACGATGACTTCTGTAATTTTACCTTGATCTACTTTTGCTATGAGAACAGCATATTTGCCTGTTTCACTAATAACCTGAAGTGTGGGAGGTGCATTAAATTCCTTTCCTCCATCATTAACAATGACTTCTGAAATTTGACCATTGTTGATAATAGCTGTCAGTATTGCATCTTTGCCGGATTTGAATGTAATTTCGGGTTGTCTTTGGAAATCGATGATTTCGGAAGATCCGTAACCAACACCACCAGCAGTAAGATCGATTGATTCAATACTACCTCTAAAAATGGGTTGTACTTCAGCAGAATATAACAGAATATTGCCAATAAATGGATCATCACTGATCAACCAATGGGATTCTGAACTAACAAGAACGAAATATGGATCAGTGAGTTCTGCTTCAGTATCAGTCCATGCAAGTGTTTTAATTGGTGTTTCAATATCTTCTTCAATTGGTGATTCAATGACATAAAGTTCTTGGAAATTTTCAACAAAACTTTCATCAAATGCTGCGGCTGCACCCTGAATCAGAACACTGATTGGTGGATAGTTGAATGAACCTTTTCCTGAATTTCTAAAATCAATACAGATGTTGTTATTGACATAATATTCTCTATCAACACCACCAGTACCAACCTCTGCTAATTTAAAGGAATCTTCGGTCACATTTACAACATAATAATCTCTATCTTCCTTTAAACCCGAAATGGCAGGTGTTCCTTTTTTATATCTTACAATATCTTTATTACTGTAGCCATGATTGGATATCTCTACTCTATCTGTGGATGTATTAACCCCAGCAGCTGGAATTGTTCTTTGCTTATTTTCATATCCTACACCGGGATTAGTGATAACAATTGAAGAAACAACCTGTTTGAGGTTTTCAGCAACGAAATATTGATTACCATTACCAAATGCAAGTAAATTAACCGTGTTAATACCAACAAATGCCTCATTTCTAGCATTATGAAGATGGATAGAAGTTTGTCCGGTTACATTAACATAATACTTACTACCTGACGTTAGACCAACAACACCTTTTGAACCCCTTGGTTCGTAAATAATACCTTCACCATCAACCAATTTGTGATCGGTCTTAAATGAAATCTCATTTGTACTAAGTTTTACATCATCAATTGAGTTTGCAATAAATGTGTTTTCATGTTTGATAGAGATCATTCTTGCTGCTGCAGCAGCACCAACACCATTACCCCCGGAAATAGTAATAGCAGGGGGGTTAATGTATCCCATACCAGTGTCAGTTACCTCAAGTCTATCAAGGACACCCCTTACATTAGTAATACCTGTTGCACCCGATCCTACCTCATCCTTGATACTTAAAATAGGAGGAGAGATAATATCATAATCAGACCCACCAGCAGTCATTGTAAGTTTTTTAATGTCCCCAAAGAAGACATTATTGGATGACTTGTAGTTTATAAGTTCGACACCATTAATAAAGATACCGGTGTGTCCAGGTTCTGTCTTGTACGATTTCTTTCTGACTACAGGTGTGGTAATCTTTCTATAAAGACCTTGTGGTTCAATTTTCTTCTTATAACTTTCAAGAAGAGTAACAGATGCATTTACAACAGAACCATTGAATGTGAGGTAAATACCTCTTGATAAATCTGCTTTACTTCTAGCAAGTCTAATATTGCTCTCATCAACTCTTTCAACAAAATAATTTGCTGAGGAGATTCCCTGGAAACCATTACCGTTTGATTCAAAATAAATCGTGTCCCCACTATAGAAACCATGATCAGGTAGATTTGTGGGATTAGTTGGAAGTGTTAGTATATCGGTACTCAATAATGACGAAGAGAATGTTATCTTATTGTCATACGTATTAGTAGCAACCCCATCAAAATTAGGAATTGAGTTAGATGCAACCAGAACATCACCATTGAATTTGGAATAGGTATTCTGAGTATTGGCTACAAAGTTTGAGAGATATGGATACTTTGTGGATTCTCCTTTGAGTAATTGGTTTTCAATGAAGAACTGACCACTCATAGGAATCTGTTGATTATACTGAATGGTAACAACATTCGCCGAATTTACACTTACTACCTCACCTAAGATAGAAACAGTAGTATCAAAATTCTCATATCTTACAGAATATCCTTCTCTAAACAAACTATCATTAAAAAACTTGTGTTGATATGTAAATGAATTTGCATCAATTACCGTAGTTTCTTCAATTTTGAATTTTGATTTTACATTGGTTAACCAATTATTAGATTTTTTACCCTCACTCTCAAGACCTAATGACTTAATCTGAATTGTGTCGTCTTTTCTGAAGAAATATGTGGGTTGATCTTCTTTAAAATCCTTAAGTGTGGAAGTAAATCTGACTCTGATTTCCTCAGATGTATTAATACCAACATATGCGTAAGAATATGAATCAAATTTAACATCAACCTTTTTGGGAAGTGCATCAAATACAGATGTATTAAAGAATTGGTTTGCGGTCTTTCCACTATAAGCAATACTTACCTCTTGACCATCAACATTATCAACAACAATCCTACCAAATTCTGGGAAGTCAACCGTTGAGTCTACATTAATTATAGTGGCACCAACACTTACATTTTCAAGAAGCTTTGTAAGTGGGTTTGGTTTAAACTCACCAAAGATTGAACCTGCAACATCAGAATCTCTAGAGAATCCACCATCAATACTAATTTGATAATATTGATAATTATCGTAAGGAATCAGTTGAACATTAGTGACAGAACCTCGGGCTCCAGTGGATTTTTGGAAAATTGTGAGGTTATTAAGTTTTAATGGATCACCTTGAAGTGATTCAACAACAAATTCTTGAGTTACCTTATAGTCAGCATTTGATGGGGTAAAAAGAAATTGAGATGGTCTGATGATTTCTACATCTTCACCATACAATGCTCTGAACAAAATCTCGTATGATTGATCTGTTCCCTTAGATGAATAGAAACTATCAGAGTTAAAAATGAAGTTCTTTGTGTCAAGACCTTTATAGAAACTCCTGTCTTGGAAACCTGGAGTAAATTGAGTCTTAAGTTTGGTGAAAAACTGTTGAAGAAACAGAATATTCAGGTTCTGAACTTTAGTTCCTGTGCTATGTACATCTATCTCTGACTGAGAGAAGGTCAGTTCATCAGGAGAACCTGTGGTAACATAAGTCGTAATACCACTGAATCCTCTTCTACAGTTCTGGAATACGGTATCACTCTTCGATTCGTAAAATATAATCTCATTATCAATTTTGATCACACCATTCGTATCAGAAAATCCAAGTGTGGATTTTACAGTTACATCGTTCTCACTATAATCCAGATCCTCATCAAGAGTTGTTTCCGTTACTAGATTACAAAGTTCCTCTACTTTTACATATTGATCAATATTGTTAATAATATCAACAGGACCACCCTGGTGCTCCTGAGAAACGTAGTATTGCTCAAGAAAATCTGTTAGAAGAGGGAAATCCTCTCTAACATACCTAGGAACTTGACTGGATACAATTTCCTGAAACTTGACTCTATCTACTGCCATTTTATATTTCTATTAGTAAGAGGAACTGCTAACGGTTTATGTGGAGGGTGTTAGTTGGTAGAGGTAGTAGATTGTGCACTATCTACGTTACCTGTAACGATAGGTGTGCCTCTTACCAATTTGTTGACTCCGTAACTTGAAGATACGATATAATTGGTACCTGAAATATCATTTCCTGAAGAAATGTTGTCAGCAATTACGTCAACTGTTGTATTATTTACATCCAATTGTAGGAAGAGATCTTGTAACCCAATTACGTCATTTGACAGTGGATTTGCAGAAACTTCGATAAGTGGAGCACTTCTATTAACTACTGTTGAAATAATATTAATAGGATTCAACTTAATTTCACCTTTCTTGTAATCAATGATACCAATGTTCTGTTTTACAATAATTGGTTCAGTTGGCGAATTCAACTTAAAGAGGAAAATAGTTCCCTTGTCAAGATTGCCACTGGGTTTATCACCCATGTATACAGTCCCACTAATACCACTTACAGTGAAACCAGTTGATCTGATGTTATACCCAAGAAGATTACCTTGGAACATTGCTGAGTGTCCATGGTTCTTTACATGGAATTGATTACCAAAACACAACTCATACTCAGCAAACTGGTTAAGTTTTGCTGTCATATCTCTTCTCATCTGAATGGTTGTAATGTTTGAACAAACCGATTCATGACTACTATCTACAATCTTTTGGAACTTGGAGTATTTAAATCTAGCACCAAATTGATTTAGATCTGAAGAGTCAGCATAGTTGGTAATATTGTTCAGGACTACACTTTGAACAAATGATGGTGATGGAGCTTGATTAGAATTGTAATATGTCTCACAGTCAGCTTCAACATACAAATACTTAAGATCAATAATCTCCGCTCTAATACCAGCGACTGAGTATTTCTTGATCTCCTGTTGTAAATTCTGTTTGACAGAACTGGAAAGGAATACACCGTTAAATGGTTTAATACTTACAAACACCTTACCGAACTGTGGAGGTGTGAGATCTTCACCACCGAATGCAGATACTGACTCAGCTTCAGGATATACTTGAGGAATTAGTGCCTCATAATCACTTGCAGTGACCGCTCTGTTCTGTGATGCGTAAATTTGTGGCGCATACTTTTTAACAGATTCAACAGATTCAATGGCCTTACCACCACCTGATGTCTGTGTCGTCTCAATGACAGATATACCAGAACTAATTGATGTACCGTTGTTACTTACAATATTACCAATAAAAGTAAAGTTTGAAATATTATTAGAATCAGCACCATTACAAGTAATATAACTTACTTCTACAAAGTTACTATTCTCAAGTTCTACTCCAAAAATCCCATCACCAAACAGGAGTTCGTATCTTTCCTGACTAATCTCTTGTAGGAAATATGCCCTTGTGTCTTTGGTAACATCAAAGAGACTTTCAAACATGTCAAATTTTCTTGACACAGAAGAAGCTGCAGTATTTTTGACGATCACAGAAATTAAATCTGTATCAATACCAGAATTTGGAAGAATAAACTTTTGATTGGGGTTATTACTATCAACAGTAAATGTCTGAGTTACATATGTCCCCTCGTAAATTTTAATATCTTTGAAGGTTGCTGTTCCGTCAGCATTCACCGGAATGGTGATATCATTAGGAATAGAGAATATGAAGTTTCTAGTTTTATTAACACCTGTTGATCTGGACGTGGTTACTGCACCAGCCTTAAGTGTCACCGTAACAGCACTGGTATTACTGACATCTACATCAAATGTAATTTTAGCACACGCAGATTTTCTAGATCTGGGAACATACCCAATATTGCGTGCTAGAGACACCACGTTCTCCCTGAGCGTGGCAGAATCGATGAATACCTCATTAGATACCATATTGGCATTATATGAGGTGATATACGTATTATATGCTAGGGTATCGATGATAGTGGTCAGGTTTGAACCCTCAAAATCATAATCCGTGAAGTTTGAGTTCGCACGAAGATAGTCCTTGATGGACTCCTTTACCTGATCAAAATCTAAGTTACTAAAGTTGACTAACGGCATTTACCTAGTGGGCTGTAATGCAAAGGTTAATTGTTGCGGTAAAACATCAATTCCAACAATATCGTAATTGATTGCGCAATCAAAAGAATTATTATCGAAGTTTGGTGTTACTTTAACACTAGTCAACCTAACCCTAGGTTCAAATTTATTAATAGTATATTCAATCTCAGATTTAATTGAACTTGCGGTCAATACATCTAGATTTTCAAATAATAAACGAGTTACGTTGCTTCCAATAGTAGGTGCAAAGGGTTTTTCACCTGGAGTAGTGAATATAAGATTACGAATGGATCTAGCGATTGCATTCTCATTCTTCATCACAATCACATCAGAATTGATGGGATTGATCTTGAAGGTAGCACTTACGTCTTTAAAACCCCGACTGACTCTTTGGACAGGCACTTAATTAATATACAACAATTCTCAAGTATTTAGACGGATACTTGAGAATTATTCGGTCAACATCTCAGTAGTATCTTCGTTTTCCCAGAAGTCCTTATAATCAGCCTCACTTGCCTCATAAAAACCATCTTGACGGACTTTCTTCTGATTCTTTGGTGTCTTCTGATCGTGATTGATTTCTCTCAAAAAGTTCTTATTAGCGTTTTGTGCATGCCATTCCGCTAATGCTCTACCCTCATCCGTCAAAGGATCATACATGTTCTTATTGTCCAATCAGTATATTCCTATGTATAAATGCATAAAAAAAAAGAGTGAATGGTTTACCACTCACTCTCTAATCTATATCAACGTCCTTGACCACGATAACGCTTTCTCTTCGGACGACTTGAGGTAGCAGATAGTTTAGTATGCTTACCCATTCCTTGTCGAGATTTCTTAGGAATTGACTCAATCATCGTGTCTCCACTTATAGACTTCTTTACTTTAGCCATTAATCCCTCCTATAAGGTTCAAAATAATTTAAAATTTCATCGATGTGAAACACATAGCTTGGAGCTGTTGTGTGTCCATAGTATAACATCTTTTGGATTCTATGGGAACCATCCATTGATCGGTATCTCTTACCTGTAATGGTAGTCGTACCTTCTAATAAAATACCAGGATATGTAATATCCGCCATTACAACACGTTCACCGTCACAACATGGACATTTCATATGGTCCATAACTCCAGTATAACCATATTTCTCTTCTTGATACCATTGGATATCAGTAATAGGAATATCTTGTAATCTATCTGGATTACGCATCCAATTCAGTCTTCTTAACCGAATCATATATCCCTCACCTACCTCTGGGATGTACCAGGTGGTTTCATCCTTCCAACCAGACTTATCATAGTGTTGAAAGGAATCACCTGAAGTATAGGTAGAGAAGAGGTATGCATCATACCAAGCATCATATCCGTAGATACGAATCATATCATCCTTTACTTCCTCCAGACAATAGATATTACCAGGAATCAATTCAGGATATTGATTCATTCCATCATATAATAAAGCCTGTCCTACTCCCATCCCTCTTCCCAATAGTTAAGTGTCTCTTCCCAATGCCACACCCAGAAGTGTGTACGCTTAATACCATAATAAAGAAGTTTCTGAATACGATGTGAACCATCTAAACTCAAATACCTCTTACCAGTTTCTGTTGAGGTACCGTCAATTAGAATACCAGGATAGTCTAGATCTGCATTAATGATCTTATATCCATCACAACACTTACAAGAAAAACCTTTTCTTGCATTTTCATCATCACCAATATACCTATAGTTGTACCATTCGACTTCAGTCAAATCAATTTCATGTAATCGATCAGGTGTTCTCATCCAGTTTAATCTTCTCAAACGAATATTACGAGGAGATCCTATTTCTTGTATAGATCTCTTCTTAAATTCTTTTGGTGTAGAAGTTTTATAATGTTGAAAACTATCTCCTATAAAGTATTTGGAGAACAAATAAGAGTCATACCATGCTTTATCATAACCATAAAGTTGAATCTGATCATTTTCAGTATGAACAGATCTCACCTTATCGACACAATAAACATCACCAGGGACTAGTTCTGGGTACTGTGAGAACCCATCAAAAAGGACTAGTTGACCTGGCTCCGGATTTATGAGGACACATTCTCTTACACTTTTCGCGGTAGGGGTCATTACACCCCCACCATCCATGATAGTCATCATCGTAAAGATATACTTAGATAACTCTCATCTTCTCATGACCAACTCGAATTCGTGGATCACACCAAATCTCAAATCCTGACTCAATTGCATCAAGACAGAATGAAACATCCTCCCCACACATATCTTGTACTGCACCACTCTCAAAGACTTGCATCTTCGGTGCAAACCATGGATACTTCATACCCTCATTCTCAAATACACCCTTCTGAATCATGACCCATCCAAATCCAGTATAGTCAACAGTAAATGGTTTCTTCCTCTTGGAAATACCATCAACCATTTCATGATTCATCACACCACCATTGTTCCTGAAGTCATCTTCTTCCAGCCAATGTGCAACAGAGGTTGTCCGCCCATCTTCAGTCGAATACCACCCAGCACTAATAGGCCGCTCAGTTCCATCAGCACCTAATGCAACATCACATAATTGCCAGAACTTCTCGGTATTAAAAACAATATCAGAGTCAATCCATAACTGATAATCATACTCCAATTTACCATCCCATGGAATTTGGTCAGGCCCTCTCAAGACATTTGCGCCGAGACACTTACATCGTGCGAAATTCACCATGCTTGAGTAATCTTGACTGATCTGAATACTCATCTGGTTTTGTACGAGGTCGAAGCACAACTGTACGAAGTTCTTCATGAATGTATAACTACATCCTCTTCCAGGAAGACAAAATACAATTGCCTTTCCCCTCATTCTTTCCTTAATTGCCTCATAATCCCATTCAGGCCCTTCTGCCTTTTTCTTGGGAGTTGATGCCTTTACTGTAAATCCTTTAGCCATAACACTCCATATAATCCCATGAAAGGGTTCACTATCATTATACCGAGTATATAGTCTGATGTCAAGAACAAATCGTTCAAGAACAAACCCCTGACCTAATTACTGATCTCCTCTCTCTTGTCTAGTGGTGATACTACCTCATATGAGAGATCCTCAGCTTGATAGTCAGTCCTCACTAATCCAACTAAATTCTGTAATGTCTCCCAACTACTCCTGAAATTTTCCTCTGTCAAATTATATAATACACACTCATCCTTCAAATATATGTGATATACCTTTGAAACACTCATACGGCCCGAACCTCCCAGGGGATTTTTTTTATATAGAAATTTTTTTATCTCGCAAATTCTCTCTGCCGTTTGGGGACCTTTGTAGGTTAGGGACTTATGCGTTTTTTATAAGGGGGGCCATCTTTATAAAAAACGCATAA
>Ga0115011_10000542_pt1 | contig 30481 bp, 29 predicted proteins | sample TroAtlMetagenome_2_FD_88705 | JGI IMG/M metagenome (GOLD analysis project Ga0115011, IMG submission 88705) | Marine eukaryotic phytoplankton communities from Atlantic Ocean - Tropical Atlantic ANT8 Metagenome | ecosystem: Environmental > Aquatic > Marine > Oceanic | place: Tropical Atlantic...
CACCCGACACCTCACGAAATGCAGCGATAAGGGCTCCCAATACAACCTTGGGTTCGGCTTCAAGATTATTGTGACTCCAGGATGGTTGCGCGTGTAGCACCCAGCGCTCACCTCCGCCCCGGCCAGGCTTACTACTGTCACGGGCGACCCATTCCAGAACATCGTGATTCAGACGAACCCCGTCATATGGCCACACCAAGGTCTCCTCAAAGCTCAACATTGCGGCCCAACAGGGTTGATAGTCGAAGCCACCAGCGATCTGGTGCAGCGGGCTCGCGACTGGAATCAAAGCCTGAGCTTGAGGGCCCGGGCAGGTAATAACCACCCAGTCAAAACCTGGGACAACGCCTCCTTGTTCATCGGTGACAGCCCATCGCCCCCCTACCCTGTTGAGCTCAACAACCCGACAGTTAAGACGTATATCAAGACCCTCAGAGACCGCCCTTGGCAACGCACTCATAGTTGGAACCCCGACCCACCGAGTCCTGTCGCTGCCATTTACCGAAACAGTGCCATCACTCCAAGAAGCAAACGGCCCAGCCCAGGGGGCGACCACGCCCGCGACTACCCACCCCTGAACGGCTCGCTCAAACTCTGGATCAGAGACGGTAAAATACTGAGCACCATGGTCAAACCTCTCCAACTCACGCCAGCGAGTACACACTCTGCCCCCTGGTCCACGAGATTTATCAAAGAGCACAACCTCATAGCCCACCTCACGAAGAGCTTGCCCGCAAGCTAGCCCTGAGACACCCGCACCGACAATACCAATCCTTGCTCTGGTAGTTTTCACACTCAACGCTGAGCCCTATCGCAAACGACATTTTTCATACTGTGCAATCCACACGCCTGAAGAACGTGGCACTCAGTAAGCCCAACCACGCAACGCAACAAACCATTTAGAGATTTACTAAGGCGAGATCCCATCACTTAGTTTCAACCGTACAACTAACGTCTGTGCAGCGACCGGTGAGCCGCAAACGGTTCTTTGCGAAGGAGCTGTAGCATCTATCAAAAACAAACCTGAGACCAGGCCAAGCTGTGGGGGACAGTATGAAACCCAACCCAACCGCAGAGTAAAGCTTCCTAAAGACCTCCATACCTTTGACCAGTTCTCCACTGGGAAGGCGCCCGTAAATCTCAGTCATAAGTTGATCTATGCTGAGGCCAGTCTCACCATTAGCGTCAAACGAGTTGTCGGCAATATCGGTGAACTTGATCGAGCTTCGCCTTCGGTCAAGCCACCTCAGAAAGTTGATCTCACGCACACAGAGTGGACAGTCACCATCAAAGAACACTTCAAACTTCACAACAAACCTCCTTACTCTTCAAAACTTATTCAAAAATAACAACCAAAACATGTGTTATATCTTTAAAGGCAAGCCTAGAAAGGTGTTCAAAAATGCGCATAGTTGTTCAAATATTCTTCATCATTGGCTTAACGTTAGCACCAGAAGCGTCGGCACACAAACCGTCTTACGCAAACAGTAACTCATCAATGGAGACCGCATTTGAGGTGGAAGACCCCGATGTTTCTATCGTCTTATACGCGGAGATGACCTGTGAAGCGGACACACTCTGGCTTCACCTGCGCACGGATGATGTCAGCGAAGTCTGGGTTGAACTAGGAGTACCGCAGCTCGACCGCCTCGAGGAATACAGACCTTCGTTGGCATTTCTGGCAGAGGGTCTACCTGATGATGACAATTTGAGCCTTCCCTTTGATGTCCCCGAGGGAATGGGGTCAATGGTCATCGACACCTTTGACGTCGAGACCCCTATAGACTTCTATGAGCCGTTCACACAAACAGATTCTTGGATCCTCTTTAGAGAGTGGATAGCCCTGCCTGAGAATACCGACGTCTACATAGTCGCATACGATCCCGATGAGTACACTGGTAAACTATGGGTAGCAGTTGGCCTCACAGAGGACTTCTCCGACGTGGAGCCATACGAATATGCAGAGTGGTTAGACAAAACCCAGTCTTTCCATGAAGTTGGCGAAACCAACGAGCGTGTTGAAACAGATTGCTCATCAATTTCTGGTAACCTGGAGGGAGGCGCAGGTTCAGACAACTCCGAATGTGGAGGTTGTTCGGCTCTGGGGAGTCGAACAACCAGTTTCCCACTCTTGATCATTATGATGGGTATGGTGGTAGGGATTCGCACACGTAGGCCATCAAAGTCATGAATCTCACCGCTCAACTATGGGGGAGTACAAACGAGCGTATTCACACGCTCGGAACCCTCTCCCTGGCTCTTAGCGCGGTCTTCTTTTTAAGCCTCGAACCTACAGAGAAAGTTGAAGGCTTGCTAATTTTCACCACCTTTGGATTAGGCACCGCACTCATTGGCGTCGCCACGCTGAAGAACTCATGGGGTCGGTGGCGGTACGACTCAGACACCCTAATATTACTCAGAAAAACAGGAGACTTAGAAGAAACCCATCTAGTCGCCGTTATTTTCATGGGTTGGTATATTCAGTGGTGCGGTAAAGTGGCTCATGTAGACTGTGGCGAATTCACAGTGCGGCCAGCAATACCCAAGGACACGGTAACTTCGGGATCAGTGATAAGGCGAAGCTATCTCTTATTCCGTGCAGGCTACTGGATGGTCTGCTCTAGCATCGTATTCCAGACAGCCTTTGGACTGTGTGCTCTTGGCTACAGCATCTGGTTCTTGAGGATCTTGGTCATCTATGAACGCGCTATTTTTTAATCTGACAACTAGACCAGAAAGGTCGCCTAGGCCGATCTGCTCGAGGGTTAAACATCAAGCCAATGATCTTGATGTTTTTATAATAGAATTTTTAAAACGACAGCACAGCAGGTAATCACATGTACGCACTAATTTGGATGGTTTTTATGTCTATAGCAGAGGCAGGTATGACGCTTCACGACGCATCTTGGTCGGTGGTCAATGACACCGTGATGGGGGGCGTCTCTGACGCTGAACTAATTCAGGCAGATGACGATGCCATGGTGTTTTCGGGACACCTCTCCCTCGACAACAACGGGGGCTTCACATCGACTCGAATGACCTTAGACAACCCAGACTGGTCAGGTTCCAATCAACTTGTTCTTCGAGTTACTGGCGATGGGCGCCAGTACATTGCGACCGTGAGAGCCAGAGATAGGCGACTGCGACGGGTCTACTACCGCGCATCTTTTCAGACTGAAGATGGAGTCGAACTCGAGATCACTATTCCATTTAGCGATTTCCAGGCCTATGCATACGGTACACAAGTACCCTCTGCGCCGCCGTTGAGTACACAACTGACAAATCTCGGTTCGGTTGGTTTTATGTTAGCGGACAATCAACCTGGGCCATTCTCCTTGAGGATTTTAGAAATCTCACCGACTGGCTCAGACAAAACCTCAGCCGAACAAACAGCCAGAACACCAGCGGGAATATCTGATATCTTCTCAGCTGCTATTAGTGAGGGCGTGCCTCTATTCAACAACGGCGAGCACGACCGCTGCGCCGATATATATCAGACCGCCATTGTATCTGTAGTCTTACTAGCGCCCGACAGGCTCTCCGATTCAGAGATGATAGTGCTGAACGGTGCCCTCCAGTCAGCCAGGAGATCTACAAATCAGTCTGACCGAGCATGGGGTCTGCGAGAAGCTATGGACAGGGTAATGTCGAGCATGGCGAGACGATAATACTAGCTCACAGGTGATGGAGATCACCGCTGTTGAATTGCGACCTCCACCTCCTATGTTATCCTCTCCGAACTGGAGGGAGCCATTCAACACAAACACGCCCTGCTCACACTGTGGCTCACCTCTTTCGGAGCGGCCTGTGCACCTGATAGCCCCAAGAACGATGATACCAGTGTTCAAGACACAAGCGCCGATGACACCTATGTTCAAGACACGGGCACCGAGGACACCAATGACACAGACACCGGTGACACGGACAACCCAGACGAGGACTGGGCGGACATAGGCCCTCAGATTGAGCAAATAATGGCCGACGCCCACATCCCTGGCCTTGCCGTTGCTGTGACCCTTCCTGGAGAGGTGATCTGGACAGGCGCATACGGTTTGGCTAACTTAGACAGTGCGCTACCCGTCACCCCCGACACGCCCTTTATGCTGGCTTCTGTGAGTAAGACCGTGACCGGTGTAGCGATTATGCACGCCTCCGAGGAGAACACCCTGTCCCTCGACCAGGATATCAACACGCTGCTCCCTTTCACCATCGACAATCCTAAAGTGGATGAAGAGACCATTGAACTTCGACATCTAGTCACCCACACCTCTGGTATCCAAGACAATTGGAACAATATGCCATACTTCGACGGGGACTCGGAAATCACCTTGGGAGACTACCTAGAGGGATACCTGGTCGAAGGCGGTAGCTCGTACAGCCCAAACAAAAACTACTACAACTACGAGCCAGGTACCGACTCGGACTACGGCAATATCGCCACGGCGCTGGCGGGATATGTAGTCGAGGCCACCACCAATACCCCTTTTGACGACTACTGCGATGACAACATCTTTGATGTGCTCGGCATGGACAATACGGGCTGGCATTTGGAGGACTTCGATGCAACGACCGTCGCCATGCCTTATAAATACAACAGCGGTGATTTCGTAGCATACGGCCACTACGGCTACTCGGACTACCCGAGCGGCCAATTGCGAAGCAGTATCTCAGACATAGCTCGCTTCCTGGCGACCATTTCAAACGACGGTTCATACGGTACCGACCGCATCTTACAGCCCGAGACGGTAGTGGAAATGCTCACGCCTCCAGTAACGAGTACTGGGCAACGAAGCGTCGACCTGGGCCAGTATGTGTTCTGGTACCGCACAAGCATCGCGGAACGGGCTGTCATCGGACATAACGGCGGCGATGAGGGTGTGGCCACAGAAATGGTGTTCTCTCCAGACACTGGGATTGGAGTCATCATCCTAATAAATACCGACTGGCACACCGTCGGTGATGCCGCATCGGAGATACAAAACCTGCTTTTCAACCGAGCGGAGTCCCTCTAGATCACCTGTTGTCTAATATTGAAGCCTCAATAATGGCCTAAGTCTCTCGCGACGCTGAACGACGCCTGGTACCCAGCCATCCAAACACAAACGGCAGCAGCGCCCATCCGCTCGCAGGAGAGGTAGAGGTACTTGAACAGGCGCAACCACCCGCTACGTCTTCACCTTCTTCAAATCCAGTATCTTCGCCACCAGGCAGCTCTGTTGGAGCTACGAGAAGTCCAGGCTCATCACACCAAGCACGAGTTCCATCATCACATCTTGAGATCATCTCCGCTTCAATCCAATCTGCGAAAACAGACACGCGAGTGTCCACACCGCCAGTCTCATTACAGTCGCTAGAGTCGTATGCATGTGAGGTCACCCCAACGAGCCGCATTGGTTCAATGCTCTCGGACTGGACCTCCATGAAACTAGGGCCACCAGAATCACCATGGCACTTTCGGACGTCTTCAGAATTCGCGCCTACGTGAAACTCATGAGTACCCAATTCATCAATTGAGGATGTACCCATCATTTTGTAACCGTAACTGCCCTCAGGAGGAGCCTCCCAGATTTCTGTGGCAATCTGCTGTCCCCAGCCGACCACATCCACAAGGGCCCCCTCTACCATCTGGCTCTCTTCATCGACAGATAGCAAGTATGCAGGCTCCACATCTAACACTGGCTCATCCAGAAACAGTAGTCCGATGTCATTGTTAATCGCAAGCCCTGTCTGAATTGACTCCATGTCCCAGCTAGGGTGCATTACCCAATCCCAAGCGGCAATCGCATCCGATGGCCAGTCGGCTATCTGTGTCCCATCGTGTTCAGACAGATCTGCCATTCGAGACCAACGCAGGTCCACATTACTCAACTCACCAAAGCCAAACGTAAAGGCAAACGGATCGATACAGTGAGCAGCCAGCAATACAACGTCGGGAGCGATAAGAGTCGAACTACAGACAAAGGTCCGAATCTCTTGTTCACCCGATCCGCCGAAGCTGAAGGTTGCGTCCATCAACATACCACCTGTCATGGGGTAGTCTTCGGCAGCAGCCTCCTCACCATTAATTATTTTAGGCGAAGCATCTGTGTTTCCCGCCAACGCATTAGTTAATCCTAGTCCAATCAAAAACAGGCTCATATCTCGCCTCCACAGCAATAAGTTGCCCTTTCATAGACTAAGCTGAGACGATTCGCTACACCTGCTCTGAAAAGAAGGTGTCATGGCCATATAAATAATTTTCAAGCGTAACTAAGAGCGACAGCGAACTATAAAGACTCGTCAGCCTCTGCAGTCAAATTCATAGTTGTCTCACAAGGAAGGCTCCCAGAGTTTGTCTGTATTGCGATCTGAGGGCACTCCGAGCCAGAGCACTCAAGGGTTAAGGTGCCTTTTGCAGACATCTCATTCTCTGAAGTCAAAGTAACATCGAAACCACCTGAGACTGTCACATTAGCATCCATGCCCGTATAGGAAAATGAATTGGTCAGCTCCTCACAGTTGTAGACGTCGTCTACGTCATGGACACAAGTTGAGCTACCTTCTCCAATACGAATATCGCCATCATACAAAGTTACACCAAATGTATCTGACATAACATCAGATACGGTGATTGAACTTGGTGGATTCAAACCATCTTCAGCATTACAATCGTCGTCGGTCCAACCAGATGTAATAACCGTCCATTCTCCAGCTTGTGGCTGAACTGGGGTGTAAACCTCAGATGAGTCTTCTTCGCTAGCCGCTCCACATGAAACAAGACTAGCAATGCTGACGGTGGTAAATAATAAAGTAAGGTTCCTCATTTTAACTCCAATAAATAAGATCTGTGTGTAGATAAGGCGCAACGCCGACTAATAAATGGCGCTGACTATAATTTGGCTAGTGACAATAACAGTTCGTTAGCTTGTAACACACTTTTGTGGATAAAATTAAATGAGTAAACGTTCTAAAACTGTGGTTGGCTGCAAGCCATATTTAAGATGTGGATATACCATAAAGTGGGAGATGAATATGGAACACTATAGAAAGCTCGAGCGCATGTATTCCTGGGCACCAATCAACAAATATTTTGGCCCCGCACTTAGCATTAGAGGTGGTGAGGCTACAGTAGAGATCGATATCCGACAGGAATTTCATCATACAGCTGGAGCGATGCATGGAGCCGTATATTTTAAGGCTCTCGACGACGCGACGTTTTTTGCAGCCAATTCTTTAATTGATGACGTGTTTGTATTAACGGCTAAATTTGAGATTGAGTTTTTGAAGCCTGTAGTTGGGGGCAGTATACGAGCCGAAGGCAAAGTAACCACACAGACAGAAAGAAGAATACACGCCACAGGTGAGCTATTTGACGAAAACGGGACCCTAATTGGGCGAGGTAAGGGTGAGTTTGCCAGAAGCAAAATACAACTTACGCCTAGTGTGAAATATGCCTAGCTTAGGTTCGGCCCCAACATAGTCTACTTATAAAGCGTGTCAGTGGCTGTGGTGACCGTGACCGTGATCATGGCTGTGAACAGCTTCATCATTGACTGGCTCATTATCCACCTCGTTAGCAGGCTCTATAACCTCTTCCTCAACATTGGAATGGGCGCCTCCATGCTCGTGCTCATCCCCATGCTCGTGCCCCACTCCTTGTTCGCTCTCGGGAGCGTTAATGTGGTGACCGTGCTCTTCTACACTAGAATCATGAACGCCTACGTGATCTGCTTCATTAAGGTAGCCTGATACCTGATAAAAAAACAGGCCGACCCCGGCTAGTACCAGGGCACCGTTGGATATGTTGGCGAAACGCTCAAAGGTCTTGCTCTTTCGCCAGATATTAAAGAGGCCGAGCATTAAAGTAAGCGCAGCCACCTGACCCAACTCAACTCCTAAATTAAAGGCAAGTATCCGGCTGACTAGACCTTCTTCTCCTAAAGGAAGCTCTTGGAGTCGAGTCGACAGCCCAAAACCGTGAATAAGCCCAAATACAAACACCATAGCCAACAAATTCGGCGCCCGAATTCTGAGGAACCTCTCAAACCCCTTGAGGTTTTCAAAACCCTTATAGATGACGCTCAATGCGATTACGGCGTCAACAAGATAGGCATCGGCCGTAATACCCGCGAGGGTTGCGCCTAATAGCGTTATACAGTGCCCCAGGGTGAAAGCCGTTATGAACTTTACAACATCCCTAAAGCCCTGCAGGAAGAATAACACCCCGAACAAAAACAGCAGGTGGTCGTAGCCTGTCAGCATATGTTCTGCGCCCGTCCAGGTATACTCAAGGATACCCCCACCCGTCAAAGCATCTCGCGAAGCCTCTGGTACACCGTGTGCTAACGCTCCAGGAGAGACGCAAAAAACAGAGGCAAACACTAGCATTAAGCCTGCTAAACTCGAGAAAGATACTCGGCAATCGTGCCCCTCACTAGTCATAAACAACCTCCATTTGAGTCTGTTATCTAACTGTTACGAAGCATGAGCGCACAGTTATCAACAGAAGACAAAACAAAAGGCCTTAAGCCCAACTCAAAAACTACGCACTGGAAGAACGTTGTGGTGCTCGTGTGTCTTGTTTGGAGTGTAGGTGTTTCCGTTTGCAAAATAGATCACCCAGGCGTACTGGACCTCCTCATCAGTAGATGACCAATAGCTAGACCCTCCATTTGCATCGCCTAATCCCGCCAAATGTAGATTCTCATAAACAGCTGTTAGCTCATCAATACTAGGAAGAAACCAGTCATTGAAACCGTTTATCTCCGCATCGTAGGCATAGCGTGCCGCATAGGTGTCTTCACCTATGGCACCTACAATAGCGTTAGTATTAGCCTCCCCTGTACCTATCTCTGAACCCAGCCCTAGGTCAGGTGCTGGGTTCGAAAAGTCATTCCAGTGAGTAGGACCGCTGTCGGTTATTGAGTGAGAAACCATACCAGAACCCGTAGATTCATCGATGTAGAATATGTATCCCCCTTCATAAAATAAGCCGTGCAACTCAGAGACCTCGTGGTGCTCAAGGATGTTGAGTATTGGGACGCCATTGTCGAGGTTGGCCTGTATTGAGATGCTGTCATCGTAGTCTAGGCTCACTGGGTCACCCGTCTCGGTCGCGGTTGTAGTAATGGTGCCTGTATCACTAGTACTACCTGTGTCCGTAACTGTAGAAATATCATCTGTTACCTCTCCAGTATCACCGCTGTCATTGGAGTCGTCCTTGGTGCAGGAGCTCATACAGATAAGACTAAAAGATAGGGCAATAGCGGCTGAAAACTTCATCATAACTCCTCGATTAAGGCAGTTTAGGTTGTTGAGATGCCAATATACCCGCAGTATATGAAATATCGGAGTTTTGTTCTCCTAAAAGGTTGGGCGCCCCAGTCTACCCATAAGGCTGTAGCACCAAATAAAGGTAAACCATTGAGCCATTGTTCTAATCAAGGTTGTTTGTATATGATTGCATACGGTCAATAGAGCCAAACTTTATGGCTTATTTTATTTTTATAACATCCATTGATTCTCGAGATTTTCTAGTAAAAATAGACGCTATCTGCCCTTGACTGTAGGCAGCCTTTCACCTACAATTTGAATCAGCTTTGGGGGTGCGATGCTTAAGTCTGTATCTATCTGTCGTACAGTAATACTTTTAACTGCCGTTAGCACTGGACTGGGATGCGGAGACAAAGGTTCTAGTGACACTGGCTTCGATACAATAACAAACACTGACACAAACACTCGCACTGATACTGATACCCGCAGTACCACCGACACGGCCACTGAAGAGAAGGTACTGGATGTATATATTCTGGCTGGTCAATCCAATATGGATGGGTGGGCGTGGTACACTGGACTTACACCAGAACAATTGCTCGCCGACCCTCGTGTCTCGCTGTACTGGTCGGGCTGGGGAGAATTCCGATCTCTGCAACCAGCGACCACGGGTGGAAACACCTACTTCGGCCCAGAGGTTACACTAGGGAGGTCATTGGCAGACTCAGGTGCTGAGGTTGCCCTAGTTAAACACGCTGTTAGTGGTACCGATCTAGCATATTATTGGTATCCAGGAGAGACACCAGCAGATGACACAGCGGGAGCTGGCTTTGTAAGCTTGGCAGAGACCGTTGCCGCGGCCGCTTTAGAGCTTGATGCTTCTGGGAGAGAGTGGAGATGGAGGGGTTTCGTTTGGATGCAAGGTGAGTCTGATGCCACTGTCATAGAGATGGCGAACGCATACGAAGACAACCTGCGACACCTAGTCGAGATGGTTCGTGACCTCACTGAAAGCCCAAGCCTCATGGCTGCAATAGGTCTGATTTCCACCGAACCTTACTGGACCTATGCGAACACGGTTCGCGAAGCGGAACAAGCTGTAGCGGACAGTGACCCATTCATATTCACCGTCGAGACAGATGATCTGCCGCGCAATGAGTTTGATCTTGCCCACTACGACGGGGTCAGCACCCGTGTTCTAGGCACTCGTTTCGCCACTGCACTACTTGAGCAGACAGACGTCGAGGCTGGTGCAGACGCACCAGAACCAGCTATCACGGTAACAGGAGGAGTAACTGACCACGAGATCACTGGAACAGTTGGCTGGGAGTTCAAGCTAGACGAACCAATCACAATTACCGATGTTGGTGCCTACGGTTCGACATACCTATACACATCGGCAGACCTCGGGATATGGGACGGACAAGGCGACCTGATCCTACGGGCAAATGTGCCTAGCTGGTACGACGCACCAGCTACCCCTAGAGACGCATTTTGGTACTCCGCTATAGAGCCTGTCACACTCGATGCTGGAACCTATCGTGTAGGCATGGTCTCATGGGAGGGTGACTACGATCAATTCCTGACATACGCCACAGGCAGCACCGCGGATGGTGTCCATCATATCAACGGGGCCTATTCGAATAGTTACTGGCTAAACTACCCTTCAGGCGACCACAACTCTGGGAGCGGCTACAGCTATATTGGGCCCAGCTTCCTCTTTGTTCGTTGAGGATTACCCACCACAGGTGAACACCTTTCCAAAAACCAGCAACTCATCAGCCATGCTACCAAACAATCAGGAGCAATAAACATGACTACCAAGATCCCATACTTTCTACTCCCGCTCATCTTGATTTCCGCTTGTACTGATAAACCAGCAGACGACACCTCTGAGTATACTGACACCAGCCAAGACTCCGGAACTGACACTGATACGGACACCACTACGACTACAACTACTACAGACACATCCTCTTACACAGCCCCAGAGCCTGTTTGCGGTGAGCTAGAAGAGGCTACAACAAGTATGGCTATCGATGGTACCATTGAGACCGACTCTACGAGCTACCTAGTCTGCTCGGATTCAACCGAAAACGAAACCTGTCCTGATTACATTGATCTTCCCAGCAGTTTTGTGGAGGATTCCATAGGAAACCCATGGGGTAGCCCCTACTGCTGGTACGGAGTCCTAGCAGCTTGCGGACCAGAGACAAGCATAACAGACAGGTGTTGCTACGAATTCATCTTTCAAGCTATAGCCTGCGCCTAAGGGTGAATAATGGGCAGGCTATAAAGGGATTGTACGGTTAGGGAGACCTATCTGACTAAACAAAACATACAAACCACCCACCGAGGCTGCTCCATGGGCTAATGAGCGCACTCTTGAAAGGTCATTTAGTGACATCGCTAAGGTAATAGGACACAGGGCTCCAGATGGGAGTTCGTTGACCTTCGTCAAACAGACCCTTTTGTTCTGACCAGGCAACCTAGCCTAGTGGGGTGGTCCCGAACCTCATCAACACCCTCTACACGCATAATCTCATAGATCACCAAGAGATCACCTCCAACTGTAGTGATGGAGAAAAGCCCAAAGATGGTCCAGTGGAGCTGACCTAAAGTGAACCCGACTACTACTGGTAGCAACCCAAGTACTATAAGGGGCATTAAGCTACCGATTAAGTACCGAGCAGTTGATAGGGTTTGGTTACAGTGGCAGTAAGGAGTCAGGTTTTTCCAAGAAAAACCTATCTTAATAGATCCCTTCGGTAAGGGTGGTTTGCCAATACGCCAACCAAAGCCATGAAGCGCCTCATGTGCAACAGCATTACATATTATGGCCGCTAGTATACACAGGGATGATCTCCATAGAGACAACTCTGGGAAGAGCGTCTTTGTGATGCTGTCCCACACAATTGTAGGTTCCCAAACTAGATTATAGATAGCCAGTATTGGTATGACAACTAGTACTGGGACTAACATAAAAAACAGCGTGGTTCCGTTTAGTTTGCCGAGGTCTGGTGCCAACTCACGCCAACCCCCCTGCTCTGTCATATTGACTCCTATACTCGATAATCATCTTACTTTGGTTCTAGTCGACTGAGAAATTATGCTTGGAAATAATCAATGTATATTTAAAAAAGTATTGTCGTATCATTAGCTTGGCACCGTCCTGTAAAGAGACTGCTAGTCCACAGATCAGATGAGTAGAAAACGAATATCTACACAAAAAACTGTTCAAAATCTTTTCGCCACGAAAAAAACTACGCAAAAAGTCTTGCTAATCTATTCATGAGTAGATATTAGCGCCGCGAAATAAATGACCGAACGGTTATTATGTCTGTAAACGAGTAGATTTTGATTCTATAAACGGCCATCAAGGCCACCCTTTAGGAGATTTCATATGTCGAATTTCAACGCACAAGTAAAAGGTATACCAGGCCTAAAAAGAATAGAAGAGTTCAGCCGCGATCAGATGGGAGAGCTCTGCGTAGAAGAAACTAGATCGGTATACCCCCACGAACAAATCTATGGACCATATTGTACCATTGAAGAGTACATAAACTGTCCTCCTTCAGATGTTTTCGAATACCTAGCAGACGTTTACTCTTTGGAAGAGTGGACTTGGAGTACCCGAGGTCTAGTCGAGGGCGATGAGCCTGGGCTGGTTGTAGGCTGGGACAGATTGGCTGATGACACCAAGATTTTTTGCCGTACGATATCGAACAAGGATGCCATGACCGTTGATTACCACTGTGCTTGGGATCAAGGAAAACAACTATGGATGATCTACTTGATGCGTGTAGTTCCCGCACAATTAGTTCTCGGCAAGCCTGGTTCAGTGGTGATCTGGTCTAACTGCCATCATCCAAACTACGACAAGAACCCTCACCCAGAGACAGCACCAAAAGATCGCGAGACATGGGTAGGAGACCTATGGCCCTTCTTTTACGCGGGGCACGTAGTTGAAATGCAGAACCTGAAGAAGATCCTTGAACATCGTCACGCCAAAGGTCAAACAATTCGACCTTGGAAAACAACCTCTAGCCCTGCACCAATGCAGGCTGCAATGTGCAAATAGGAAGATATTATGACACCCATTAGCCTAAAAGCGATAGCAAGTGAATTCCCTAAAACCGTTCAGCCCAACGACTTCTTCGGCGACGAAGAGCGACGGCCAACTGGTGGAATGTTCCGTGGCGCTAGCCTGCGCCACCACATGGAACCAGGCCAGACTGCCGTTGAGTTGATCTGCGCAGCTACACAGAAGATACAAGATCAGGTGGGCGGCGATCTAGCTTCAGAGATCGACATCATACTTACAAATGTCTCGCTGCCAGACCTACCTTTCACAGGCTGTGGAGCAGAGGTAGCAAAAAGCTTAGGCGCTAAGCCTATGTGGGTCTTTGATCTACACAACCATGGATGCGTATCATTCATATCCATGATGTCACTGGCTCAATCCCTAATGACAACCTCTAACGCCAAAAAGGCGCTTATATGTAATGTCCAAACCGCTGGCGGTAGGATCTTTGCAGACCAAGAGCTCCGTAAAGAGCCCCAGGCTGCGGTACCTGGTGACGGATGTGGTGTAGCACTGATTGAGGTCGGTGATGAACGACCAATTGAACATATCTCAGTGGAATGCTTTGCAGAAAACGCCTCTGATATGCAAATTAGCAGCCGAGACAACCGTAAATGGTGGGAACCTGGTGCTAGCCAGTTTCAGATCGACTTTAGTCGCGCTAAGGTAGCGAAGGTAATCCAGCGAGGCAATCGCTTAGTACCAGACATTGTCAACAAAGCATGTAGTGGGGCGGGTATAAGCACCGATGAGATTGGGACGCTAGTAACCAACCAGCCCAACAGGATCTTCCTGCGAAATTGGCGAGAAGCTCTTCAGGTGCCTGAAGACCAACACGTGGACACCTTTGAAGAGCACGGCAACCTTTTTGGTGCAGGTATCCCAGTGTGTATTGAGCGTGCTGAGAAAGAGGGCAAGCTCGAGGATGACAGCTACCTAGTGCTAGGCGGATTCTCACATGCTGGCGACTACGCTGCATCAGCGGTCATTCGTTGGAAGGCAACATCATGACCACCCCAGTTCAAACAGAGACAACCAGACTGGCACCTGCAATATGCGTTGCAGATGCTCTGGCTCAGACTCTTGCAGAGTGGGGAGTTGGAGCAGTTTATGGTGTAAGTGGAGCCAATATTGAGGATTTCCACGACGCAATCCACCGTCTGGATGATACCAGGCTTACCTCAGTCCCAGCCCGCTCAGAAAACGGCGCGTCCTTTATGGCAGATGCTCATGCTCGTGTACATGGTGGGCTCGGAGTCTGCTGTTCCACCTCTGGTGGTGGGATGATGAACCTCGCAGTTGGAGTAGCTGAAGCCTACCAGGAGGGGGTACCAGTACTCGCAATAGTTGGGCAAGTACCTAGCAGACTAGAGGGTTTAGGAGGGTTTCAAGACTCTTCTGGCGTGGGAAACACCGTCGATGCCTCTGGTATGTGGAATGCTATCTCAAAAGAGGTCAGGCAAGTACAATCGGCACATACGATATGGAAGGACCTACTCGAAGTAGTAGACTCAGCGGTAAACGGAAGAAAAGGTCCAGGCGTTCTACTAATACCGAAAAACGTCTTCTCTGAACCAGCGCCCTTAAGACCAGTGGGCTGGCCAACATCACTTGACGCTTTAGAGCGAAGTGTCTGTGCTAAAGACGAAACAATAAATTTTCTCGCTGACCAACTTAAAGGCGCCGAGCGTCCTGTAATAATCGCTGGACCAATGGTCAGAGATAGCGAGCAAGCAAGAGCTGTTCACGCGTTTGCTAAAATGAAGCAGATCCCAGTAGTCACAACATTGGCCGACGTAGGTGCATTCCCAAATGACGATCCGCTTTATCTAGGTACCATTGGGACAGCTGGTCACCCGTCTGCACACCGTTACCTGAACGAAGAGTCAGACCTACTTATTGCTGTAGGGACCAATCTAGAATTGATGTTTAGGGCTCCTATCTCAGGCGCTCTAGGACGTTGCCAAACCTTCTTTGTAAACACTGATACTTCTCTAGCTATGCGCACCTTCCCTGAAGCTATAGCTGTAACTGGCAACATTGAGCACAGCTTCAACTCCTTAATGAATGGCGACCTAAAGAAAGTGACCTGGAGTGGCAGACCTAAGGGCTACAATCTACAGTGGTTCCTACCACAGCTAGCCGCACCTTTAAATGAAGGAGTGAGCTCGAGTGGCGGTACAGAGCTAGGGCTTTTACAAAGCAAAGCTCTAGGGATGTTGCACCAGGCACTGCCCAAACAAGGGCAGATAATGTTCGACGCAGGGAACTGCGCAGCGAGCGCGTTGCACTACATGAAGATGCCCGCCGATACTTCGACTCGAATTGCCTTAGGCATGGGCGGTATGGGGTACGCTATCGCGGGAGCCATAGGTGCACAGCTCGGTGGTCAGCCGAAAGACAGGACAGTCGTAATCTGCGGAGATGGAGCATTTCTAATGCTTGGCATGGAGGTTCACACAGCCGTAGACCTAGGACTACCCGTCCTATTTGTCGTCTTCAACAACGGCAAACACGGTATGTGTGTTACGCGACAGCAGCTATACTTTAAGGGCCGTATAGAGTGCACTAAGTATGAGAGACCATCGATTGCGCAGATAGCGAGAGGCTTTGGTGACCCAAGCTCTCTGTGGGTCTCTAGTGCAGACAGTGAAACACAGCTCCAGAGGTCACTAGACAACCTACAAGAATGGGACTGGAGTGGACCAGCCGTCCTAGAAATTTCTATTGGTGCTGAAGAGGTTCCCCCCTTCACTCCATTCTTACCAGTTGGCGCTCCAGTGGGAGATCTCATCTCCACTTCAGTAGCCAAGAAACAGACAACACCTGCTCACGCAGCATAATCTCGAGGATAGAAACAATGACACCTATCACCCTAAACCGTAACAACATACTAAACTGGATGCTCTTTGGCTTGATTGAAATGTGGCGAGTCATCAGAGCGATACTCACCAGAGACGGCGGCCGCGTCGCATCTGTTACCCGTTATGTCGAAAAAAATGCGACTAGCGGTAACCCGTCGAGTGTCCTAGAAGCGATAGACACCTTTTCGTACAAACGCCGATTCTTAATGAATGTAGGCGACGAAAAGGGAGCGATTCTTGTAAACGCCCTAAAAGACGCTGAAGCCACCAGAGTTCTTGAGCTTGGTGCCTATTGTGGATACTCAGCTGTCCTCATGGCAAGAGAGATCTCCGCTAAAGGTGGGCAGCTGATCAGCCTTGAGGCATCGGCAAAGAACGCAGAGATGGCTGGTCGAGTAGTGGCCCACGCTGGCTTGAGCAGCAATGTAGAATTTAGGGTTGGAAAGGCTAGCGAGCAGATTGAAAAACTAACTGGGACCTTTGACCTTGTATTCATAGATCACTGGAAAGACGACTACTTGTCAGATCTGAAGCGTCTAGAAGATAGGGGTTTGCTTAGCCCTGGTGCTAGAATCGTGGCCGACAACGTTGGCATCTTTAGCAACGCTGTCCAGCCATACCTTGAGTACGTGCGTGAATCCGACCACATGGAGAGCACTCACTATGTGACAAAAATGGAGTACAACGAGACCATCGCGGATGGTGTTGAGGTCTCAATCTGGCAGCCCAGAACTAAATAACACGCAACCCTTTTTACTCCCTAGGCGCTGCCTATATCTTCTTGGAGATAATCATGAATTCACTACCTTTAGTTCCTGACTACATTGCCCACTTGCTCCCACAGGTGGCTGGTAAGCCCATTAGCGCAGTCAAGCGAGAGCTCGGCCTAAAAGAGATCATCAAACTTGCGTCTAATGAGAACCCAATGGGCCCACCAGCAGGATCAGTGGCCGCCATAAAAAAGGCCGCTCGCAACATGCATAGTTACCCAGATCCAGGTCAATTTGATCTAAGACAGGCGCTTGCTGAGCGTCACGACCTCTCTCGAGAGGCTATCGTGTTGGGTAACGGGACTAGCGAATTGATAGATATACTTATTCGCACCTTTGTGGGACCAAAAGAGCACGTTCTAACAAGCGATGCCACATTCATCGCCTACAAGATGAGCACAGAGTCTCATGGTCGGGAGTTCAAGACAGTGTCGTTGAATCCGTCCCTTGGTCACGATTTGGAGACCATTGTGGACTCGATAACTCCGACAACCAAGGTGGTCTTTATTGCTAATCCCAACAACCCAACAGGTACACTCATCCAGAAGGCTGAGCTAGAGGCTTTTATCTCTAGCATGGATGCAAAAACTGATGGGAACCCTCCCCTTCTTGTATTGGACGAGGCCTATTATGAATACATCGATGACTCGCTGGCCCCAGATACTCTCTCAATACTAAGAGATAGGCCTAGAACTATTCTTCTTAGAACATTCTCTAAAGCGTACGGCTTAGCTGGAATTCGTTGTGGTTATGCAATGACATCTATCGAAATTGCAGGGCATCTTCACAAGGTACGCTCTCCTTTCAATGTCAACAGTGTCGCTCAGTCTGCGGCTATTGCAGCACTAGAAGATGACGCATACCTATCAAAGAGCGTCGCCTCAAATAGGAAGAATAGGGAGAAGCTACAGGGTGACCTGACTAAACGAGGGTTTGGTGTCACAGATAGCCACGCAAATTTCCTATTAGTAGACCTAAAACGAGAAGCTAAGCCAATATTTGATAAGCTACTCGAGCACGGTATTATCACTCGACCTGTGGGTGTATACGGGCTGCCTACATCTTTGCGAATTAGCATCGGAACAACGTCACAGAACCGACGCCTAATAACAGCCTTAGACGCTATAATTAAGCCTGCACCACAGAGGCTAAAATTGGCCAAGAAAGCTTATTGGTGGCAACTCCCACAGCTTTCCTGGCTAAAACGCCGCCCTCTGCCCCAACCTGCAGGTACATACAAACTTAATACCATTATTGCACCTTGGAAGACGCGTTTCGACACACCGCACCTAACTAAGCGCCGCGACAACTCCATGCGCATGCCTCGTATGGGGGGGCAACGATGACCAGAAGGCAAAAGAACCTATCCATTGGAGCCTTGGCGAAGGCAACAGGGGTACCAGTCAACACGCTTCGAACTTGGGAGAGCCGTTACGGTTTCCCATGTTCAACTAGGCTTCCATCTGGTCACCGTAGATATGGAGAGGAACAGGTACAACACATTCAGTGGGCATCACGAGCGATAAAGCTCGGTCATAAGCCATCAACTCTGGAATCACTAAGTACCAACGCACTACAAATGCTAGTAAAGAAGGAGCACAAACAGGTCTTTAGCCCATTGAATAAACCTCCTGCTAAGCACATCAAGAAGTGGTTACAAAACGTGGATAACCTGAATATGGCCGCCTTAGAGAAAGACCTCTTTGACGGATGTAAACTGCATGGAGCAGTCGGATTGTTCGACCAGTTACTAAAGCCATTCTTGTTTGAATTGGGTAGAGGGTGGCAAACAGGTAGGTTCACAGTAGCTCAAGAGCATGCTGCGAGCGAATGTGTCAGCAATTTCATATCTGTAAAATGGCCGCGGATTGTCACTGACTCCAATGGAGCTCGTGTAGTATTAGCTACACTACCTGATCAACAACATATATTGGGGCTACAACAGGTGGCCGTTGTACTATCAATGCATGGGTACAAGGTATCATTTATAGGTAGAGGCGCTCCAGTACCAGCGCTCCTTCAAGCGGTTACACAGCTACAACCAACCGCCCTGATGATCAGTATTCCAATATCCAGGTCCGAGCAGGCTAAGACAGCGTTACTGCGTGAACTAAGGTCACAGATAGACGATAGTATACAAATAATAGTTGGCGGCTCTGGCGCACCAATAAACATCCCAGGCATACTAACACTAGGCTCGACTGCTCAGCTAAATGACTGGGCGATACAAAATAATGCTCCATCAGAGAAGATCGGTGTTGAGCCAAAAACGTTGATGTGGTGAAAAGGTAAGCCCAGCATCATCAATTAAAACCAGCGACTATCTATGTCCTAAGTTTTATTTGAGAATTAAATATGCTGCCTAGCTCTGCAATAAAGAGCCCTTACCCACATTTTTATATCTCCAATGTTTAGCGGAGATTAAATGAATGCACCAATAAATTAAATGTCACACATCCCCAAGTAAAGAGGCCTGTGACAAAGTGTATAGAGGGTGACAACTAGAACGCTAGCTTCACAATCGTGAGCCTTTAACACCATCTGTTCAAATAAATTGACCTAATAGAACGATTTATATCGCTTTATTTGACTGTATTTCTAGGATAGCTTGAAATCAATCTTAGGAACACAGATGTATACCGTCACATTCAGATTTCCCCTTGAAATCTACATTTATATTCTACGCAAAATGCGGAACTGTAAGAACTCATTATCTCAAAGTCTTTCAGCCCCGCAATCACTCAATTGTGGGGTTTTTTCGTTCCATAAGACTATTTTCGCCAACACATCAAAACCCTTTCGCCAATCGGAGTATTAAATGTTTAAGCCAACGGATCTACACTCACTAGACCGAGCCCCTGCGAGAGCAATGCTGATGGGGGCGGGGTTTACTGAAGAGGAGTTACAACAACCCTTAGTGGCAATATTTAATACCTGGACTGAGATGACGCCCTGCAATTCTCATCTAAGAGATTTAGCTAAACACATAAAAGATGGTGTTCGAGCTGCTGGGGGAACACCTATAGAATTCAACGCTATAGCAGTCAGCGACGGTATAACAATGGGAACTGAAGGCATGAGAGCATCTTTAGCCTCCCGCGAAGTAATCGCTGACTCGGTTGAGCTAGCCGTCGGAGCACACGGGTTTCATGCCGCCATCGGACTCGTAGGCTGCGACAAGACTATACCTGGCACCCTTATGGGTCTTGCTAGGTTGAATTTACCGAGCCTGGTCCTATATGGTGGTTCGATAGCCCCTGGAAGACACAAAGGCAAAGACGTAACCATTCAAGATGTTTTCGAAGCCGTTGGATCTGTAGCTGCTGGAGACATGAGCCAGAAAGAGCTAAAAAGCCTAGAAAGAAACGCTTGTCCTGGAGCGGGTGCTTGTGGTGGGCAATTTACAGCTAACACAATGGCTACTGCCCTCACCTTCTTAGGGGTCTCCCCTTTAGGCGCTAACGACATACCAGCTACACACCCACTAAAGCAAAAGGCGGCGTACGACGCTGGAAAGCTGGTGCTAGACTTGGTCAAAAACGACCTTAAAATCAATAAACTTGTCACAAGGAACGCGTTAGAAAACGCTGCCGCGAGTGTAGCTGCTACAGGCGGCTCAACAAATGCTGTACTCCACCTTTTAGCGCTAGCCAGAGAGTTCGGCGTTCAATTCGACATAAATGACCTAGATCGAATCGCAGCAAAGACACCTGTTTTAGCCGACTTAAAGCCCGGCGGGCGTTTCACAGCGTGCGATCTGTATAAAGCTGGTGGTTCTAATCTTTTAGTAGAGAGGCTGCTGGATGCTGGCTTGATGCATGACGAGAACACGGTTCTAGGGAAACCCTTTTCATCCTTAGTAAATGGAAACGCAGAAACTGAAAAACAAGAGGTCGTTTACAAGACGGAAAAACCACTAAAAACCAGAGGAGGACTCGCAATATTGAGGGGCACGCTCGCACCAGATGGCTGCGTCGTTAAGCTTTGTGGGCATGGCAAGATGTATCACGTGGGGCCAGCAAGAGTCTTTGATCGTGAAGAGGATGCATTTGCAGCCGTACAGAGTGGCCAAATCGTTCCTAATGATGTTGTCGTCATAAGGTATGAAGGTCCCCGTGGTGGCCCTGGAATGAGGGAGATGCTTGCCGTTACTGCGGCAATAATCGGAAGAGGACTCGGTGACAGCGTAGCTCTGATAACAGACGGGAGGTTCAGCGGTGCAACCCATGGTCTCATGGTTGGGCACGTAGCACCAGAGGCCGCAGTAGGTGGTCCAATAGCCCTAATAGAAGATGGGGACATCATTACCCTGGATGTGCATAAAAGAACTTTAAATGCCGAATTCCCCTTCGAGTCCAGGCGATCTAAATGGAGATCACGACCACCTCGATATACTCGCGGAGCACTCGCCAAATACGCGGCTCTTGTCTCATCAGCGTCCGAGGGGGCAGTGACAGGTTTTCCGCCTATCGATCGCGAGGGATCAGAGCAGAGCCAAGGGACCCACAATCGGTCAACAAATGCTGACCAATCATCACAATCAATCACACCGGTTCCCTATATGAACCGATCTCAATCAGGGAGGGAGCTTCAATGACCAAACTATATAGTACAAACGATACAGATCTCACACAACTACAAGGAATCCAAATCGCCGTACTCGGCTACGCCAGTCAGGGCAGAGCACAAGCTCTAAACCTTAGAGACTGCGGATTAAATGTATCACTAGGGCTGAGGCCATCAGGAAAAAGCTGGAACCGTGCTCTGGCCGATGGGTGGAACCCTAAACTAATACCAGAAGCTGTTAAGTCGGCCGACCTAGTTGTATTCCTAGTATCTGATATGTCACAACCTGTTGTATGGCGAGAGGAGGTGGAGCCGTACATAAAGAGTGGCGCCACGCTACTTTTCAGCCACGGCTTTAACGTGCACTTCGGGCGCATAAAACCACCTAGCGATGTAAATGTGATCCTAATCGCCCCTAAATCACCAGGAGCTTTAGTCCGCACTCAATTTGAGAATGGCCAAGGCGTCCCATGCCTACTGGCTGTACACAATGATTACACAGGCTATGCAGAAGAGATCGCACTAGCATACGCACATGCCTTAGGTGGCACTAGGGCTGGCGTGTTGGAGACAACCTTCGCGGAGGAGACTGAGACCGATCTCTTCGGGGAACAAGCTGTCCTATGCGGGGGTGTAACAGAACTTATCAGGACGGGTTGGGAGGTGCTTGTTGACGCTGGGTACAGCCCCCAGGTTGCCTATTTTGAGTGTCTACATGAGTTAAAGCTTATCGTAGACCTACTGTACGAAGGTGGATTCGAAAGAATGCACCAGGATGTTAGTGAGACAGCTCGATTCGGAGACCTAACCCGTGGCCCAAGGGTTGTTGACTCTGCCACACGCCGAAGGATGGAACAAATCCTCTCAGAGGTTCAATCTGGCGAATTTGCTAGAGAGTGGATCGAGGAAGACGCCAGCGGTAGGGATCGCTATAATTACTTAATGAACGAAGATCTAAACCACCCTCTCGAGGCGGTGGGTCGAGAACTTCGCGGAAAGATGTCTTGGCTAAAAAGTGAACTGCCAACCGGTGCAACACCATGAGCCCGAATACTTCACTAAAGTACAAGGTGAAGACCAATGGTGCACAGGTCATATTAAAGACCATGCTATCAGAGGGCGTTGACATCATATTTGGGTACCCTGGTGGGACAGTCCTACCTATATATGATGAGCTTCCAAACTCACCTATAAGGCACATATTGTGCCGCCACGAACAGGGCGCGGTCTTAGCAGCAGACGGTTATGCCAGAGCCACTGGCAAGGTCGGTGTATGCATGGCCACGTCTGGCCCAGGAGCTACAAACCTGGTCACAGGTTTAGCAAACGCTATGCTTGACTCTATACCCATGGTCGCACTCACAGGTCAGGTTTCTACTGATGCCCTAGGAACTGACGCATTTCAAGAGGTTGATACCCTAGGTATGACAATGCCTGTTGTGAAGCACAGTTTTCTAGTTCGAAAACCAGAAAACCTGCAGTGGGTGCTTCGAGAGGCCTTCAATATCGCCCGTTCTGGCAGACCCGGACCAGTATTGGTTGATCTACCAAAGAATGTACAGACATCAATGGCTCCATTTGCCGAATGTGAACGCCTAAAGACAACATCAAACACGCTGCAGGCCCCATCGCATTTAGATTCAGCTTTAGCCTTGATCCGATCTGCTAAGAGTCCAGTAATATATGCGGGAGGAGGTGTTGGGATTGCAAAGGCCCAGGCTCTTTTCAAAGAGTTCGTTGATAGGACAAAAATTCCAACAGTTACAACACTCAAAGGTTTAGGGCTTCTGTCCAAGAGCAATAAATTAAACCTCGGAATGTTAGGTATGCACGGGCTTCAGGCCGCAAATCTAGCAGTGCAAGAGTCAGATTTATTGATAGTCCTTGGCGCTCGCTTCGACGACCGAGTAACGGGAAAATTATCTGGCTTCGCCCCAAACGCCAAGGTATTGCATTTCGACATAGACCCAGCTGAAATCGGGAAAGTTAGAGAGGCTGATGTAGCAATCAAGGGAGATTTAGCACCCGCGCTAAAACAACTCAATAAACGGCTAGATTTGACCCTCGACATAGAACCATGGAGAGAAAGGTGTCAACACTTAAAATCTGAACATATATGGAACTATCACCCTCACGTCACGTGGCGTGATTTCGAGACTGAGGACCCACAAACACAGGTTTACGGACCCAGACTATTAAAGAATCTCTCTAAAAGCCTAGGCCCTAATGGCGTGATAGCATGTGACGTAGGCCAGCATCAGATGTGGGTGGCCCAACACTGCGATTTTCACAGACCTGAGAATCACCTGAGCAGCGGTGGATTGGGCACAATGGGCTTTGGACTCCCTGCAGCAATTGGAGCTAATCTAGGACGCCCATGTGACAAGGTTATCAACGTAACTGGCGACGGTTCATTCATGATGAATCTTCAAGAGCTAGCCACCTTAAACAGATACAAAATACCAGTTAAAATCGTGCTGATGGACAACAGCTGCCTGGGCATGGTTAGGCAATGGCAAGAGCTCTTTCTTGAAGAGCGCTATAGCGAGACACTGCTGAATGACAATCCAGACTTCGCGCGAGTAGCTAGAGCTTTTGGCCTAAAAGCCAAGCGCATTTGGAGAGAGGACCAAGAAGACGAGGGCATTAGCTGGCTCCTGAGATCGAGAGGCCCAGCTCTATTGCATGTTGTCTTGGACGACCAAACAAACGTTTGGCCATTTGTTCCGCCAGGTAATGACAATTCTTCCATGATGAAAGGGGTAGACCGATGAAAAAACAACTCACCATTCAACTCTCTAAGGCTGAAGGGGCCCTTGTTCGCCTTTTAGGCCTAGTGGAGCGCAGAGGGTATTCAGCAACGTATCTAATGGCTAGCCCGACTGAACATGATGTCTTTCAGATTGAAATGACCGTTGAGAGCCAGCGCCCTATCTCAAAACTAGTTCACCAAATCGATAAACTTTATGACGTGAAAAATGTGGAGAAAAGACAATGACAAAAGATCCAAAACATATCTGGTACGACGGTAAAGTTGTACTCTCTGGTGAGAGCAAGTGTTCATTGCTGGAGCACGGCCTCCACTATGGCACTGGCGTTTTTGAAGGGATCAGGTGTTATGAAACGCCAAAAGGCCCCGCTGTTTTTCGCCTCGACGACCACCTAAAACGACTAGGTGATGGAGCAGAGGTTTTAGGGATGACTCTTGATCATGAAGAGCTCCGTAAGGCTGTCATCGACGTGCTCACAGCCAATAGGCACAGAAGTGCCTATATCCGCCCTATCGTGTTTTATGGGGCTGGCTCTTTAGGCCTAGACGTTGGCGATCAGCTCGAGAAACACACGGCGGTGGCCTCTCTCCCGTGGAGTTCACACCTCGGTGAGGCGGCTGAGAATAAAGGTGTATTGATGAAGACCTCGACTATACGTAGGCTTCCATCTTCCTCAGTTCCGCCACTAAAACTATGCGGTGCATACGTAAACTCTATTATCGCGAAGCTAGAGGCTACAAGAAACGGATTTGAAGAGGCACTATTCGTAGATCCAGATGGAAGAGTGTGCGAGGCAACTGGAGAGAACGTATTCATGGTAAACGACGGTAAGGTTACCGCTGTTTGTCACCCAGACGCCCTACCTGGAATTACTCGTGACACAGTTATAAAGCTCACTGACGCAGAGGAGCGAGCGGTATACCTAGACGAGTTACTCAATGCTGACGAAGTCTTCCTAACTGGCACATCCGCTGAGGTCGCACCTGTCACAAATATCGATGGCAAAAGCCTAGACATCGGCCCTGTCACAAGAAAACTCCAGCAGACCTATCAAGATTTAGTCCATGGCAGACTGGAAGAGCACAGTGAATGGTTAACGTTGGTGGAGCCATGGGCTGCTTAATAAAAGTTGGGTTGAAAGATGTATTCGCCGCTGAACGCCGGATCAGGGGTGTTTTAAAAAAGACACCTTTGGTCTTCAACCAACGGCTCGATGCTTGGTTGAAGTTGGAGTGTTTACAGACCACAGGAGCATACAAGGTCAGAGGTGCCCTAAACGCCCTGATCCTCCAGATGGAGAGAAATGACTACAGAACTGTAGTAGCTGCATCGGCGGGTAATCACGGCCTTGGCGTAGCGTGGGCTGCAAAGTATCTTGGTCTTAAAGCTATGATTGTAGTGCCAAAAGATTCACCCAGAACAAAGATCGAAAAGATACATAAACTGGGCGCCAAAGTGATCGTCAACGGTTCGAATTTCGATGAAAGTTTAGGTTGGGCTAAAAATCTAGCGACTAGAAAACATGCGAGGTTTCTACATGCATTTGATGACCCAGATATTATAGCTGGACAGGGAACAATTGCTCTTGAAGTACTAAAACTAGCCCCCAGTCTAGTTCTGGCCCCGATCGGGGGCGGCGGGCTAGCAGCCGGTGTCAGCGTTGTACTAAAGGAGGCAGGAATACCGACTATTGGAGTCCAGATAGACGGGGTCGACGCGATGAACAGTTTCTTGGGTGGTGGGCCGACTAAGATAGAGCCTAACAAGACAATAGCTGATGGACTTAGGGTGAGTGAAGCTGGTCAACTTACAAGGGAGATCTGCCGTAGTATGCTCACAGATACCATCTTGGTAACGGAGGAAGAAGTCAAACACACTATTGTCTCCGCCTACCTAGATGACGGTATTATTGTGGAGGGTGCAGGTGCAGTATCTATGACTGCACTAAAAAAAGTATCCGGTAGTAAACGACTGGCTTTAGTGACGGGTGGAAATCTGGACACACATGCCCTCGACTCGCTAATTAACGACTATAGGCACCAGGGAGCAGAGCTCAGCAATTACGTCGCTTAATCAATCAACTCATTCATAGTCTCCAAGAACAACCTAGCCCCCTTCCCAATTTTATCTCCCTGGCGTGAAACCAACTGTGGATGATATTTCCATGTATTTGGCTCTTCATCAATTAGGACTAAGTCGCCTCCTCTGAGGTCTTCTTCGACAAAATGTCGAGGGATCCAACCGTATCCAGCACAAGCCAGCAACGCGATACGTTTAGAGTGAAAGTCAGACAGATAGACCACGTTCTTACTGCCCATGTATGAAGCCTTAGATCTTTTTGAGAACCGAGGTGATGAGTCACGGACAACTATTTCTGAGTAAATAGACCTCGCCTCTTTCTCGACCCCCTCCCCTACCAAAGGGTGGTCTGATGAAGCCACCAAAACTAATTCCAAAGGCTCTAACGGAGTACAGTCATAACCCTCATCATCACCATCACCTGAAAAACCTAAAACCAAAGCTAAGTCTGCCGAGAAATCCTCAAACCTATCGACCACACCTTCTTGGTATTCCACATCCAACCTAAGGGATGTAGGGACAGCGGCGTCCGAGAACCGCCTGATAGCGCGTATTATTGACTCCATAGGCAATGCCCCGTCCACTACTACATGTAGCTCTGGTTCCCAGCCATCCTGTAACTCGGCGGCCACCCTCTCCAGCCTCTTAGCTCGTTCAAGGACAGCCCTAGATTCTTCAAGGAGTTTGTGACCTGCGGGAGTTAATACGGCCTTTCTACGGCTCCTGTCAAACACCTCGACTCCCAATACAGATTCGAGCGTCTGAATAGAATAGCTTATTGCTGAAGGCACCTTGTGCAGCGTAGACCCAGCTGCCGCGAAAGATCCAGTTCTTGCGATGGCGTCTAGTGCCATTAGTTGATCTAGTGTAAAGTTCATAGTCACTTTTCCCTGCTAAATACATCAGTTACTGAAAACACTTGAATCAAATACATTAAATGTTTCTCATCAAACTAAGATTTAACTAATTTACCGAAACGATTAGATTCAAATTTTATCATCTATAACAATATAAAACATCACTTTTGTTGTAAGGTGGTACTCATCTAACTTACGAAGGGCAACATTGGTTAAGTACTCAGGTTAATACCAAATCATACAGCGACCGCGTCGACCTGGCGTTCTGGATGTGATGCAGCGAATTGCGGGTGTTTCTCTATGCATGCCTCAACATCCAGTAACTTTTGATATTTCGCCAGATCTACCCCAAAACGTCGAGCATTATATATTTGAGGGACCAAGAAAAGGTCTGCAGCGGTGATGTTGTCTCCAAAACAATAACGCCCTCCGTACCTCTCCACCAACACATTGAGGGCCCTAAGGCCATCATCTATCCAGCGACGAGACCAGCACAATTGTTGGGCTCTACTAAGGTTGTAATCACCCCCTAAACGCTGCATTACACGCAGGTTCTGAATGGGCTGGATTCCACTATTAATTAGCTCGATCATCTGCCGAACTCTCGCTCTGTCAATTGGGCTTTCTGGAAAAAGACTCGGCTCTGGATACAACTCCTCTAGATATTCAATAATCGCCACGCTCTGGGCCAACGCCTTACCGTCGACAACCAAAACTGGTACCTCATGCATTGGGTTCAATTCGGAGTGATTGGCACTGTATTGTTCACCCCCATTAGCTACGAGGTGAACTGGTTTGTTTTCGTAACTCAACCCCTTCCAATTAAGAGCGCTACGAACCCTCCATGAACTAGATGAGCGCCAATAGCCATGCAATACTATTTCCATGATCGAGCCTATCCCATGGGGACAACAGTCTGCTCTATTCGTCCAAAGAGGCTGTCACCAGCCTTATTGAACATCTCTATTGAGACTCTGTCACCGTAACCCATAAAAGAGGTCTTAAATTCGCCAGTATCTATCTTCTCGATCATTCGCTTCTCTGCAAGACATGAGGAGCCCCTCTCTCGATTCTCATTGCTGATAGTTCCACTTCCAACAATCGTACCAGCAGACAGTGATCGTGTCTTACATACGTGAGCTACGATGTCGTAGAAGCTAAAATGCATCTCGCGACCCGCATCGGGATCTCCATATTTTTCCCCATTATGATGAGTAATAAGAGGCAGGTGTAAGCGCCCATCTTTCCAAGAGTCGCCGAGCTCATCTATAGTGAGAGCAAGGGGACTAAATGCAGATGATGGCTTTGACACAAAAAACCCAAAGCTCTTTGCCAGCTCCCCTGGGATTAAGTTCCTTAAGGAAACGTCGTTACAGAGCATCACGAGCCGAATATATTTTTCAACCTCATGAGGCTTTACTCCTTGGGGTGTGTCATCCATCACGATAGCTATCTCTGACTCGAAGTCACAACCCCAGTCTGTGTTTCCTAGCGGTATAGCGTCCCTTGGGCCTAAGAACGTATCACTTCCCCCTTGGTAGACCAGCGGGTCTGTCTCTAGAGTTGCTGGAGGCTCAGCGCCACGCGCCTTTCTAACCAAAAGAATGTGGTTGATGTAAGCGCTTCCGTCTATCCAAGAGTAGGCCCTTGGAAATGGGCTGTGTAGCTCTACAGTACTAATGTTTATCCAATCGGCGCGTTCTTTCGCCTCGAGGCTCCGATAAATCTCCTCGAGATGAGGAGCGTTGCTTTTCCAATCGTCAAGCAGGGCCTGTAGCGTGGGAGCAATATCACCCACAACAACAGCGCGCTGATTGTCACTAGAGACCACCAGGAGTTCTCCGTCACGGGTACCGTTCTTTCGAGTTGCTAGTTTCATGTCTTCTCCATAGCCGCTATCTCCGCGGCGTTTTGTGACTGTTTTGTTTGAATGTGAGCATTAAAAGTATCAACGTAAATCTGGCAAAAGGCTCATCAACTCTCTTAAAAGTTCACTTAAGCGCACTTGTTCATCTTGATTCAAATATGCTTGGGCACCGTTAACTATGTCTTCTACCTCGGGTTTCATCTCTTGGTACAGGTCTGAGCCAGAGTCCGTTAGGAACAGATGGCTAAGCCGGCCGTCCGACTGCGAGGCCTCCCTATAGACTAATCCCATCTCTAATAGAGCCTTGGTTGCACGGCTAACGATCCCTTTGTCCATTGGTGTAATCTGGACAACCTCTACGGATGTTCTTCCTTGAATCTCGGCTATCGCGGCCAAGACACGCCACTGAGATAGATTGAGCCCATGTAGTTTAACTATTCTGCTGGTTCTCCTAGAGATCCTATCTGCAAGGACAGTGATCTGGTATGGCCAGTAAGTTTCGAGCCTAAGAATTTGGTCATCTGGTAATGTTTGTTTCGTCATGATTAGAATATAGTTGCAAAAACAACTTGACGCAAACACAACTTTCTTATTATTCAATATTCGAACAAAAAACAAAGAGGTGTAATATGGCTGATCTATTTGAAAACCCTATGGGGCTAAGAGGGTTTGAATTTGTTGAGTTCACTGCGAGCTCAAAAGGAATACTTGAACCCGTCTTTAAAAGTATGGGTTTTAGCCACATAGCGAATCACCGCTCTAAAGACGCTCATTTATGGCGTCAAGGCGGTATCAACATAATCATCAACTACGAGCCTGGAACACCTGCCGACTTCTATGCTCAGGAGCATGGCTCATCGGCTTGTGCGATGGGCTTTAGGGTCAACAACGCCGCTAAAGCCTACGACTTAGCGGTTAAAAATGGTGCTGAGCCCGTAGATGTAGCCTCAGGTTTCAGCGAGCTTAGGCTTCCAGCTATTAAAGGTATTGGAGGAGCTATCATATACCTAATAGACCGATTCAGCGCTGGGACTTCTATATATGACATCGACTTTGAATACATCGAAGGAGTAGATAGACACCCTGAAGGTTGCGGTTTCACGGCTATAGATCATCTTACCCACAATGTTTACAAGGGTAGAATGGACCATTGGGCAAAGTTCTATGAAAACCTTTTCAATTTTCGAGAGATCAGGTATTTCGACATCAAAGGGGAATATACTGGCCTAATCTCACGCGCTATGACCGCTCCAGACGGTCTTATTCGGATTCCACTGAATGAGGAAAAATCCGACGGTGTCGGTCAGATAGAGGAATACCTAAGGGAATACAAAGGAGAGGGTATCCAACACGTCGCATTCATATGCGACG
>Ga0115011_10000543_pt1 | contig 30455 bp, 18 predicted proteins | sample TroAtlMetagenome_2_FD_88705 | JGI IMG/M metagenome (GOLD analysis project Ga0115011, IMG submission 88705) | Marine eukaryotic phytoplankton communities from Atlantic Ocean - Tropical Atlantic ANT8 Metagenome | ecosystem: Environmental > Aquatic > Marine > Oceanic | place: Tropical Atlantic...
GTGGCTTCTGCCGAAAGAATAGGAAAGAATTTACTTTCGATCAGCCCTGTCACCGTCGCGACGGTCCCGGGGGCGAATTAATTCTGACTCGTTGCCGTGGTTTCATCGCCTGACATAATGACTCGCAAAGAACAAAGGGCACCGGGTAGCCTCGGAATATTGACGGTAGTCTTTCTCGCCTTGCTGGCTCTGGAATACCCTGCTGCAGCAAAGCCGAATATCCTGTTCATCCTTATCGACGATATGGGATGGATGGACTTGGGCTGTCAGGGAAACCCTCACCTGAAAACCCCGAATATAGACAGGTTTGCGACGGAGGGAATCCGGTTTACGGATGCTTATGCGCCGGCGCCCGTCTGCTCCCCGACAAGGGCGGCGCTCATGACCGGGCATTCCCCGGCGCGCCTGCACCTCACCAACCATCTGCCTCATCAAGACCGGTTTACTCCGTCGGAGTCGAAGCTCTTGCCAGCGGAAATGAGAGATCATCTCCCTCTTGAGTATACCACGATCGCAGAGCGTCTCCGGGATGAAGCAGGATACGCCACCGCCTTCATTGGGAAATGGCATCTCTACAAGGGTCGGGAGGAAAAGTTCGCGGCTCAGTTTCAGGGTTTTGATATTAACATCGGGGGTTGCTCCTACGGGGGGCCGCCCACCTTCTTTGACCCCTACCGGATCCCATTTCTCTCCGATCGAAAGAAGGGGGAATACCTTCCCGACCGGCTGGCGGATGAAACCATAAGCTTCATGCGAAAGCAGGTGGAGGCGAAGAAACCATTCTACGTAGCGCTATGGAATTATACCGTGCACTGGCCGATGGAGGCTCCTGCGGAGTTTGTCGCGAAATGGGCTGATAAGCCCAAGGTGGGCTACAATCACAAGGTTTACCCGGCAATGCTGGAAACAATGGACCTTGCCATCGCGCGTGTTCTCGGAGAGCTCGAGCGGTTGAAAATCGAGGAGGAAACGTTCGTGGTCTTCACCTCGGACAATGGGCCGTTCGGGGGGGTGGGTGATGCGCGTCCGCTCCGGGGAGATAAAGGGCATCTTTACGAGGGAGGGATCCGGGTGCCACTGATCGTACGGTGGCCGGGAAAGGTGGCGGCGGGGAAGGTTCGTGAGGACCCCGTCATTCTCACGGATTTTTATCCGACCCTGCTTGAGGTAGCGGGCCTTAAGACGAGGAAGCACTACCCCGGGGATGGCGAAAGCCTCCTGCCCCTCCTGACGGACAAGGGGGATCTGGAGCGGGATGCCATCTTCTGGCATTATCCTAATTTTGCCTTTCACCGGGACAATCGGCTGGGAAGTGCCATTCGGATGGGAGACTACAAGCTCATTGAGTTTTTTGACCGCAACGAGGTGGAACTCTATAATCTCAGGGTAGATCTCGGGGAAAAAAAGAACCTCGCGGGGGTTGAAGCAGGGCGCGTGCAGGAGATGCGAAAGCGCCTGAGCCGCTGGAGAGAGAAAAGTGGTGCTCGCATGCCTCGGCCGAGGGAGTGAGCCAGTGTCTTGAAGTCCGAAGGGGCAGTTAATCCGATCGAGATGCCTTTACTTGGAGCTCTCGATGAGTCAAGCCCCGGGAGAGGCTGGGGGAACCGGAGGAGGCAATTTGGAGGGGTGTAGCTTCCTGCCATTCAGCATCGTTCCGATGAGGGTATAGCGCACAAGGTATCTGTAGGTAAGGAGCAGGAAGGCAAAGGTGACCAGACAGAGCAGGGTGAGCTTGAGGTGGCTGGGAAGGTTCCAGCGTGAGATCAGGGCCTGGAGCATCATGACAAGAGGGAGGTGGGCGAGATACATCCAGTAGGAGGCATCCGAGACGAAACGCACGCCCTTGTTCTCGCGCGCGAAGAAGCTCCAAAACAGGCCGATGAAGGCGACGATCATCACCCATGCGAAGAGGGCTGCGCAGAGGCTGTAGACGACACGCTGCTCTCCCACGGGAACCTGCTGAAAAAGATGAATCCCATAGACCCCCAGTGGAACAGCAGCTACCAGCAGGAACGGCCACCAGCGTCCTGCCTGATCCTCGAATTCGGGGCGGCCGAAGCAGACTGCGCCGTAGCCAAAGAAGATGGCATAATAAAGCAGCTTTGGAGGCCACGGGAGAATCCCCATGGCGGTATCGGGGCCAAAGGACTGGGTCATGAAATACTGCGCGCAGGCCGTTAAGGGGACTAAAGCAAGGAGCGCGACTGGAGGCCGGAGGAGCCAAGCTGGAAGTGAGGGAGTTCCGAGGGCCTTGAGGGTCAGGGTGGCTAAGGCGAATCCCGCAACCAGCATGAGAAGATAGTAGAGAAACCAAAGGTGGGCAGTGAGGGGTAACATGGTGAGAATCATGTAGAAGTCCTTAAGTTCATTTAGCGTGGCGGTGGATTCTTTGCCCGTGGCGCCGCTTGCGATCAGGATTGGTTCAAGCTGTTCTCTTCCGGCCAGCACTTCCCTGCGGTCGACGGTGACATTGAGCATTCCGGAGATGATTTCGACTGTATCCCAGCTCTCCCGCAAGCTGTCGAGGGGGGTCTTCTTCTCCCATGAGCGGGCATTCACCTGTGCGCCCTCGTCGAGGAGGAGTTTGGCAATTTCGGTTCGACCAAGAAAGGCAGCGCCATGCAGCGCGGTATGGCTCCCCTCGTCGGTTTGATCCGGGGTAGCGCCAAATTCAAGGAGGGTCTTGGCGCACTCACTCTGGTTATACCAGACAGCGACCATCAGGGCGCTCTGGTCTGCCCGATCGGTCTGATTAGGGTCTGCACCCTGTTCCAGCTCTTGAGTCAGTTGTGCAATATTTCCCTCGTGCAGAGCGGTCCAGAAGGTGGTCTCTCCGGCAGTTCTCTGAGGCCCGACTTGAAAGTTTTTGCCCAGAGAGTCCGCGACCCACACCAAAGGGATGATAATGATTCCGCCCACAACGAGTGGGAGGAGAATGCGTTTGACGCGATGGAGAAGAAGGGCGCCAAGACCTTTCCGCCTCCACAGCATGGTGGTGAAGTATCCACTGATCAGGAAAAAGAGGGGCATCCTGAACCCGTGGATGGCCTGATTGGCAAATTCATACGCCTCATGCTGTTGCAGGTCCTGAGCAGGCCAGTAAGGATTGGCGAAAAAGGAGAGGAGACCGTGCATCACGATCCCGAGCAGCATGGCGGTGGCCCGCAGGGCATCGAGGTGGTGGTGGCGGGGGGATCCGATCACGGCGGCATCTTTTGCCGGTGTTGCGAGGGAGGACAAGAAGGGAGTAGAGAATCTTCCCTTGATCCTACGTTGCGGGTGCACGGCAGGTAAGGTAGGAGATGCGAATGCTACGGTGGTTACTGATTCTTGTGATGGGTTTGTCAGCGAGTCTTCGGCTCATAGGAGCGGAGGTTGCGGAGGATGGATACATTCGTGAGAACAATATTGCCTATCGCGACAAGAATTCTCCCGGGTGGGATGAGTATATGAAGGAACGCTGTGTGCTGGATCTGTACCGGCCAGCGGGGAAACAAGGGTATTCCACGGTAGTGTGGTTTCACGGTGGAGGGTTGCGTGGGGGAAGCAAGGCGGTGCCGTGGCAGTTGCAGAAGAAGGGTATTGCGGTGGTGGCGGTGAATTACCGGCTGTTTCCGAAGGTAAAGTGCCCAGCCTATATTGAGGATGCGGCTGCCGCAGTTGCGTGGACCTTCAAGAATATTCAGCGTTATGGAGGAGACCCCGGAGCCATTCATGTTTCCGGCCACTCGGCTGGGGGCTACCTGACCAGCATGATAGGACTGGACAAGAGCTACTTGGCGGAACACGGAATTGACGCCGACCACATCGCTTCTCTCGTACCCTTCAGTGGGCACACTATTACCCACTTCACTCCCCGGGAGGAGAGGGGTATCAGTGACAAGCGTGCGATCGTCGACAAGTTCGCGCCTTTGTTTCATGTCCGGAAGGATTCGCCGCCGCTGGTGCTGATCACTGGGGGCCGGGAACTGGAGCTGCTGGGACGTTACGAGGAAAATGCGTATCTCTGGCGAATGATGCAGGTGGCAGGACACAAGCAGACCCAACTCCACGAGTTGGGAGGATTCGATCATGGCGGCATGGCCGCGCCAGCGTTCGGAATTCTTTTGAAAGTCCTGCGCGGGAGGTAAAGGGGTGGAGCGGCACTGCAGGATCCTGAAAATCCATGGGCGGGCTCTTATCTGGAGGCTATTCCTTGTCGCCGGTGGTTCCGATGCTTAGTATTCCACCTGTGAAAGTTGTGAGTCACGTGGGGGTCATTATGGCCTGGATGTCCTTGTTGCTTCCGGCGGGAGCCGCCGGGGTGCTTGAGCTTCGGAAGGGCGATGTCGTTGCCTTCGTGGGTGGAACGGACCTCATTGATATCCAGAAGGAGGGCCGACTGGAGTCTGCCCTCACGATGAAGTGGAAAGAGCATGCCCCGCTCTTCCGTGATTTTGCTTGGGACGGGGACACCGTCTATCATCAGAGCGCGGAGCGGGAGAGGTGGAGGGAGGAAGCCTTCGGTAACTGGGATGACCAGCTGAAGCGTGCCGGGGCGACGGTAGTGATTGCTCAGTTCGGGAAGATGGAGTCCTTTGATGGGGAGAAACGTGTCGATGACTTTATCGAGGCCTATGGCAACTTTCTGGACCGCGTGGGGAAAGGAAGAAGACTTGTTCTGCTCGAACCTGCTCCCATGCAGTGGAAGGGTGCTGCCGAACGTGCCGCGTTGCCAGCCTATGTTGCTGCCATTGTGAAGCTCGCGAAGGAGCGGAAGATTCCTTTCGTCTCTGGAAGTGGAAAGGATATGGTGGCGTCGTTCATTGAGCAGCTTTGTGGGAATTCTGAGCCCGGTGGCAAGGCCTATGAGTTAATGTGCGCTACGGTTGCGGAAAAGCATCGGCTCTGGTGTGAATACTGGCGCCCTGCCAACTGGAAGTGCATCTTTGGTGATGACAGCAGGAGAATTTTCGCCAAGGCCGCGCATGGCTTGCCATCTATTCAGGAGGAATGGGCCAGCTATCCCGCACTGATCGCAGAAGTCGAGAAAGCCATCTTTTCCGGCAAGCGATGGACCGCGCCGGCAGCGCCAGAGTTGACGGGTTCCGGGGAGGCTGGGATTAAAAAAGAATTGGATAGTTTTGAAGTTCTCGAGGGTTTCGAAGTCAACCTCTTTGCCGACGAGTCCCTAGGCGTAAGGAATCCCCTTTCGGTGCGGTGGGACGCTAGTGGCCGAATGTATGTGGCCTGCTCAGATGTCTATCCTCAGATTGAAGCTGGAGTGAAGGGATATGATCGCGTGATTGCTCTGCGGGACACTGATCACGATGGAAAGGCAGATGAGTCAGTGGTATTTGCAGAGGATTTGTTGATTCCCACTGGAATGGAAGTCGGGCCGGACCGGCTGTATATCGGGCAGGGGCCCGATTTGCTAACCCTGAGAGATACAGATGGAGATGGTATTGCGGACGAAAGGGTGACGCTTCTGACTGGGTTTGGAAATGGGGACTCTCATCAGACCAGCAATTCCTTTGTCTGGAGTCCCGGGGGAGAACTCTGGTGGTGTCAGGGAGATGGGATCGAGTCCCGGGTAGAGACTCCGTTTGGAGTGTCCTCCCTGTTTCAGGCTGGAGCGTACCGGATGCGGCCGCGGGAGTTGCGGCTTGATCCATTGCTGGATGATTTCATGGGGCCGGGGAATCCGTGGGGAATCGCTTTCGACGACTTTGGACAATCCTTCATTATCGATGGAGCAGGCGGGGTATCGTTCCTTACGCCAGCATCTATCCCTGCGAAGCGCCGCCTGCGACTTCCGAGAATTGGTAATCCCGGAGGCTACTGCGGCATCGATTGTCTCGGGGCTGGGAACCTGCCCAGCGATATGCAGGGGCAATTCGTCATTGGGGATTATAAGAAAAACCAGGTTAGCCGCTTTGAGACCAAGGAGGATGGCGCCGGATTCAAACTGAATTGGAAGAGTCCGTTATTACGATCGAAGCATCGAAACTTCCGGCCTATCGATGTCAAGATGGGCCCTGATGGAGCGATTTATATTGTGGACTGGTATAATCCAATCACCTGTCACCAGGACGATTTTTATCGTCATCCCGAGCGGGATAAGACACACGGCAGAATCTGGCGGGTGACACCCAGCGAAGGAGCTGTGAAGCCACCGGTTCTTCTGGATTCCAGTCTCGCTCATTTACTTGAGGCTCTGAAGGCTCCAGAGCGTTGGACACGACTGAAAGCGAAGCAGGTGCTTGCAACCCGTAAACCGGAGGAAGTTCAGGAAGCGGTGCGGGAATGGAGTCGTTCGCCGGACCTTGAGGGTCGGGATTTGCTTGAGGCGGTGAGTGTGCTGGAGTGGGTTGGGCGACCGGATGAGGCCGTCCTTAGCCTTCTTCTGGCCTCCCCGGACCACCGTGCGCGGGCTTATGGAGTCAGGATTCTTGGCAGGTGGAGCCAGAAGCTTGGAAATCTTCATGAGCTTCTCGTGAAGACGGCGAGGGACTCTCATCCTTTGGTGCGAATGGAGGCCGTGCTTGCCGCAGGACAATCCTCCAGTGCCGAGTCGGTTCTTGTGTCTGCAGCCGCGGCCGAGTCAAAGCGCGACCGGTGGATCGAGTATGCCTTTTCGCAGGCGGTTCATCACAGCAAGCGGTTCTGGTTGCCTGCTTTACGAGCTGGCCAACTGAATTTTGCCGGGGTCCGGGGAGGCTTGGCCGCGGTTCTGGGGGCTTCTGACTCGCGGGGAGTCCTCGAGGAAATTCGGAAAATTCTGGATGGCGACAATGTCGGCAACGAGGCTTGGGATGGTCTTGCGCTGACTCTGGCAGCTCTCGGGGAGGAAGATGACCTGCGTGTGATCCTGAACTCCGACCAGATCAGTCTGGCCCTGTTGAGGGCGATGAGGGAACGAGAACGTCCAAGCTTTGACGTCATGCCGCCGCTTGGACGGGCCTTGTATCATTCTGATCTTGAGAGGCGCGTCGCGGCAGTGCAACTGGCCGCTCATTGGAAAGTGAAGGAGTTGTATGAACCTGTCCTGAAATTAGCGGAAGGCGAAGGTGTTGATTCTGGATTGAGGAATGTCGCATTGCGGTCCCTTGGCTCTTTGGGTGAAAGAAGCACCGTGGAGTTTCTCAAATCTCAGGTTGGCTCTCCCAGTGAAGTTGATCCCTCCGCGTTGTTTTCCATTTTGCAACTTGCTCCGGAGGAGGGAACACGCATTGCGGCGGAGCTCCTTGAAGAACTGGAAGACAGGGAAAAGATCATGATCATTTTCAGGGACTTTACCAGTCGAGAGGGCGCGCCTCTGTTGCTTGCGCAGGCGCTGGAAGCGGCTGGCATTGAAGGGGATCAGGCTAAGAGGCTCCGGGAGGCCTGGGTCTCTACCGGACTGGTCGCGAGAGATTTGGAAGCGGTCCTTGATGAGTTGGCGGGAACCGGGATTGTACAGGAGTATGATGAAAGTGTCATCAAGCGGATGGTTTCCATAGCGCAAGAAGGGAGCGTCGAGCAGGGGAGAAAGATCTTTCACTCCTCGCAGGCCAGCTGCTCGGCTTGCCACAAGGCTGATCGCGGGGGGGATTCATTGATCGGGCCGAGCCTCAGCGCAGTGGGAAGTGGCCTCTTGCCGGATCGTATTGTCACCGAGGTCCTCTGGCCGCGACGGCAGGTCAAGGAGGGGTATGCCCTTAGTCGGATCATTACCCGGGATGGAGATGTCCAACAGGGATATATCCAAGCGAACCGTGATCAAAATTTGTTATTGCTCCGTGATTTCGCAACCAATTCACTCTTTGAGATTCCGCGGGAAAGCATCCTCAGGGAGGAGCAGGTAGGCAGCCTTATGCCGCCCACCGCGGCGGGCTTGAAGGAAGAGGAGTTGGCAGATCTTTTTGCCTATCTCTTCTCCCTCGGCGGAGAGGAGTAACTACCGGGGAACGTTGCGGAAGAGAGAATGAGGAGAGAAATCTGGGGCCTTTTCCCGAATGGGAGTCTTCGGTAGATGAAGGAGGGCTGGAGCCGTTGAAACCCTAATAATAGCAGGGATTCCGAGTTCATGCTTGTCATGATATGGCTCCCGGCGTACCGCCAGAGACAATTTTGACGGAAATTAAGAGAACAAATTATCCGTTCGCCCCGTCATATCTGATAGTAACCTCGAGATAGAAAATATGAAGCCACTAAGAAGAATGATGATGGGGCTGGCCGCAGGCGCCCTGATGATGAGCGCGCAAGCAGCTGACAAGATCGAACTTGAAGGAGCCTCAGTTGGAGTCTGGACAATGGACTTTGATGCGGCCGTTAAGCTGGCAGGAGAAAAGAAATTGCCTCTGATGCTGAATTTCACCGGATCAGATTGGTGCGGATGGTGCAAGTTGATGGACAAGAATGTCTTTGCGGAAGAGGTGTGGAAAACCTACGCGAAGGAGAATATGCTGCTCGTAACCCTCGATTTCCCGCAGGATAAGTCGGTTGTTCCCGAGAAATATGTGGCGCGCAATAAGAAGCTACAGGAGCAGTTTGGAGTGCAGGGATATCCTACTTATGTCGTCCTTGATAATGATGGTAACACCAAACTCGGCCAGCTCGGGGCAGGTCGGGATAAGACGCCTTCCTCGTTCATCGAAGAGTTCAAGGGAGTTATTCGCATGAGCGCCGGGGCGATTGAGGCCTACGCAAAAGCCAATCCTGACAAAGCAGCAGCCTACAAGGCAGCCATCGCGGAGTTCCAAACTGCGAAGAAGGAGCTCACGGACTGGATTGAAACGAGGCCGAAACGGACAGACGAGAACACAAAGCTGTTTGAAGGTTTCAACAAGCGTATTTCTGAGGCCGAAGTCGCGCTCAAGGCCTTTAACTGATCTCTTTGAAGCGAAGAAATCCTTTGCGGGGAAGGCTCTGCCGGATCGATCCGGGGTTTGAGTCCTTCCCCGTTTTAGTGTCCGGATGGGAAGGTGGAGTGCTGTCAGTCTGCTATGGAATTTGCGGCAGGTAGCATGGAGGGGTGATCTTAGGGGAGGAAGTGTGAAATAAGGGCTTTCCGAGGATGGCCAGATACGCCTTGATCGCATCCAGCAAACAGACACACATGAAAAAGAACGTCTCATTCCTGCCCACCATCGTTACCTCGATTGCCCTGCTGCTTCCGGTCGCTTCGCGAGCAGCGGACAACAATAAAGTTTGGACCGATCCTGCGAAGGCTGCCGACGAGGATCCTGATTTCAGTATTCAGGGAGAATATGCCACCGAAGGTGCTGGTGCGCAGGTCATTGCGCTGGGGAATGGGCACTTTCAGGCTGTTCTCTATCCCGGGGGTCTCCCTGGTGCAGGTTGGGATGGAAAGGGCAAGAGCCTGCTGGACGGAAAAATTGATGGAGAGAAGGCGGTCTTCACGGCCGCTTCCGGGAAGAAACGCTACATGGCCGGTGGCGGAACAGAGTTCAGTGCCACGCGGAAATTTCCGCCAGAAGGGCACAGCGAATATAATGGATCTATCTCTGACGGAGCTCTTCATCTCAGTGGTAAGGGCGGGGTAAAGATGGAGCTGAAAAAGCTGGAGCGCAAAAGCCCGACTCTTGGTGCTAAGGCTCCCAAAGGAGCGGTGGTTCTTTTCGATGGAAGCAATGTAGACCACTGGAAGAATGGAAAGATTACTGACGGTCTGCTGGGAGCGACGAATGCGATCAGCACAAAGTTGTTCAGGGACTGCACTATTCACGTTGAGTTCCGCACACCCTATCGCCCTCATTCACGGTCGCAGGGCAGGGGCAATAGCGGAGTCTATTATCAAGGTCGCTGGGAAACCCAGGTTCTCGACTCCTTCGGTCTTGAAGGCCTGATGAATGAGTGCGGGGGGATTTACTCTATTGCGGCATCTCAATTGAACATGTGTCTGCCTCCCCTTGCGTGGCAGACCTATGACGTTGAATACACTCACGCCAAATTTGACAAGGATGGCAAGCGGACAGCCTGGCCACGGATGACAGTCAAGCTGAACGGGGTAACCGTTCACGATGACCAGGAGATGGGTAAAACCCACACCACGGCGGCTCCAGTAAGTGGCCCGCTCAAGCCGGAAGTCGGGGGGCCAATCTTCCTGCAGAATCACGGCAATCCTGTATTTTACCGGAACATCTGGGTTCTTGCAAAGGACTAGAACCCTGCTCGAAAGTCGATTTTGCTGCTGTCGGTTGCTAGCGTTCGATCAGGATCTGGCAACCCACGGCCTTGGTCACGGCCGTGGCGGGTCTGCGTCCTTCCACCGCAGCCTGTAAGGCTTCCTTTAGGTCGTGACTGGTCGCTTCTGGCCTGCGTTTCCCGTAGGTCGCATAGGTGTTGTCGATACGCCCCCGGTAGATCCTGCTGCCATCGGGAAGGTAGACGTGAGCCTCAGGAGTCACCTTAGCGTCATGCTTTCCTGCAAGAAACTGCTTAGCATCGAGGATCACGGGGCTCAGGACGCCATACTCTTTCGCGTGCGTCGCGAGAGCGCCTTTTTTTCCATCTGGATCCGGATGGATCTGGTAGAATCGAATTCCCGCGGGCTCGAAGGTCTGCGCCAGGCGTCTCAGGATAGGTTGGTAAAAATTAGCGATCGGGCACGTGACATCAACGTAGACAAATACAACCGCAACCGTCTTCTGCGAATTCGCGGGGTCGTGGACAGCTCCTTCGATATCCACGATCTTCCCGATACGGACAACCTTTTCCTGCTGCCCCCAACCTGAAGGAACAAGGGCCACCAGGCTGAAGAGGAGGAATAGGAAAAGGTCTCCTTGGTTTCGCATGGGAGAAGATTTTATCGCCGCCGGAAACCCCTGAGCATCGAGTCGAGGTATTTCTGAACCTCGGGTTGTTCGATCTTGTTCAGGGTCTTGTCACCGTCCTTGTCAAAGCGGTCAAAGATACGAGAGCGCATCCGGCCTGGAACCTCGTCATACTGAATCAACCCATCTCCGTTCGTATCGTAGTTTTTCACATTGAGAAACGATCTCGAGGCCTTCTGGATTGCATCGGCGGCGCTGGTGATGAGTTGAGACCTCTGCGCGTCCTTAATTGCCTGAATCTTACCATTATTCTCGGGAACCACGATCAGAGTGATACTTCCCATTTCGTCGTCAGATTCCTGACCCCAGGTGATACGCTGAGGAGGGCTATTCGGATTTTCTGGGTTACTTGCTGAGTTGTCGTAAACGAGACGAGTTTTTAGAGTCGTGCCAGCAGGTAGATCGAGAGGTTTCTCGAACTGATAGCGGTCCTGCCAATCGAGATCCCAGTCCTCGATGTCCATCAAGATGATCTTCTTACCATCAGGCAGCGTTGCAGTCATAGCCATCGATTTGCAGATATAGTGAGCGTGGCCACCTACTGAGACCGCTTTGACCGGGACTGGCAAGGTGATGCTATCTTCAACGATATAAGCCTCCTCCCCTGCGGGGATATTAATCCCCTTCGTGGCTCCAAATAATGGAGGAATCTGAATGGGCACGAGGTTTACCTCAGGAGATTCCTTGGCGAAGTAGAGCGCGAGCTCTGCTTCCTCGACCTCTTTCTTCCCAGAGGGATGAAAGTGTGTCTGCATGACGACATCCGAGCCACGGGGCAGGAACATGGCAAGATCGCCGGGGAGCCTTGCCGGGGTGGCTCCAGGAACATGACCACCAAGGCCTCCGTTGCCACCCCCAAAGGCTGCCGCAGGGTCAGTGATACCTCCAGCCTGTCGGAGAAACCCCATTCCGCTGATCCCGGCTTTGCCGTCCCGACCGTCCATTTTTCGCGCTGCTCCGTTCGAATCGATAAAGAAAAGAGCGTGGTGGACTGCTGACTTAGCCTTAGGTCGGAGCTCCACCGCCTTGACCCATTTGTCTTCCGGGAGCTGGAGCGGAAAAACGAAGGACCGATAGATATCCCTACCTTCTGCTGGGACCTCGAACTTCCCTTTCATCTTGATGACAAGATCAGGTTTCCCAAGATACCACCCGCTGGGATATTCCGGAACTTCCGGGTTTTTCGACGAAGTGCCCTCCGGCATTCCATCCTTCACCCATCTGCCGAAAAGCTCAATCTGTTCTTCGCTGAGGCGCCGATCGTTGGCATAGTGCATCTCCTTGTTGGTGGGCTTCCATGGGGGCATGTAGCGGTCAAGGATCACATCATTAATCGTGAGCGCGCGTTTTTTGACGTCCCGGTAGCTTATGAGATGAAAGGGGCCGTTCTGCCCGGGGCGGTGACAACCAGTGCAATTCTGGTGAATCAGTGGGGCAATGTGCTCATTGAACGTCACTTTGGCCGAGCAGGGGAGCAGCGGCCCGAGGAGCAGTAGGATAGAAAAGGCGGGTCTGGTCATGGATGGGTTGGAGACTGGTTACCACAGATAGACCGGCACAGGAATGGAGATTTGTTGAACTTGCCGGTCGTTTCTTGCTCCGGAGGAGCGAGGAGAGGGGCCTCACTGGTGTCAGCCTGAGGCCCGGAACACCGAATATATGGAGTAAATCCCTTGCCGTTTTACGGATTGGGCATTGAACGTAGGGGAAAATGGGGGACAATGGAGCTTCACCCTTACCCCCTGCATCCTTGATGAGACGATGTGCGCTGGCAGCGATCGTGCTGCTCTCCATGCCCGTATTTGGCGCGGAAGGCCTTCTGGGCTACTACCGACACCCCGCGATACACAACGAGACGATTGTCTTTTATGCCGAGAGTGATCTCTGGAGGGTTCCCGTGGAGGGCGGAACCGCCCGGCGACTCACAACCCACCTTGAGCGTGAGCGCTTCCCGTGCATCAGTCCCGATGGTAAAACTGTGGCCTTCACGGCATCTTACGATGGGACTCATGAGATTTATGTCATGCCTCTGGAGGGAGGGCGCCCCTTACGCATCACTCACGAGGGCGTTAGTGGGCGTCGGGGCCCAAGGCCCGTCTCGTGGAAGTCCGACACGGAGCTGGTCTATGCGACCTGGTATTTTGCTACCCGTGACACTCATCAGCTCGCCGTGCTGAATGTTGAGAGCGGCAAGAAAAAACTGATTCCTCTGGAGCAGGCCAGTGATGGTGATTTTTCTGATGACGGGAAGACCTTGTTTTTTACTCGCCTGCCCCGGCAGAACAGTTTTGCAAAAAGGTATCGTGGCGGGCTGATTGAAAACCTCTGGCGTTTTCGTGAGGGAGATGGAGAGGCGGTTCCGCTTACTCCTGATTATGACGGCACAAGCCGCGATCCCATGGTGTGGAAGGATCGTCTTTACTTCAGCAGTGACCGTGATGGAACGATGAACCTTTGGTCAATCACCCTCGAGGGTAAGGACCCGGTTCAGCATACGTCCTTTGCAGGATGGGACCTTCTTTCGCCCTCGCTTCACAACGGGAGGATCATCTTCGGTAATCGCGCGGATATCTGGATTTACGACATAGCGCAGAATAAATCGCGCAAGGTGGATATTCGCTTGGCTTCTGACTTTGACCAGAAGCGGGAGCGTTGGATCAGCAACCCGATGACCTACCTCAAGTCCTGGTTTCTCTCTCATGATGGCAAGCAGGTAGGCCTCACTATTCGTGGGCGTGGCTATGTGTTGCCTGCGAAGGCTGGCCGGATCATACGGCTCAGACAAGATAGTGAGAGTCGAACCAGAGATCTTCGCTTTTTGCCCGGAAGCAAGGATGTGATCTACCTTTCTGATCGTAGTGGAGAGATGGAATTCTGGCGTGAGCCTGCAAATGGGTTGGGGGAACCATCGCCCATCACTTCCGGAGGGACAACCCTGCGGCATGATGGAATTCCCTCACCAGACGGGAAGCTGCTAGCTCACACGGATCGGAACCAAGTCCTCTGGATGCGGAATCTTGCCAGTGGTGACGAGTGGGAGGTGGCACGTTCAGAAGAGGGTAATGAATGGGACTACATAGATCTGACATGGTCACCCGATAGTCAGTGGATCGCCTATACGGACACCATGGAGAATCAGGCCAAGAGAATCTTTCTCTATGACACCCAGAAAAGAAATGACCCTGTGGCTGTTACCACGGCACGCCTCGATAGCTACAGCCCTGTCTTCGGAGCGGAAGGGAAATGGCTGTATTTTCTTTCGGACCGGACTTTCCGTTCCGTGCAGGGCTCTCCCTGGGGTGCCCGCCAACCTGAACCTCTTCTCGATAAGACGGCTGGGATTTATGCTCTCGACCTGGTCGGAGGACAGCGCTCTCCCTTTGTGGCCTCGAACGAGGGGGAGCTCCCACCAGCTGGGGAGGAAGAGGAGAACAAGGAAGAGGTTAATCTGGAGAATCTCGATGGACGCCTTTTTGTTTTACCGGTGGAACCCAGTAATTACCGGTATCTTACAAGAGCCCGTGGAAACCTCTACTGCCTGTATTCTTCTCTCTCGCTAAGCCGTAAATCATCGCTGGTGTCCTTTCCCATTACTTCGGATTCTGCCCGGCATAAGTGGACCACGATCATGACCGAGGTAAGAGGTTATGAGATTTCCGGTGATGGAACAACCTGCCTGGTGCGGAAAGGAGACAGTTTTTATGTCTTCCCTGCCACCGGCAAGGCGCCGAGTAGCTCCACTCAAGGAAAGCTTAGTCTGAGTGGGCTCTCTCTCAGTGTGAGTCCTGCTGAGGAGTGGGGGCAGATGTTCCGTGACGCATGGCGCATGCACCGCGATTACTTTTACGACCCTAAGATGCACCGTGTGGACTGGGATGAAATGGGTCGCAGGCATGAGGCTCTGCTTCCGCGGCTCACAACCCGGTGGGAACTTGATCACCTTATCTCTCAGATGGTCGGAGAACTCTCGGCGATGCATACCGATATTTATGCGGGGGATATCCGCGATGCGACCGATGGGGCAAGTCTTGGACACCTTGGCGCGCAACTCTCAAAAGTAGAGGAAGGGTTCCGGATCGACCGATTGTATGAAACGGACCCAGATTACCCTGGAGAGGTGGGCCCCTTGCTCAAGGCTGGGGTGGAGATGGAGGTTGGGGACGTGATTCTTTCGGTAGATGGTGAGCCTGCTACAAGAGCCCCGGAGATCGGATCTTTGCTCAAGAACAAAGCCGGTCGAAAAGTTCTCCTAGAGTCCCGGAGGATCGGGATAGGAGGAACCAGAAAATCCATAGTGACTCCTCTGAGCTCGAGTGGCTTTCGCAATCTTAAGACGAGTTACTGGGAATATACCCGTCGACTTGAAGCTGAAGCGAAGGGCAAGGGGGAGATCGGATATTTCCATATGAGGGGAATGTCAGCTTCGAACTATGCGGAGTTCGTGAAGGGATACTACCCGGTGTTCAATCGGAAGGGTCTCATTATTGATATGCGTCAGAATTACGGAGGGAATATAGATAGCTGGATTCTAAGCCGTTTGAGTAGAAAGCCATGGATGTATTGGAAGACCCGGACAGGTCGCCCTTTTGCGAACATGCAGTTTGCCTTTGATGGGCACATGGCCGTCTTGGTGGACGCCTATACGATTTCGGACGGAGAGGCTTTTTCGGAGGGATTTCGAAGGCTTGGTCTTGGCCCCCTCATCGGAACGAAGACCTGGGGCGGAGGAATTTGGTTGCGGGGTGCCACGCGGCTCATGGACGGCGGTATGGCGCGAAGTCCGGAGACGGGTGTTTATGCACCGGACCGGACATGGATCATCGAGGGAACAGGGGTTACCCCTGATATGGTTGTAGACAATCTGCCTCACGAATCCTTTGGTGGCCGCGATGCCCAGCTGGAGGCTGCCCTGACCTATCTGCAGAGGAGGATTAAGGAAGATCCGCCCTCAAGGCCCGAGCCTCCGGCACGGCCTGACAAGTCTTTCCGCTATCCCGCCCGTCCTTGAATCTGAGCTCGTCTGTAGAGGTTGAACAGACAATGGGTCAGCTTCTCCAGAAATTCCAAAAGGGTGGGTAACGCCTAGAGGCGATAGGCCCTTTCGCAGTTCTCTTGCAGGATTGCATTCTGCTCTCCCGTAGTGAGGTCATCAATGTAGCCGCGTACGGAGTTCGCCCAGTCCGCGTAGGAATTAATCCGGAGGAGGCAGACAGGCCAGTCCGTTCCGAAGCAAAGACGTTCGGGCCCGAATATTTCGAGGGACTCCTGGAAGTAGTTTTTCAGAGTAGCCTCATCGATCTGGTCGTCGGTTACCTCGGTTACCATGCCGCTGATCTTAACCGCGGTGACGTTGTCACGTTCCGCAAGTGCAGTCATGCCGCGCTGCCAATCACTTTCAATTCGTCCGTTGTGGATGACGGGCTTGGCAATATGGTCGATGACGAAGGATTGGCCGGGGTGCTGGTCAACAAATTCGATAGTTTGAGGAAGATGCCTTTGAAATATGAGGATGTCGTAGACGAGTTCATAATCCTTGAGCTTTGCGATGCCGCGATTGAATTCAGGGCCGAGTATGAAGTGGTCATCCGGTTCGTCCTGTACTACGTGGCGCACAGCCTTGAACTTGCGATGTTGGGTGAGGCGGTCGAGGTGGTCGGTGACATCGGGATCAGCGAGAGGAACCCAGCCCACCACTCCCCGGATGAGGTCGCATTGATCAGATAGCTCAAGAAGCCAGTCGGACTCCTCGAGAGTTTGACGGGCTTGGACGGCGACGGTTCCGGTTACCCCTGCGGCGGCAGTATTTTCGATGAGTTCCGGAAGAAGGTAGTCCTGTGCGAGAACAGATTTTCCTTCGATCCACGGATACTGGGAAGCGTCGTATTTCCAAAGGTGGTGGTGGGCGTCGAGCATGACCTAGGGAGCTGGTAGGTGTTCAAGATTAGGCATTAGATCTTTTTGTCCAACCGGCAAGTCTGCCCTGCTTCGGTCTGCCTGGGGACCGGATATCGATCCCTATCATGAGGAGAAGAGTTTCTACCTTCCGAAAAGGGGCACCATGTGACGCTCATAGATGTTCTCGCAGACGTTTTTTCCTATGACTTCGGAGTTGGCCTTGAGGGCGTCAAGGTATGTGTCCCCGAGTTGGGCTGCCACCTTGAAGCCAACGTGGAGAAGCTGGCGGAAATGCTGGTTGTAGGCCGGGTTTTCCTGGTCGTGACGGAGGGCGCTGGTATACTGCTCGCTGGTCCATCCATCGACCTCTTCAGAGCTCGGAAGCTTTGCATCATCAACGTCGATGACAGTAGCGTAGGGCTCACATAGAGCCTCTTTTTTCTCCAGCGCGGTAGCATAGATCTGTTTGGCGAGCGCAAGAGCGTCCCCTCCTGCTTCAGCAAGGCCGATGAGTTCTTCCAGCCATGTAGTGCCAGCGGTTTTGATATGGAGGCCGGCTCCGGTGCGTGCGAGTGCACGTTTAATGGGCTCGTAGATGGAGAACTTGTCTGATCCGGAGTGGACGCTGAGCTTGAGAGTTTCGGGTAACCCGTAGGCCTTCACTGCATGGGCGATGACGGCAAGGTCATCGTTGAACTCCTGCTCGAACTGGGCAATATCTCCTACATAATCAACACCCTTATTGAAGCGGCCGGTAAATTTTGGGGCGATTGTCTGGATCGGAAACTTCTGGTCTGCGATCGCGGCCAGAATGACAAGCATCTCGGGAGGAGTTTGAGGATCGTCGGTTTCATCCATGGACACCTCGGCGATAAAATCCTCTCCGCCCTTTTCTGTTGCGATGTGCCTGTAGATACGGCCGGCGAGTTCGCAGGCCTTCAGGAATTGCCGTGCGGTTTTCTCAACCATCTCGCGGCTGATCTCCAGCGGGGTGGCGATGCCCTCGATTGTGATGGTGCCAGTCAGTTCCGGATGACGATTAACGAAGGCTTCAATTTCTTCTGGTGAAGCAGGAGTCCCGATATCGTCAGCGACATCGATAGTGTAAAAGTCACAGTGAGGCAGGTATCGGTCGACGGTTTCGAGATTGATGTGATCGGCATCGAGCAGGAAGCCTGCTTGCCAGTCGAGCTGGGCAATAGCGTTCTCAGCGGCTGCCCGAGTCCCAGCTGGATCCGATCCAACAATGAGATGCTCCCGGTTGGACTTGTTCCATACCGGAGTGACGGAGACTCCTTCGGACGCCAGCATTTGGAAAGCCCGGAGCTGAGGTGCAGCCTGGTGCGCGAAACGGTCGCCGACCCCGAAGGTGAATTTATCGATTCTTTTCATTGGTAGAGTTTTTTAATTATTGTTGAGGGGAAGTCACGTCGTGGAATATGACCGTGCGTCCGCTGTCAGTTGTTCTCGGGTAGCCCCTCGATGTGCCCGATATTTTTCACTGGATCGAAGATTTGAAGAACGGTGTCGAGGAGATCCTGAGGAAGAGGTTTGGCCAGCCATTCAGCCCATTTGCGAATATTTTCCGGGTTGGCTGATCCGGCGACGCAAGTGGTAATCTCTTCGTGCGCGCACGAAAATTGCAGGGCCAGCTGAGCGATATCAATGCCCTCCTGATTGCAAATCTGGGCGGCTTTGCGGGCGGCCGCTTTGACTTCCTCAGGTTCCTTTAGCCAATCGGGAAGAGGTGCGTTGGTGAGCAGGCGGGCGGAGAAAGGTCCGGCGTTCATGACTCCCAGTTTCTTTTCACGGAGTCGCGGGAGCAGGTCATCTGCCAAGGATGTATTCTGAAGGGTGTACTGATTGTAGGAAAGAATGCAGTCGAGTTGCTCTTCTGCGTGGTCGAGCACTTCGTGAAAGGTTTTCATCGGGTAGCACGAAAAGCCTACAGCCCGAACCAGCCCCTTCTTCTTCAAGGCAAGGGCCGCAGGAATCGTCTCTTCCCAGATCTGAGGCAATTGCACGAATTCAACATCGTGAAGGAGCAGCACATCCAGATAGTCCGTTCCCAGACGATGTAGGGAGACATGAACGCTCTCCTCGACTCGGGAGGCTGAAAAATCGAAATGAGTGAGTGAGTAGCGTCCCAGCTTGGATCCCAGCAGGTAGGATTCCCTCGGAACTCCCCGCAGTGCAATTCCCAGCAGCACCTCTGACATGCCCCTACCGTAGAACGGAGAGGTATCCATGAAGTTGATCCCATGGTCCAGAGCGACCCGGACAGAGGAGAGTGCTTCCTCAACAGGAACAGGTCGAAATTCCTGGCCTAGGGAGGATGCGCCGAAGCTCAGGATGGGAAGGTCCAGGCCCGTATTTCCTAGGGGACGTGATTGCATTACTTGGCGGAGGATCGTGGATTGGAAGAAGATGGGGGCTCAGCTGGTGAGGGCTCGGAAAGACTTGATTGTCTGCTCTGCGGCGGCCTCAGGGCTTGGGAGAGGGAAGATTTCCGCAGAAAGGTAGCCATCGTATCTAATCTCTTCTAGAGCGGAGAGGATGGACGTCATCTCTGTATGTCCGAATCCGACGGCTTGGCGGTTGGAGTCCGCAAAGTGAACATGACCGACTCGTGATCCTGCGTCACGGATTGCCTGCCCGGCATCAGCCTCCTCGATGTTCATGTGAAAAAGGTCGGCCAGGAGGACAGTATGATCCAGTCCATGTTCTTCGAGATATGCTGCCGCAGTGGACAGGTGATTGAATTGATTGGTTTCGTAACGATTAAGAGGCTCGTAGATGAACTTCACGTCGTTTTCAGCTGCTCGAGCATCGGTTGCATGGAGCGCTTCCGTGAGCCAAGCGAGGGATTGCTCTCGGGAGAGATTTCCTCCCCACTTGCCTTGCATGGAACCTAGAATCGCCGGCGCGCCGACCTTGCCGCCAAAGTCGACCATGGAGAGGACGAATTCAAGGGCTCGAGATCGCTTGTCGGGGTCAGCGTCGGTGAGGGAAAGACCATGCTGGACCATGCCCGCTCCTGTGCCGACCGCTGCGATTGAAAGTTTGTGATCAGAGGCCATTGAATTCACGGTCTCGGGATCGATGAAGTCGGGCCCCGGCAGGAAAAGCTCTACCGCATCGAAACCCAATTCCGCTGCTTTCGAGAAGCTTTCAGGCAGAGGCTGATGAAAGACGAAGGGGCCGGCCTTGGCTTCTGCTACCTGAGCGAGGGTAATAGCTGACTTCATGATAATTTAGGGAGAATGGGTGGGCGCTGGCTGCATGGGAGTCAAGGGATTTCCGGGGATTACAATCGTTCTCGACGAGGAGGAGTCATGGAGTAGAAAGAACAACGAAAAATGAGTGTTATTTTTTCATCATTCCCCGCGTAGTGAGTCTAGGCGTATGAGGTCATCAGGTCTTACATTGGCAGCTTTACTGGCGATAACGGTAACAGCATCCGGCGAAGTCGAAGTGGAGTTCAGGGAAAAGATAGAACCCTTTCTTCAGGACTACTGCTACGACTGCCATGGAGATGGAGCCAAGAAGGGAGATATTACGCTGGATGATTTCAAGGATCTCTCAAGTCACCTCGAGAACCACGAGCTATGGTTGCGAATCTGGAGGAATGTCAGAACTCATCTCATGCCTCCCGTAGAGGGGGATTTTCAACCTTCTCCCGAGGAGCGGGCGGAGCTGATGGCGTGGATAGAGAGTAATGTCCTGAAGCTGGATCCGGAAAATCCGGATCCCGGGAGAGTGACCATCCGGCGGCTCAATCGCGAAGAGTATCGAAACACGATACGGGACCTTGTCGGAGTCGAGTATAACGTAGATGAAAACTTTCCCCCAGATGATACCGGATTCGGTTTTGATACCATCGGTGATGTACTGACAATCTCACCTATTCTCCTTGAAAAGTATCTATTGGCATCCGAGACCATTGCCGATCTTGCGCTTCCCTCAACGGCTGTGCGTCGGCGTCCAATTGTAATTGATGCAGGGAACTTTCGAGAAAAGGGGAATGATCAGCAGAGTGCTCGTTTCATGGAAGCAGACAAAGGGCATACAGTTGGAGCTGAGAGAAGATTTAGCAAAGCGGGGACATATGATCTGGAGGTGAGTTACCTGATTGAGAACGAGCGAGGTCGCCCCGAGGGGCAGACTGCCACTTGGCGTATTCTGGTTGATGGCAAGGAGCTTGAGTCGGTGGAAGTCGATGGAGGCAATCGGTCGAGGGGCGAGTTCAGGACCGAGATCCAGTTGAGCGAGGGAAACCATCGCTTTGAGTTTTCCATTGCCCCCGGGAATCCTGGAGAGGGCAAGGGAACCTGGGGAGTCAGGGTGGAGGATTATAAGCTGGTTCGTCAGGCGGGCAGTGCCTGGGAGCTTTACCCGGAAACCTACCGGAAGATTTTTTTCAAGGGACTACCGCCCAAGGAGGAGTCAGAGCGGGAGGTCTACCTGCGTGAGATCATAAGGGAGTTTGCGTCTAAGGCATTCCGGCGTCCCGCGGAGGCCCGTATTGTCGATGGGTTAACGGCCATGGCCCTGGCTCGCAACCGGGAGGAAGGAGCGAAGTTTGTAGATGGGGTTAAACTTGCCGTCACTGCAGTTCTTACTTCACCGCGTTTTCTTTTCCGAAGGGAGGTGCAGGCGGAGCCTGATAATCCCGGCAGGGTGGTTCCGGTTGACCAGTTCGCGCTGGCGTCACGCCTCTCCTATTTCCTCTGGAGCTCAACTCCTGATGAGGAGCTGCTCAGTCTGGCCTCTAAGGGCGAGCTACGTGCCAAGCTTCGTGCGCAAGTCGATCGGATGCTGTCTGATCGGAAGGCGGACCGCATGGTAAAGAATTTCGTGGGTCAATGGCTTCAGGCGCGAGATCTTGTGAGCTTGAATATTGATGTGCGTCGTATTATCGGGGAGAGCAACAAGAGGAGCGCCGAACGGGTTTTTGATCAGGAGATGCGAAAGGACATGGGGAAAGAGACGGAGCTTTTCTTCCAACATATTCTTAAAGAGAACCGGCCGATACTCGAGCTGCTCAATGCGAGATACTCTTTTCTTAACGAGAGTCTCGCCAAATTCTACGGGGTATCAGGCGTGAAAGGAGGTGCATACCGCCGGGTTGAGTTCGGTGAGGAACAGCAAGCCCGCGGTGGGATTTTGACACAGGGGACTTTTCTGATCGTAACCTCGCAGCCAACCAGGACCTCTCCGGTGAAGCGGGGGCTCTTTGTTCTTGAGAATATCCTTGGAACTCCTGCTCCGCCCGCGCCTCCTGATGTTCCGGAGCTGGAAGATTCAGAAGAGGAGTCTGCCAAGGGCACAATGAGGGAGATCATGGTGGCACATCGGGAAAAGGCGCTTTGCAAGTCGTGTCACCAGCGAATGGATCCCATAGGCCTCGCGCTCGAGAACTTCAATGCCATCGGACAGTGGAGAGATGAGGACGCGGGTCAGCCGATCGACAGTGCGGGGCAGCTTGTTACCGGTGAGAAATTCGCTAACGTCATGGAGCTTAAGGAAATCCTGATTAGCTCCCGTAAAGAGGACTTTTACCGGTGCCTTACCGAGAAGATGCTTACCTACGCGCTCGGAAGGGGCGTGGAGTATTATGATGCTCCAGCAGTCGATCGTATTGTTGGTCGCTTGCTCGCCCAAGAGGGAAAAATGGCAGAGCTGATTTATGGAGTGGTGGAGAGCACCCCCTTCCAGAAGCGCCGGGGGGACGGAGACAGGCTGCAAAATTAGGGGTTGGAGACACGCGAAAATCAGTCAAGAATTTCTGTGCGAATCACTTTAATATTAGCGTATACTGACAACGGATGAGCGAAATGAAAATACTCCCGGGACGAAGAGCCTTTCTTAGGGGGTTGGGAGCGACTTTGGCCCTCCCCGGGTTCAGCTCGCTGGGTCTGGCAAAACCCTTGGCTGGTGCGCGTGGTATAACTGCCAGTGGAGCTCCACTGCGAATGGCATATCTCTGCCTTCCCAATGGGGTGATTATGGACAAGTGGAGGCCACAGGGGGTCGGTGAGAAGTTCGTGCTCAACGATTCCATGAAATCTCTCGAAGATGCCAGCCCGGACATTCAGATCGTCAAAGGACTTGAGCAGGCTAATGGCTGGGGTGGCAGAGATGGAGCCGGAGATCACGCCCGTGGAAACGCCACCTTCCTGACCGGAACTCGTCCCCGGAAAACATCAGGGTCCGATATTCGTCTGGGAATTTCTGTGGACCAGATGGCGGCCAACTACCTCGCACAGGAAACAAGACTGCCATCGCTTGAGCTTTCCTGTGATGGTGTGCGCAAGTCAGGTAGCTGTGACTCAGGCTACTCCTGCGCCTACCAGTATAACATCTCCTGGCGCTCATCGACACAGCCGATGACTCCCGAGTCAAACCCGCGCTTGGTCTTTGAACGATTGTTCGGGAGTGGATCCCAATCTGAGCGTGGTGAAAGCCAAGCGAGGCGACGAGCGGAAAAGCGCTCAATCCTTGATTTTGTTCTCGAGGACGCGAAAGCGATGGAAAAAAGCCTGGGCAGGAACGATCAGCAGAAACTGGACGAGTATATGACCGGCGTACGCGAGATTGAGAGGCAGATCGAGAAAGCCGAAAGTATAGGCCCCCCGCCCGATCCCGGTGTAGAACCTCCTGCAAACGGAGCCCCAAGGGAATACCACGAGCACATCCGGATCATGTTCGAGATGATGATCCTTGCTTTCCAGACAGATCAGACCCGGATTGCTTCCTTCCTGCTGGCTCATGATGGAAGTAACCGAAATTTCCCGACGCATGGAGTGAGAGAAGGGCACCATGGCCTCTCACACCATGGAGGAAACAGGTCCAAGATCGAAAAGATCGCGAAAATCGATACCTTCTATCTCGAGCAACTCGCATACTTTCTCGAGCGAATGCGCAACACGAAGGATGTCGACGGTAAGCCGCTGTTGTATAACTCCATGATCGTATGGGGCGGAGGCCTCTCCGATGGCGACCGCCATACTCACAACGACCTTCCGATTATCCTTGCTGGAAATGCAGGCGGTAAATTCCGGACCGGGAGGCACGTTGATCTGAAAGGGGATGTCCCCATGAATAATCTCTACCTGCGGATGCTTGACGAAATTGGAGCTCCAGCGGGAAGGCTTGGAGACTCTACCGGCATTCTTAGTCAAGTATAGCTCTTGCGTCGACCCGGAGTGCCGGGCTTGAGAGTTTCGCCTGCAGGGATTTCCGTTACGGGGAATCCTATTCCAATCATGGTAAGATGAGACTCTCCACCAAGTTACTGCTTACGATCTGCGTTCCTCCGGCGCTCATCTGGTTAGTGGGAATGTATGTGGTCAAGATTTCACAGGATCAGATCCGGGAATCTATCCGAATATCAGCGGGAGCGGAGGTTCGGTCGGTACAGGAGGAAATTGATCGCATTCTGGAAGCCCGCACCGAAACCTGGGAGGAATTTGTCAGGCAACGTGAAGTCATCGATGCGGTGACCAGATCGAACCGAGTTCTTCAAAATCAGGAAGGCCTTTTTGACCAAATCGCAGAGGCTTGGAAGGATCCGGGGAAGAGAGATTCTTTGCCGGAAGGCAGTGTTGATGAGGCACTGATGACCGAACTTGAATCAACCGTTGTGCGAATGTCCGAATTCAGTGGAGGAGTTCGAATTTTTCGAGAGGTGCTTTTGACAAATTTCTTTGGGGGTATTGTGGCTGAGAGTGGCAGGAAAGGAGAGTATTTCCATGGATCAACCACTTGGTGGAATACGGCCAAGGTCCAAGGCCGTTACCTGGGATCCGTTCGGGTGGAACGGGACCAAAAGGGAGAAGAGACCGTGATTATTGATTTCTGCCAGAGGGTTGAGGATTCAGCAGGCCGCTTTCTCGGTGTTCTCAGGGTCGATATCAATCTCGAGGAAGTGCTCGAGATTGTTGATTCTCATGCAAGGAGAGGTGGGCGCGATCGCGGGATGGTGCTTCTGAACCGAGAGGCCGAATTGATTCGGATTGGAGGGAGAGGGGGAACCCGCACCTTATCGGATGGGAGCCGCTACCTTGGGCAAAACCGCGGTGACATTGAGGACGGCCTTCAGTTTTTTGAGGGAGAGATCCCAGATGGGGAGCAGGTATTTACATACTCCAAGCCGTCTGAGGAAGGACTCATGCGCGCCCTAGGATGGGTCGCTGTCCATACCGCGGAGGCAGATGCACTGCTTGCTCCGGTCAGACAGCTGCGAAACAGTGTAATTCTAGCGGCCGCGGTTGGGACTTTTCTCGGCGTCGCGGTCATGCTCTGGGTGGTCCTCCCGGTGTCATGGAGAATGGGGAAGTTGGTAGAGGCAACAAAGCAGATCGGGAAAGGAACCCACAGGGTTCCGATCGCGGTGGTGGGGCATGATGAGATCTCCGAGCTTAGTCACGAGTTCAATCAGATGCGGACTCGTCTGGGTGAGACTCAGGAGAACCTGCGAGAAGCCATGGAGCAGGCGAATGAGGCGAGTAAGGCCAAGGGTGATTTTCTCGCGAACATGAGCCACGAAATCCGTACTCCCATGAATGCCATCTTGGGGATTACGGAGCTGACTCTGGGTACCGATCTTACCGAAGAGCAGCTTCATTATCAGGTCTTAGTGGAGCAGTCGGCGCATTCGTTGCTTATGCTTTTGAACGATATCCTCGATTACTCAAAGATAGAGGCGGGAAAACTGGAACTGGAGAGCCGTGACTTCGATCTCCGTGACTCCGTTGGAGATATTCTTCATACGCTTTCGCCCCGGGCAGTTGAAAAAAATATTGAACTAGCTTTCAGGGTTAGTGGGGAAGTGCCTCGGATCCTTACTGGGGATCTCACCCGATTACGGCAGGTGATTGTAAATCTTGTGGGGAACGCCCTAAAGTTCACGGATAGTGGGGAGGTTGTTCTGGGAATTGAACAAGTGAAGGAGCTCGAGGGTCGGGTAGAAATTCTCTTTGAGGTAAGAGATACCGGGATCGGTGTCCGAGCGGACAGATTGGAAAAGATCTTCGAGGTCTTCGCACAGGGCGACAGTTCAACTACGAGAGAATTCGGAGGATCTGGCCTGGGTTTGGCAATCTCGAAGCGGATTGTGAAAAAAATGGGAGGCGAGATCTGGGCGGAAAGTGCCATCGGCGAAGGGAGTGTCTTTCGTTTTACGGCGCGCTTGGGCGCCGGATCAGAGGAGAATGATTACGAAAGAGATCATCTGAAGCCGCTCGATGGTCTTCATGTGTTGGTCGTGGAGGATAATGCTACTCAGCGCGAAATCATTGGAGATATGCTGAAAAGTTGGGGTCTACGACCTAGCTTGACTCCAAATGCGGCGGCAGCCCTCGAAGCTCTCGGACGAATAGAGTCGGAGGGAGAGGAAATAAAATTGATGATCGTTGATCGGGTATTGGGCGATGACGATGGAATTGAGCTCGCAGCACGAATACATGCCTACCCCCACTGGAAGAACCTGCCTATGATCCTGCTTACCTCGGTCAGTGATGGAGCACCGGGGAAGGAAGTCAACGAGGTAGGAATCAGCAAGGTTGTCAATAAGCCCATCAAGCAGTCACCACTCCTTGATGCGGTCATGCTGGCCACAGGAATGGGTAGGAGGAAGCCACAGGAAGGCCGAATAAAGTCCCGGCGGGAGAAGAGAGCAGTAGAGAGTATGAGTATCCTTCTTGCGGAGGACGGAAAAGTGAATCAGTTAGTAGCTGTGCGGCTCCTGGAGCGTAGGGGGCACCGGGTGACGGTAGTGGAAAATGGAAAGGAGGCAGTAGATCGATCCCTCAAGCAAGAATTCGATGTGATCCTAATGGATATCCAGATGCCAGTAATGAGCGGGTATGAGGCCTGTCGGGAAATAAGAGATCGGGAAAAAAATGCCGAAGGGCACGTTACTATCATTGCGATGACGGCACATGCAATGCCGGGAGATCGGGAAGAGTGCCTTGAGGTCGGAATGGATGATTATATTTCGAAGCCAATTGAGGCCGAAGAGTTTTATGAGGTTGTTGAGAAATATGGTTCTCTTGGCGATAGGGAAATAGATGGACCCGCAAGTCAGCGAGGTGCTCAATGTGAGAACGACGGCTCACAGGTCGTTGAAAAGGAGTTGGATACGGGGGTATTTGATTCAGAAGCTTTCAGTCAGCGGATTGGGGACGAGGCTTTGATGTGTGAGCTTATCCAGATTTTTGAGGAAGAGATGGAAGCAATGTGGAGTTCACTACGGGAAGCTGAAGAGAGTGGGGATATGGAAACGATCCATGAGTCGGCACATCGGCTGAAGGGGCTGGTAGGAAACTTCTGCGCCAGTCGTGCCTGGGAAAGCGCGACCGAGTTGAATGAGCGGTCAGGGAAGGGGGATCTTGATGATGTGAGTGAGGCGGTGAAAAAGTTCGAACGGGAGCTGAGATTGCTGGAATTATCCTTACGTGATTTCAGGGAGGTTCTTGAGCATAAGGCTCGCTCCCTCTGATCGGGCGTCTGTGAGGGGGGCAGGGGGTGATGACCCGAAGGAGATGGGGAGAGCCAGGGTTGCAAACAGCGCTTCGTTGTTATGTTCTTGGAGCATGAAGCCTTTGGTTTGGATGAGCGGCTCACTCCAGTCCTCAGAAGAGATGCGTATTTCACCGTTTGATCACGGATTTACGGTCGGGAATGGAGTGTTTGAGACGATGATTTGTTATGCGGGACATCCGTTCGCGTTCTCAAGGCACTATGAACGTATGGAGCGGTCGGCAGCTGTCATGGGGCTTTCACTACGCCCGCGGAATGAGCTTCTGGAAGCAAGCTTGGAGGTTCTCCGTGCCAATGATTTGAGTGCCTGCCGGGCCCGCTTACGAATTACGGTCACTGGGGGGCCAGCTCCGCTGGGGAGCGAACGGGGGAATTCAAATGAGACAACACTTGTTGCCGCCAGCCCCGCAGCAAAATGGAATGATACGGAGGACGTAATTGTGGTGTCTTACTCCCGCAACGAGAACGGCGCTCTCTCCGGAGTCAAGTCGACCTCCTATGGGGAGAATGTCGTTGCTCTGGAGGAGGCGAGATCCCTCGGAGCCGGTGAGGCGATCTTTCCCAACACGCGGGGTGAATTGTGTGAAGGCACGGGCTCCAACGTATTCCTTGTAAGTGAGGGGATTCTTCTGACACCTCCGCTGAAGGGAGGTTGCCTGGCTGGCGTCACCAGGGCCCTGGTGCTCGAGTTATGCGAACGGGAAGGAATTGTGGTCATGGAGAAAGCTGTTCCGGTGACGAGTCTGGCACGGGCGGAGGAAGCCTTCCTGACCTCTACCACAAGAGAGGTGCATGCCATTCGGTCCGTGAACGGACAAATTCTAGGCGGTGTGCCTGGTCCGGTGACTACAAGACTCGGGAGCGTCTTCCGGATATTGACGGAAACAGATCTTGACCCATGAGGTGACTCAGGTCACCAGACGCGCTTGACTCCATAGGAGTCAAAAATCTCATTGGGGCTGACAAGCGAAGCACTTTGCTCCAAGGCCTCTGCTGCCAAAAGGCGATCGAAGGGATCCCGATGGTGACGGGGTAGTCGCGTAGTTCGAGCGAGAGCGGCTGGGCTCAGGGGGAGTAATTCGAGTCCTATGGACTCAATGGTGCTATTGAACTCTTCTCCAAGACCATAGGGGATTCGTAGGCGACCTAGTCCGGTTTTCACTGCTAGCTCCCAGGATGTGACGGAGCTGACAAGGGAACGGGAATCTTCTTTCTCAATCAGGTCAGCCGCTGTTTCCGAAAGCTCGGGGGCACCCTCGAGAAACCAGACGAGCGCATTGGAGTCCAGGAGAAGGTTCATGGATTCAGAGGGGTGACTACTCAGTGACCGGTTGAGTCTAGGAGACCGGACCCCGGGACAAGTCCCGGGGTCCGGCAAGGCAGGGGGTTTCAGGGCAGCAGTAAAGTGGGGGGGCGTGAGGACTTTTCAGATCGGGCCAGTTCATCCTGCTGATGAACAAACCGGATATTTGAGGGTAAATTTTAGAAGTCCTTGAGTGCGTGGGGATCGTCTGGATCGACAGAGAAAAGAATGCATACAGAGAGGCGATTTCCCTTAGAGGGGTTCATCAAAATCGTCTGCCATCCAGAATCCAGACCCTCTCGCCATGCCTCGTCTGGGTAGATTTGGTTGGGGGCTGGGGGGGCGGATTTCAGCCACCGTGCGACCGTGCTTTGTAATCTGGAACACTTCGCCGTCTGTCATGATTTCTGCCACGATAGAGCTCAACTTGGTCTTGGCCTCAAAGATTCCAATTCTCCTCACGGAAAACAAACTAGTCTAACTAGTTAGAAAGGGAAAGAGGAAACTATGCCGACTCAATTTTTTTCACAACTTGCTTAATATTAGTCCTTTAAAAAGATACGATAATCCTAGCTCAGCATGGGTCCCTATCAATTTTGGGGCGAGGCGGGCCTCGATATTCCTCGTTCAAGGCTTAAGAAGCCTTCTTAAGCGTGCGAGTTTGTTCCCATACGGTGGCTTCACCATGAAGGGGTCTCGGGTCAGCCAGCGGCGCGTAAAGGGGCGCTCGTGGCTGAACTGCTCGAATCCTGATCGGCCTCGATAGCGGCCAAGTCCACTTTTGCCGAGGCCGCCCATTGGGAGAAAGTGATTCGTCCCTGTCTTCATGACGTCATTGAAGCAAACCGAACCTGATGGGAGAGAGCCCGCGATTCGTTCACTTTCTCCTCGATCGTTCGAGAAGATATAGAGGGCCAGCGGAGAGGGAATGCCCTTCAGAGAGGCGAGAGCTTGAGTAAGGTTTTCGCAGGGAATTAAAGGAAGAAGCGGGCCGAAGATTTCTTCCTGCATGACGGGAGAGTCCCATTGTGTGTTTGGGAGTAGACGGGGTGCGAGAGAGAGTTCCTCGGGGCAATCCAGTCCGATGGATACTGCATCTGGACCGGTGAGTTTTTGGAGTCGCTGGTAGTGGTGCTTGTTCGCGATCTTCGCCAAATCGCGATCAGCAGTTTTCCCGTATAACAGGCGGATCTCCGTCTCACAGAGGTGGAGGAAATCGTCATGGAGTTCAGAGGGAAGCACCACAAAGTCTGGCGCGATACATGTTTGTCCTGCGTTAAAGAATTTTCCGCTGATAATACGCTCGGCAGCTTTTGCCAGATTCGCATCTCGGCCGATCAGAGCGGGACATTTTCCTCCCAGTTCCAGAAGAACAGGAGAGAGATGCCTTGCTCCGGCCTCCGCGTAGAGACGTCCCACTTTCTCTCCACCGGTATAGCAAAAGAATTCAAATGGAAGATTGAGCAGGGCTTCTCCGGTTGCGGCTCCACCCGTGATCACGGTGGCATGGCCCGGATCAAATACAGATGCGATCAGGTCGGAAATAAAGGCAGAGGTTTGTGGCGCGTATTCAGAGGGCTTGATGATCGCGCAGTTTCCGGCCGCGATCGCGGAGATCAGGGGGCTTAGCGAGAGTTGCAGTGGATAATTCCACGGTGATGCGATCAGAACCCGCCCGAAGGGCTGTCTCCGGATTTCACTGCGTGCTGGCCAGAAATAAAATGGATTTGCCGCCCGTTGGGGCCTCTGCCACCGTTTCAGGTGTTTGAGACAGTGTCGTAGCTCGCACCTGAGAAAGTGTATTTCCGCCAGCCAGGCCTCCAGAGCCGGCTTGCCAAGGTCGGCTTGTAGAGCCTCAAGCGCCTCCTCAGTGCGCCTTTCCAGCTCCTGGGAAA
>Ga0115011_10000545_pt1 | contig 30293 bp, 37 predicted proteins | sample TroAtlMetagenome_2_FD_88705 | JGI IMG/M metagenome (GOLD analysis project Ga0115011, IMG submission 88705) | Marine eukaryotic phytoplankton communities from Atlantic Ocean - Tropical Atlantic ANT8 Metagenome | ecosystem: Environmental > Aquatic > Marine > Oceanic | place: Tropical Atlantic...
GCATTTAATTCACCTCCCTCATGATGGCTTAGGATTGTCTGATTTTACTTTAGCAATGGCATCAACCCAAGTTGATGTACCATTCTTTTTGTCCCAATATTGCATATCTAATTGATCGCCTATTGAGGGATAAGCATTAGTTCTATCTGTTTTATATTTAACAGCCGCTGCTTCTGTATCTAAAGTAGCTCTTGCTGTATCTACAGCAGATTGAACAATAGTTATTTTATTTCCATCTTTATCAAAAACACCTCTAGTATCACTAACACTAGTGGCATTTGAATAAGCCTTATAAATAGCTTGATGATCTAATCCCATTATGCTCCTACCTCCATTAGTGTCCACTCGTTAGCACCTGCATATTGAGCAATAGAACCAGTATCATCTCGACCAAGATAAATGGTTCCGCTGTCTATTTTCCACTGTAATTTATAAGTAATCGCTGTACTACCATCTCCACCAGGAGTAGCATCTACATGATGAAAACTCTGATGATAAATCTGGTTGGTCGGGTCACTAGATCCTGTATAAGAAATCATCGACATCTCAGAACTAGTCGCTACACCGTGATAAGTTGTTGTACCGCTCTTAACTCTTGCAATTCTAAATTTCATTCCCGTATTATCTGTATGTCCTAAGCATCCGCAAAACATAATCAAGACTTTACTACCAGTAGCAGGAGTAATATTCAAAGTCATGTTAGCGGTATCAGCCCAAGAAGTAGAAGTGGATGAATCAACCCCTGCCTGATGAACACTTAATACTTGTAGAATCTTTCCTCCAGCATCAGCAGCCCATTCAAGTTCTGCGTTTGTTGCAGAATGATTAGCACTCTTAACTTTAAGGACTTGACCAGCCGACCCAGTATCAGAGGGTAACTTAAGGACTGTATTAGCACTGCTACTTGGTGGCCCAGCTATTTCTGCTGAACCTCCACTAGCTGCTGCTGCAATCTTTACTCCTGCCATATCAACCTCCTCCTAAAGCTGTTTTAATACCAGCTATATCAGTTGCATTATCTATGTTAGTTTGCATGGTTTCATATTTTGTTCTTATCTTAACTCGTTCTGTCTCTGCTGCCGTAGCATCTGTCCCAGGTACGTTCAACATAATGATCTCATCATGAGGTATAAATTCAGTTAATCTTTTTTCACGGCGTATATCATGTGCTAATACCTTTGCCTTAGTCACATCTTCATTAACTACACCTGAACCTTTAACCCATGCGTTTCTAAACGTTCTATCTGAAGGAATTTGGGTATCCTCCACAATTTCATAAGACGTTCCACTAGGAACAACTTTTTTTGCTAAGTCTTCAAAACTTATGCTTTGGTTTGCTCGATGGACGATTGTTGCATGACCATCTGAGTTTTGATAAATAATTACTTTTGCCATTTACTGATCTCCAAATGCCACAACGCAGACGTCCTTACAATCAACAGCAGTCCAAATAGTTCCGCCGTGTTCATTGTTTTCCTTTTTGATTTTAAATTCTAGATACGCTTCTTCATGGTCATAGATCCAAGGTGTTTCTACAAAACTAGCGTTGGGGTGATTCTCTTCATAACCTTGTGCAGTTTGAATAAAGTGAGCATAGTTTTCATTAGCAAAATCAGTATCCCAATTTACTTTGTAATGACCAGTTCCTTCGTCACTCACACTTGCAACATTATAGGAATCTCTAGCACCAAAAGTATCGCCGTTAAAATTGATCCATCCTTTTGCTACTGAATCATTAGAAACACTACTAATTGCTGCCCAACTATTATCTCCTCTTAAATAAGTAGAAGCACTTGCTGTACCCGTAGCATTTAAGTCATCAATACCAACAGCATCTGCATTTAAGCCACCAGAAGCTATTCCTGAGATAGTATTATTTGATCCGTTGAATGTAAGTGCCATAATAATATTCTAACTGATAACCCAGCGTCCGTTAACAGTAACGGTAGCATTATTTGTAATTGGGCCAACCGAATGTGCTCCTTCCGTAGCACCTATCGTTACATCGTTACTGATCGTCAAGGTATTCTTATACATTGTTCCATCTGCTGAAGTACTTGATACATCTCCCCATTCAATATTTGCACCAGATCCTAGCTTTAAAGCTTGACCCTCACTACCACCAGCAAGGTTTAAATAATAGGTTAAGGTATTTGCTAGTGCAGCAGGTGCATAGAATCTAATGGTATTAGTACCGTTAGCAGCATCTTCTGCTATTCCTAGATAATGTCTTTCACCAGATGTAGGTGATCCAACAACTAAGTCTGCATAAGAAATAAGTTGACCAGATTTAACTTGCACAGAAGCGGCATCTATCGCTACAGCATCAGTTAATGTAGATGTGCTTATTTTTAATGTGTCATTAACTGTTATCTGACCAAGTGCTCCATCACTTTTTATTTGTAAATCAGTAGCAGTAGTACCCCAGGTAGCAGTGACATTATCATTGAAAGCTACACCTGTAGCACCACCAACTCCTGCTGGTACATCAGCCCAAGTTAGGCCACCTGTATTGCCTGATTGTTTAGAAAGAAACTGACCATTAGTACCACTATTACTAATCTTTAATTTCTCTTCACTAACAGCATTTGTTTGAAGAATAGCTTCAGTAACTGTGTTATTACTTGGAGTTCCTACACTGACAGATGCACCAATAGTAACTATAAAGAAATCAGCCCCAGATGCAGGTGCAGTACTAAAGATTATGTCATTACCATTAATAGCGAAACCTTCTGATGGAACACCTGTACCTGAATTTGGTTTCTGAATTACACCTCCAACACTCACAATTAATTGTTGAGCTGTAGTTGGTGGGTTAGAAAGAGTAAACTTCTTTGCTGTTCCATTAAATGTTGCACTACCACCAGGAGGTGTATCACTATTAGAACCTGAACTAGCAAGAGTATTGATATAGAAACTTCCAGTACTTGCGACTTCTCCCCATGCTGATCCGTCATAGACCATCATCTTATTTGTAGAAGTATCAAAGTAAAGATCACCATTATCATTACTTGATCCAGGTGCTGAACCTGCTACTCGATACCGTTCATTAAAGTCATTGATATCTCCACTTAACTGTTCTACATCAGCTTCTTTAGCAAGAATCTTATGGTAATCGTAAGTATGAAGTGTACTAGTTGTCTGTACTTGTAAACCTATACCAGCACCTAGAGTTTTGCTGTAGAGAGAAGAAGGAAATCCATTGATGGTGACAGTGTTTCCACTTCCTGCTCCATTAGCAACACTTGCAACACCACTACCATTAATTACAACACCACCTGCATCTGATACAGAAACCACTGTTCCTGCTCCTTCTGATGGATCTGGATGTGTACCAGGGAATGAAGTCTCATTTGAAATTGCTACGAAACCACCTAAAGCATTTGTTACAGAAATAATCCGATCATTTACTGCTTTAGATGTTGGTATTGCTGTATCACTATTTGTAGTAAGACTTGTCTCACCTATTGTCTTACCGTCAAGCTGGTTAAGTTCAGCAGTTGTTGATGTTAATGCTGTACTTGATGCTAGTAATGAAGCAGTACCTGACTGCATACCAGCTAATGTTGATAATTCATCATCAGCAAGTTCTGAAGTTGTTACTGAATTAGCTGCTAAATGTGAAGCATCTAAAGGTGAACTAGCTATAAGTGTTTTTATTTCAGCTGCTGTTTGGTCTGCTGTAGCAGAAGCCTCTATAGCATTTAGCTTTGTATGATCAGCATCTGTAAAAACATTTGAATCTGTAGCTGACTCAACTAAAGTCCTTATCTCTGCTGCTGTTTGGTCTGCTGTAGCACTCGTTTCTATACCATCTAACTTTGTTTTATCTGCTGCTGATAATGTCCCTGCTGCTGAAGTAGTTGCTGCTGTAATCTTTGATCCAGCTATCGCTGCTGAAGCATTAATATCTGAATCAACAATAGATCCTGCTTCTATCTTTGAACTATCTACTGAATCAGCAGCTAACATCGCCTTTGTTACAGCGCCTGTAGATCCTGTAGTAATAACAGTTCCTGATGAATCAGGTAACGTGATTGTTCTATCAGCAGTTGGATCTGTTATTGCAAGTGTTGTTTCGTGAGCATCATCAGTAGCTCCTTCAAATACAAGGTTGCCAGTTACTGTTGCACTTCCATCCCTTTTAACAGTGTCATTATTTAAGATGTCTACAAACTCTTGAAGACCAAATAAAACTTGATCACTATTGTTATCTAAATCAGTTTCTGTAAGTACAGAACCATCTTGGAAATCAACTTTCTTAGCACTTATATCTGTATCTCTTTGAAATTTAATAGCAACACCATTGCCAGGATGATTACCTGAAGTAAAGGAAATCGTAGTAGCACTAGGAAATGTATAGTGTGTTGTCTTGCTTTTTAGTACTCCACCAACTGTTACATCAATTTCATCCTCAGAGAGATAACTGAATGAGATTGAAAACGGTCCAGCAGTATTATTCCCTGTGTGGTTTGTAAAGGAAGCAGCGGTGTTAGTGGCCATAGTCTTTAATCAGCAGAAAAGGATTGAAGGTCATTTATATATTCTTGTTGAATTGTAAGCTCTTTCTGACGTTGAGTCTTTATTCTAGCTCGTCCTTGCTCGTCAATCCACTTATTTTCTCCTTGTTCTATGTAATAATTGTTGATTTCTTGTAATTTAGAATATATTTGTTTAACTGCTATATCTGCATTTAAGGCTCCACGTTTTTTTACTATTGCTAAATTGTTATTGTAATGATCTGATTTTAGATAGGCTCTTAAAGTTTGATCTAGCGTTCTGTCACCGTACTTCTTAGTTGTAATAGTATTAACAATGCTGCGTAATTCTGCATATTGTTGTGTATTTAATCTGAAAGATTCTATTTGACTATCTGTTGCACTTCCGTTAATAACATCTGAAGGTTCTCTAAGTTCTTTCCCTATTGTTGCTAAAGCAGTAAAGATAGGATGACCTTTGCTAGTACTTGTTTTTACCCAGCTAAATAAATCTGGTCCTGGTTTTTGAGGATGGAGAATAGGATCATTTGTTATGTGTTCTCTTAGGAAAGGAAGGTTGCCACCAAACCCAGGAACAGTTCTTGACAGTTCATTTAAATACTTTCTTAAAGCTCTTGCGTTTTCATCTTCTTCACGCTTTTCCTCATCCCATACATCTCCTGCTCTAACTTTTGTATCTCGTTTTTGCTTATATTTTGCTGAATCTTTTTCTGAAACACCAGCCATACCTAATAAATCACCTGGAAGTTGTTTTGCGTATCTAAAGAAGTTTGCATAAGGAGCTCTGGCAGCGAGTTGTTTAGACCAGAAGTTCTCCCTTGATTCTCCTCCTCTTTCATCAGTAAGAGCTTTCATCGCATCATCAATCTGCGATAAATAAGACCTCTCAGTAAGAGTGCGGGCCATAAGTTTTCCATTTAAGAGACCAGCCCATCCCATTGTGAACTCATCGTATTCATCATCTGTCAACCACCCTGTCAGAACAGTAAAATCAACCATCAATCCTATCCAAGTAGACAGAGGATCTAACCTTTCATAGGAATAGTATTTATATGTTGGTTTTCCATCGTCTCCGAGTAAAGGAGATCCGTCTTCATTCTTTTGCAGGTATCCCACACTGTATGGTTGCCAGCCGTTCTTAAGCATATTCTTCCACACTGCTCTTCCTTCTTTTGTACTCCAATCAGGACCACCACCTGTAAGAATTACTGGAGGAACAAAGTTAGGATCTTGTTGCATTAAAACACCAGCACCAGTTAAAGCTGCAACTGTTAGACCTAAATCTTTAGCAACTTTCAACTGGCCTCTTGCCTGATTCCTAACTATTGGATCAGTGCTTTCTAAATCATTTGCTACTTCTCTTAACACCTTATTTAAAACTGGTGTTCTTCTTAGTTGTCTTTTGATGATGTTGGTAGGTGTTCTAATAAATGAAAGTAATGTTCTTACTAGAGGAATCTGACCAGCCAGATTATTAACACCCTTTGCTACTTTCCCGAAATAAAAGTAACCATCATCACGAATGTCTTCAGTGAAGGTACTTCTCTTTGCAAATTCCTGTGATCTTTTTAAAATCTTTGCTGTAATAGGATCTTTTATTCCTTTACCGCTGTTAGAAGCGTAATATTCAAGGATTGCATCTAAATGGCCTTTTATATAGTTATCTAAATCCTTTCCTTTTAAACCTAGTTTTGTTCCTTCTATATGACCTTGATAATGTACTGAAGCTATTAAATTAGGAGCTTGAATCAAAGCATCAACAGAGGTCATTAACTGACTAGGGAATCTTATTATTTTGCCACTTCTGTCATAAGCTCTTGAAAGGATGTCTTTCCCTTCAGACGAAATAACAAACTTCTCTTGATAGTCAGCTTTTACAGCACCTCTATTAATCCAATTGTCTGAATTTTTAAATGACTCTTTAAAGGCTTTACGAGCAAAACTAGCATTAGAATGTAATGCAATTAAATGTCTAATAGCTGCATCCAGCTCTGTTCTACTACCAGCTCCTCTGATTAATTCCCAAGAACCCATATAGGTTTCAAGAACACCTGAAATAAAGTTAACTTGATTTGTAGTAGGAGCAGAAAGTAAAGCGTTAATTCCTATTTCATTGAAGATTCTATTAGCCTTATTAAATGTAGATAATGTTTTATGTAATAGTCCTGTTTCATATAAAGCAGATATTTTCTCTACGTTTCCATCTGCTCTTTTAATTGTATTAGTAAGTTTATTTAATTTGGAATAATCACCTGTTTGTTTTGCTTCCTCAAAAGCATTTAGAAGCTTTCCTTGTAAATCTTCTAATTTTGAGCCTTGTTCTGATGAACTAATACCAATACTGGATTGATCTACATTTTTGAGTTTATATTTTTCAGCTGGAGTCATCTTTGCAAATTCAGCTGGAGTAACGCCTTGCGTTGGTATTTGCATTGATCTAAGGCCACGGCCTTGTTCAGTCCTTAGAGGAATACCAAGACGTAACCAATCATCTATTTCACCAATAGATTTAATAAGTTCATTAATATTTTGTTCTATTGAAATTGGATCTTTTGAAATATTAATGGCATCAATTAATCTTTGATTTACTTCTGCTGAGTTCTTAGTAGCTAAAGTAACTGCTTCTGCTAAAGCATAATTAAGTTCATCTGTAGGGACTAAGCCATATATTTTTGCGTACATTTGTGCATGTTCTTTAAGCTTATTGGTATCAGCCAGCATTTTGATTCCACCGTCAATGGTGTCTGCTGTTGTTTTTACTTGAGAGAATGCACCTTCATCTTTTAGCTGCTTAATTCTTTTGACGATAAAGTTGAAGTTTCGTTGTCTATGTTTAATTTCTTTTGTGTCAACAGCACTAGTTACTTGATCTGGATTTATTTGATGAGGAGTTGTATCTGTACCTTTTAATGGACCTTTACCTTGTGAAACACCTGGGGGAGTTTTAGGAGGAGGTGGACCTTCAAATTGTGATTTACGTGTTGCTGGATCAGTTGCAGCTGAAGGAAGTTTTGTTACTCCTGCTCCACCGTCACCTATATCTACTTTGTTTATATTTAATTGGTCTTGAGGATCCCAATAGATCTTTACTTTATGAAGACGTTTACCTTTACCAGCTTTTTTTCCTCCTTGATGAGTGAAACCACCAAAGCCTTTACTTCTTAAAAACTCTTCAAGATCAACAGTAATATTGTCTAATTCATCAATAGACATATTTTTATTAGCTTTATTGTTTGCTCTTATTTCATCAATTATTTGAGCTAAAGAAGGATTTTCACCTGATGATTTATTGTATGAACCAATTTTAAATGTATCAAAGGTTCTTCCAATTACTTCGTCATAACCTTCAAAAGTACCTTGGATCTCTTCTAGTTTTGCAATTATATCTTGTGTTACAGGTTGATCTAAATCAAAGAATTTTACTGGTTGTTTTTCTGTAATTTTATAAACAACTTGATTTGCATTTTCTTTAACTAACTTTTTGTTTTTCTTTTGATATTTACCTGCTGTTGTTAAATCATCAGTTGTATATAATCCCTGACCATATAAACCTCTAGCAGAGTAATGACTAGAAGAATCTAATTCAAATTCATCAGCAGCCCCATGATAGAACTCACCTTTACCTCTGGTATCTGTTGTTAAATCTAACTTGGGTGGTTGTTTACTACCAGTAATTTCACTTATTTTCTTTGGTGCTGTCTCAGATTCTGTTAATACCTTATCTATTATTTTCTTTTCTTTCTTTGTAACTAATTTATCTATCTCAGCAGCAGACTTGCCATTATATTTCTTATAGATACCTGAAAGACCATCTACTGTTCCTTTAAAACCAGCACCAAAGATAGTTCCAATTGTTCCTGAAACTGCGTACTCTTCTGCTGTAGGCCATCTGTTTTCATCAATCCTTGTTCTGATTGTGTGTTCTCCAGCAGCTGTAGTAGCACCTTGAAGACCTGCACCAGCTAAACCTTTAACTCCTTTACCTGTTGATCCATAAGGAATCATCTGGAAAAATCCAGCAGCTATTGCTTCTCCATAACTGAACTTATCTTCACCTCTGATTTTTTGAGCAGCTACGTTACTAGAATATCCAGACCCAAAATTGATAACTGCATAAGCAGCCCATCCTTTGGGACCAGCAAGTAATAAAGGTGCTGTTGCATAGTCTGTACCTATCCCTGTACCTATCTCTACACCTAAACCTGCTACGTTTTTAACAACTTTATCCTTGGTACTTTCTTCTTCATCTACATAAGGAACATCGTTATCAGCTACATAAAACCTATTAATTGAGTCTTCCTTATTGATCGTTTGATTCCAATCAATAGAACTTGATGTATTAAAACCAAGGTTTGCAGGCGTATTTGTATAGAGACCTTCAAATGAAGGTGCTTCAGATTCTGGCTTCTTTAAAATTGAATCTGTCATGGTTACTTGAGTTTAGGTAAGAATTTCTTATATGACCCATTGGTGTAAGCTCCCCAAGCTTCAAACCCTTGCTGGTCAAAAATCATCTTAGCTGCCCTAACATTAGTAGCAGGATCATAAAGTTGCTCATCTCTATCTATTCCAAGTAGATTTCTCCTCTCAACACCATATTCTTCAATCATATTTATTTGCCATAATCCTATTGAAAATTCATTTCTTTTATCTGGATCTAAACCAGATTTCACTGTATCAATAGAAGCATCACCACCAGATTCAGCCATTGCAATAGCAGCCATAATCTTTGCTTGCTCAGGTGTAAAGCCTCCTTCTAATGCCAATTTTTCTAAATTTGGTTGAGCTATTGGTTTAGTAATATCTATTTCATCCAAGACACTATCCTTAGGAAACTCTTCAGCTGCTGCTGAACCCATAAAAGTATTTAAAATTGAATCAACAAGACCTGTTTCTGATTCGCCTAAGTTTTCTTTTGCAGCATTTAATTGGCTGACAAGCTCATCATTATCTTTTCCTCTCAGTCCATCAAGAAGTAATTCAATCCAACTTTTCTTACCAGTATCTTCTTTTTCCTTTTCTTCCTCTTCTATTTTTTTATCACCTGGTTTGTTTTCTTGGCCTTGTTGTTCTTTTTCTTGGGAAGAATCAAATTTTGTTGGGTCTAAATTTTCATCATAGATTTTTGTAGCATCCTCTAGTCCAAAGCCATAGTCGATCATCAGCTTATCGATTCCAGCTTTTCTTTCTTCTTCTTTTGCTTTTCTCTCCTTGGTTTCTGCTGAATCAAAAGTACCTGCTTCTACATAAGATTCATCATTTATAAGTTTTATTGACTCAAAATAATCTGCTTGAATTTCTCTCCACTTGTCTTCTTTTTCTTTATCACTTAGACCAGGTACATTTTGAATTTCATCAATTCGCCTCCTGTTAATTCTTCCCACTAAATCAACGTGCTGAATTGCCTTGTCTGCGTCTTTTTCCTTAAAGATGTCTCCAAATTCTCCTGTACCTCCTAATATTGTTTTTCCTTGCCTAAACATACGTTGTGCTCTTGTATCAAATTTACCGACATTACTAGAAGTACTTCTTCTGGCTATTTCAAAAGATCGATTATAATTATCTCTATCTTCTTCCGTAAATGTTTCACCAATTTGTTCTTTTATCAATGCTAAATCAACAAACATTTGTGTGCGATTATTCGCATAATAACCAACTCCAACCTTATAATTAAAGTCATCAAAAAGATCATCTCTATTATCAGAATAGATTTCAATCTGGTCAAATAGAAATTCTCTCCTATTAGGATATTTTTCTAAAAGATTCTCTAGAGCTTTATTATCAGAAGAGAACTCTTTAACAGAATCCTCTATCGCTTTCTCTTCTTTGGCTTGTACTTGTTCTATTAATTTCTTCCTTATTTTATCATCCTGTTCTCCAAGTTTCACTCTAAGCTTGAGAATATCTTCAGCATAAGAATCCCTTATTAAACGTTGTTTATAAGTACCATCTTTTTGCTTTTCCTTAGGTCCATGTTTTAACTGACCTACCATATCTAAATATTCCATAACAGCGTTATAACCACGACCTGCTCCTGCCTTCTCATTAATCTCATATATTCTTGAAGCTTGGTTTTTTGCAGTTGCAATGATTACATCTGCTGTAACCGCTTCACTTAAACCTATATTTACAGTGTCCTCTATATAATCTTGAATACTGTCAAGTGCTAATGCCTGATTGCCTTTTTGATATTGTGCCCAATTACTTAATAGAGATGTTGAAAATTCTCCCTTGTGTTTATCAACTTTATACTCATTATGATTTTTTATATGTGCTGTAGAAATGTTCTCAATAAGTGTTCCTTGCGCTCCCAAAAAGAGTTTTCTATTTGTAGCTCCCATCCTTTCTGATTCTGCATCACCTATCAATCCAGCTTCACCTAAAAATTCTTGAAACTGAGAACTCTTAATAGAAAAATGAGAAATTGGTTTTTCTACTTCTTCACCGTTGTCTTTTTTGACAGTATATGTTTTAGTTTCATATAAAGCTTTTACCTGCTCTTCAGTATTATTTACGATTGTTTGAGTTCTAGCTTTTCGATACGCACGATCAGAAAAAATACTACCTCCAATTAATTGTGTAGCAGCTTCATCACCTTCTTTTTTTCTTACCCCTGCTACATACTTTTTAAATTCAGGTTGTAATTCTCCTACTTTTTCATCTCTCTCTATCTCTAATCCTATAGCTTCCTCTTCTTCAATAGCTTTTTGAGTCCTGTAAGCTAAAGCACTCTGAATACCTGGATTCACTTCAGCTAAAAGAGTAACGAATTGTCCAAAAGCACCACCTGAATGATCTACTGGAGCAACAGTACTAGGCTGAACAAAAGTATCTACTGCTCTAGCTTGTGGTTGATAACTATTTGTCATGCGCCTTTAAGAGAATAGTAAGAAGAAATACCACCACCAACAGTTTTACCAATAGCTCCTAATAAAGTAGGAGCTTGAGACATTATCTGATAACCTCTATTCCTAGCATCTAATGCTTGATTACGCCTAGTATCTCGTTTTGCCTCATATCCTCTAATATCCCTTACATATTGACGACCTAAAGATACATCAGTTTGTGCTAAATCAACAGCTTCACCCCCTAGTTGCATTTCTTGATCCATCCCTAAAAGATCTAACAGTAAACCTGATCTTTCAGAAGCAACTGTTTTACCTCTTGCTTGTGCTCCTTGTACAGCAAGCTTTTGTCTCTTCTTAGCTAAAGCAACTTTATCCTCTCTCAACCTTGCACCTGTAGCTTCCTGTTCTGCTGCAAAAGCTCTATCAGCATAAAGAGCAGTTCTTCTCGCTACTTCATATTGATAATCTGCTTGTTGTTTCGCTACCTTTCTTTGTTGTATTGTCTGAAAAATATTAGTGACACCTTTAATTGCTAAACCAGTCCAAAAAGAACCTGCTGCTTTCCCTAACCCTAAAGCTGGTAATGCTGCTACACACATTTAGGCGATCCTCACAAATTCATAGAACGGCTTATTTAAATGGCCATACTCAGGATGAAAATTGATGAAAGTAAATCCCAAAGCTTTTAACCACTTAATAGCAGACACATTCTCTGCATATACATGATTATATAAGATATCGTTCGTGGTCAACAAACTATTCACCCAAGCTCTTCCTTTTCTAATTAAATGAAGTCTATGTCTTTTCTGACTAAATAACTCATCAGTACCAACCATCCATATACAACCGTCATGACAAACACCACAAAGTCCCATTGGCTGATCTTCATCACCAGCAATAGCAAGATTTTTTTTAGCTGAGATATATGTAATCTTTACAGCATCTTCTGGTTGATATCCTGTTTGATACCAAGCTTCAATCTTATCCATAACTCTTAAGTTCTGACAGACATGATTAAGATCTTCTACCGTAGCTTTCCTTAAATGTGCCATTAAACTCTTCTAGATCTCATATGGAACATTGCCTCATATTCAGCACTAGATAATTGAGTTGGTAAATAAGTATCATTCTTTATATCTATATTAACTCGATCAGCTCTACTCATAATGGGAACTTTAAACGTTCCTGTTTCTAAATTAATCTGACCAATTGAACTAGAAGCAGCACCTAATAAACGACCCGTAAAATCATGTGTACTTGTATCTCTATTCTCTGGTGTTACTTCAACTTTGAAAAACCCTGTATCCTCATACTTGATATAAAAATGATGTAGTTGTAAACGTCCACTAATAAGTTCTCCACCTTTCCCTCCAGGTTGTTCTGTTAAACGTTGACTAGAAAATCTATAGTGCATTTCATAAGGTTCACCAATAATAAATTTAGAATTTCTATAATCTCCATCAGCAGTAATCGTAGAAGTAGAACCATTTGCAGTATTAGTTGACTGTATTACTTGTCCAGGTTTTAAATTCACTGTTGTACCTTGTGTGCTGACATAAGTACTAGTTTCACCATCAGCTAAATATCGACCAACTACAGTCATTGAGCCACGTAACCTATAAGGAACTGTGAAAGTACTAACGTCAGTAGTAGCGTTATAAGCAACAGAAACACCAGTAGTTGCTTCAGTGACTTTATGATCTAGGTGGTATTCAAAATCAGCATTAGTTTCTCTATAATCAGCTTCAAAAGGTATCTTCTCTAAAGTAGTACCATTAGCTTCTTCAATAACAAGATATAAATCAGTACCTATAAAATCAATATTTCTAATTGATCTAGATGAGTTCAAGCTAAATGTAGACCATGAATTTAATACTTTTTGGAAGTTCTCACCAAGTAACCAACGATTGATATAAAGCTTGTTTGGATTATCAGTACCTAAAAGAATCAGAACATCTTCATTAGTTGATACTGCTATTTTGAAAACATTACTAGGAATGTACTTGGGAACATGAATAGTGATATCAGAAGCATCTTTAATAGCAACGTCTTCCTGAGCAATATATTCTCGTACACCTGCATAAGATCCTTTTTTCGTTAAAAATAAAATACTACTCCCAGCACCTACAGGTGCAGCCGCTGTACTGTTCTCAAACTCAGTGGTAACAATAACGTTAGCGGTTTTTGGTGTTAATGAATCAGCAGAACTCTCTAATACAAACTGTGTTTGTTCAGAGAATAATATTAATTGTTCCCCCATAGTTACTGCATGTTTCAAGATAGCAACTTTGGTATGAGAAGCAGCTACATCAATAGGATCACTATCAATAATTGTCGTTACTGTCTCACGGTAGAAATTAAAAAACTCAGAAACTCTAGAAAGAATGACGTTATCTTCTGCTAAAAAACCTAATCTATTTCTGAAGAAGAATACGTTATTTATATAAGTGCCTACAAAAGAAGCATTAGGAGCACTGTCAGCATCTCCAACTGTTCTTTCACCCCATTTCGGAAGCGTATAATCTGTACCACTTACCGTATAAGTATCACCATCCACCCTCGCAAATCTAAAATTACCATCAGCTTGTCTTAATAAGACATGAGGCATTTTGTCATAGTTATATTTATAAGTAATACCAGGAGCTAATGTTTCTTCCCATTGGCCTTCCTCAAAAGTACCACCGTTATTAGTGACAAACTTCACATAATAATTATCAAAATTACTAGCATCATCACCTTTTATCTCACAAACAAAATTGTTAGGAGCAACTGTTGGAAGATCAGTAAAAGCCTGAACAGAATTTTTAACAATCGTTAACTGACTATTACCTTGTGTATCATTACCATCAATTGAAAAATTAGATCCATCATTCTTTCTGATCCACAAAACTGGACCATTTTGAGTGATAGTAAAACCTGTTAAAGCTGAATCTAAACCTGACTTAAGACCCGCAGCAACTGTTGATGTACTTAAAGTAGAATCAGAAGTTGTGTCATCAGTAGCTGTATTCCCATCTACTGTTACTGAATAAGTTGTTTTATCTGTAACTTGATTAATAAAAACAATTGCAGCTGTTGAACTACCTTGACTAACTGCTGTATCCATCTCTACAGCAATACTGCTATTCACTACAAAAGTGTAATCAGCAATCGTTACTGTCTTGATTACATCTCTTGGTGTTGATGTTGCTAAATACGTAACTCCATCAGGTTTAGTTACTGTCTTCTCGTTACCAGCAAGATCATAAACTTTAACGTCACCATTACTAAAAACAGCGATATACCTTTCATTAGCATCTCTATTAATCGTTTGTATATGAACGTTACCTACAGTTGAAGAACTCAATGAAGTAACAAACTGAGTACCAGATCTTTTTGTTAATCCTTGTACAGGACTACTATTAGCATTAACTTGTATATCTGCATGATCTGCTTGTTTCGTAGAGTCAGCGGCTTGTGATACACCCCTTAAAAGAGTAGGGATAGACCTAGAAACAACACCCATGATTACCTGATTAGAACACTAGAAGGAGAATAGGTGTCAAAAACGTTTGTTAACGCTGGATCACCTCTAAGAATATTATGGTCTGCATTGGATAAATCAGTTTCCATTAAAATTGATCTTGCTCTTACTTCATCTTGTTGTGTATAACTCCTTAAGCCATCATCACTAACTAAACGATCTACAAAAACCCTTGCTGCTTTGATAGTAATGTAACGTCTTGCAGGTTCAGGAATCTCATCAAAAGGTCTGAAATAAACAATAGTGCTATATAAATCATCATCAAATTCATACTTATGATTTTGTCTATCGTAAAGCTTTAATCCTCTTTGGATTGCATCAACAGTTGGATGCTGATGGATGTTTGGATCAACTGTTAAAACGTTTGTTGATAAGGCAATGTGATCAGAACTATCTCTCGTTAACTTGACATCTATCTCTGTATTAAATGACCATCCCTCTGATTGAACTTCTTTACTCGTTTCATTCAAAGTACTCTGAGCTAATTTTACATCTACAGGCAAAGTACCAGTAAGGCTATTAACAGGAGCCTCACCAATAGCAGCCAACATAATGTTAATTGACTCTAGTTCAGTAGTTGCTGTCATTTAGTAACCAGGAGGAGTTGCTTGTTGTACTGATCTCCGATGTCGTTCTTCTCGTTTCTTTCTTTCCTCTTCTTGTAATCTTTTGTTATTCCTTTCAAAAGCAGCCGCTTGTTGCGCCTTCATATAACGTTTATAAGCTTGTTCATTCATAATAAATTTCTCCAAGTAATAGGAAGAGTACCCATTGCTGAGTACCCTTCTTTATTTGATTTAAGAAGCAGATAGCTTAATTGTAGCTGCTGCCTCTGGACGTAGGATTCCATGGCCAAGGGCATACTTGGAGACAAGTAATGTACCTTGGTACATGATTCCGTAGTCAGAGCCTGAGATCTCAGTTGTCATATCCATAAGCTTCACAGTACCAACTGCTGACTTGTGGAATACTAAACCGATGGTCTTGCTGTCATCACCTGCGTAACTGTTATTTGTACCAGCTACCTCAGATCCAACGTTTGCTTGAGGTACGTTGTTGCTCATAAGAACAGGCATACCAGCAATTTGCTGAACACGACCTGATGCAAATGAACCGTTACCACCTGGGTTGTAGTCAGTATCAATAGTACGAGTAGCTGACTCAGGTAATTTGTAATATTCGGCTGGTGGCAGAACAACAAATCTGTCTGTAGGTGGTATGTCACGCTCATCAAATGTCTGAGCGATGTCATAGATAGCTGCTGCTAACTCATCACCAGTAACGTTTGCTGAAGCAGTATTACCATTAGCAAGAGTTAGAACACTACCTCCACTACCTCCAGAGATAGTTGCTGAAGCACGAGACGCATTAGCAATAACCTTAGCTACGTTCTGGTCAAAAGTACGGGCTAAAGCCTTTCCTAATTCCTGAGCATAGGTCTGCCTTACGTCATAATGATTCTTAAGCTCATCTAAATTTGAGATGAAAGCTTGAGATATGAGGAGATCATCTATGGAGATAATCTTTTCATTTGCTTTGATCTGGTTAGCACCTACCAGTGGGGTTCCCACTGTATGATATGCAGCTGTAGCAGTACCTAAAACGGGGAATTGTGCTGATTTTCCAGAAGAAATAGTTCTTGTGGAATGTAGCTTTTCATTGAAAATGTTATTTTCAGAAAAAGCAGTCAGAACCTCTCCACTAAACACCTTGAGAAACAAGGCATCATAAGAAGTACCAGTATTGTTAACCAGACCAAGGCGTGAAACGGTGGCATTAGCCATAGTTTTGTCCTTAGTTAATTAATAGATGTAAGCACTTCGTTGGCCTTTCCTTTTTCAAGGTGGTATCCCTCGCAAGGGGCACTTCAATATTTAGAAAACCTAGAAGTATTTAAATAATAACAGTTATTCAGATTGTTGTAACCTGTGATGTGCTTTGTTGTTTCATACGAAATAAGATACCAGTCATAACATAAGCAGGCGCTAAACCTGCGATTAACAAAAGTACCATTATAGTCATTAGTGGTACTACCTTTTTCACCATGTTCCAGAAAATTGTAAACGGTGTAGCCATCCTTAGTTTAGTTCTCAGTGGAGGACTTGCAGGAAGTGCTTATTTTGGTTTGAAATATGTACAGAGTCCTCAATTTCAAACGAAAGTAAAAAACTCTTTAATGAAAGAATTAAAAGGAGGTTTACCTTCTGCTATTGATAAACAACTTCCTAAAACAACTGGTCTAGGACTTCCACTTTGAACCCTCTTAAAGCAATTGGATCTCTTTTTGTTTATACAAGTCCTGATCCAATGGATGGTTATCGTAGGTTTCTTAGGTACAAATCTAATAAGGAACTACAACGTATCGCTGGTACAACAAGTCACTACAGCAAAACAATATTAATCAATATGATTGTCGATGACCATCCCTGAAATAAAGATCGAAGTTCCTCAGGTTAATAGTTACGTCATAAAAGCACCCCAAATAAATCCACCAAACGTACCTGTTCTTGTACCTATAGGATTTCCAGTAATACAGATGCCTTGTGTAGAAGCTAGAAGAGCTTCTTATGAAAATGAGGCATTAGTAAATAATGATCCAGATGGAAATGTTGTGTTATGTGACGGAGGTGTGCCGAGTTTCACACCAATGGATTACACACCAGAAGAGATAATTCCTATACAAGATTCAAAGCCAGCAGAACCAGCAGAACAGGAGACACCACAAGCAGTTACACCTGATATTCCTAATAATCAAAAAGAAGAAGAAGATATATTCTTTGTTGAATGTCCAGGTTCAAAAGATCAAAGAATAGGGGATTTTAGAAATGAAAAGAGATTAGAACGTGTCAAAGGACATGAACGTAGTGAAGATGGTAGTGAATGTATAACTCTCTATGAACCAGTCACATTCGTTGAACAGTACCTACCTTCTGCCGCTACTGCTTCATTTACTGCTGCTACTGCTGTGGTTGCCGCCACTACTCCACTCATACTTAATATTATCAAGCCATTAGTAAAGAACTTAATTAAAAAGTTAACGACTAAAAAGAAAAAGGAAGATAAGTGAACTATATTAAATACAGGGAAGGAAGTTGGCCCTTCATTATAAGTACGTGAGACTCGTACCTCTATATATGGGGGATTGATCAGCTTATAAATAATCCCTTCTCGACCTATTTGGAAACTGGGATAAGATTGTGTTTATGGGGAACGCCTGGCTTACTTGTTACTATTACATCTTCACATAAATGATAGTACTGGCTGTTTTTTGAAAATTGGATGCCCTTCTGTTTTAGCTCACCACATTCACGTAATCTTGCTATATGCCAATTCAGTTGAGAGTCAATTAACATCTGCTCTGTTCTAGCGATCTGATTATCTACAGCTTGCTTACATCTTCTTTGCAGTGATTGATCTAATGGAATACTAAATGTCATTGAAAAACCTAAATTCAAAGCCATATTATCTTTCTGTCCAGTCCTCGTAGCCTGATGATGACTAATGCTTCCATCATCTGCATAGATTGGCGCATCATACCAATACTCTCTAGGGGTACTATATGTATGTGAATCAGTCACAAATGGACTGAAAGTTAACATTGGACCTTGACAAACAATATTCCCTCCGTACTGATTCTGTATTAGATTCCCTTGCAAGCTTTGGATCGCCATATTGGTTACAGAACCACTAGAATTAGCCACTGGAGCTGCGGTTTGAGAGGTATTTGCTAATACTTTAGGCGCTAAAACAACGCTTATTATTGTGAAAATACTGAGGTAGTTTCTGTAACGCTTTCTATAACTGACGTTCTTTGGATAATCGTCTGATTTGAAAGGCCAGGCCCAATATAACTTTCTGCATATTGAAAAGCTTGACCAGGAGTTGTAATGGTTGCGTTTGGTTTTTGGTTTAAATTTGCACCAGTCCATGTATAACTTGTGCCATCAATTACTTGTGTGGTCGCTGACGGAGGCGGGGCCATAGTCGCACCATCAATCGATATATTCGTTCCGTTAATCGTATAAGTATGCCCAGTATTATAGTCATTGCTGACAATAGTTTCAGTAACATTAGATGTAGTCCTTGTGGTGGAGGACATGGTTCCAGCCGAGAAGTTTGGTATGACGGGGACAGCATAAGCGGGAGAAAAATAAAGAAATAATAGGGGTAAAAGCCTCTTCACTATTTAACAGTTACATTTGTCACTACAGAACCAATTGCAGAAGTACCTGCTCCACCTGCGGTTAAAGTAACAACACCCGCACTAGTAATTGTTCCCGCTAATGTATCTTTAGCACCAGCAGCTGTTGAAGTAACACTACCAAAATTAGGAACAGCACCTACCGATGGGGCAGCAGTAGGTACAGCATCGCCTTGTGTATAACTCTGAGAGAAAGAAAAAGCAGCACCTGCTGTATCTTGTGTCGCTGCAATAGTCCCTGGAGCATATACACCAGAGGTGATAGTTCCTACCGATACGGTTGAGGCTGTTGTTCCATCAGTTGTATCGACATTATTCCCAGAGATACTAAAAGCACTACCTATTCTTTCTGCTTGGCTTGCAGCTGCATTTACATTCAACTGAGTTGAGGTTGTGATGCTATGGGAAAGATCTGCATAAGCAGGAGCAGCCAATAGAAACAAGAAAGGAACTAATTTTTTCATTGCAATTTACCAGTAATAGGATCGATAGCTTTACCAGTAATAGGATCATATTTGGCCTGAGCTACTAATTCAGCACCTTCAATCTTCAAAGGAGTCTGAACACGAATGATCTGTTCACCAACACTGGCTTGATTAGCAGCCATCATCTTCTGCATATCTTCTTTTGTTATTCCATTGCCACCTTTCTTAGATGCAGCTTGGACTCCAAAAGTAGTCAAAGTGCTCGTGAAAATCGAGGCAATAAATGTCGGATCGAAGGTTTGTTTAGCGAATCCTGGGATATCTATGTATGCCAAAGTTAGGCAAAATCCACTCCAAACAACAATACCCAAACGTACCGCCACACCTATGATTTGAATCTGTTCATCTTTATCAGGTGTAAGTTCCTGAAGTTTATTCATTACACCCTTTTTCTTTTCTTCTGATTTTGTCTCTTCAGTTGTTTCCTCTGGTGGTTTAACGTCTGACATAGTGTTTTATTATGGGCATAATAAGAATATACCCATTTTTCCCAAAGTGGTAGAAGTTATTGCAGCCACAGCAGGTGCTTTGTTAACTGCTTGTTTTGTTAGTGTCGGTAGTATTACTTTTCGTCACAGACAATCTCGTGATGATCTTGTTAGGCTTACAGCAGCTGTGGAAGCTTTAGGTACACGCATTGATGAAATGCATACTGATGTCAGAGACATCTATTCACGGCTTAATCATGTAGATGTAGAGATTGCAAAAGTAAGGCAAACACAACAAAACCCCCTCTAGTGTCCTAAGCATTTTGGAAGGGGGCTTTGTGTGGCCTCTGTATTGCATGGGGATCGGCCTAAGCCAAAATTAACAAGATTCTTTAAGATTGCAAGAACCAGGACATTTTTATGCTTTCTATTTTCAAACCAATTCTTCTTGTTTTTGTTAAGACAAGAGCTTTTAAACGATTAATACTGGATTTACTAAAAGCCCTTGCCAAGCAAACAAATAACAATTTAGATGATCAAGCAGTTCAATTCATTGAAGATCGACTCCTCAATGGTTCTATACAAAATTTACGATGACTTCTTACAAAACTGAATGGATAGAAGAAGACAAACAACGTGTCATGACTATGGATCGTTGGTACATCATCGATGGTAGGCATCGAAAATCTCATCCGTTACATGGACTTTATACAGGTCTTGCAGAAAAAGGAGAAAGCCTAGATCGCAAAGACGAGCTAGAAATAAGAATGTGTAACGCTTACGAAAGAAATGGCCTTTCTTCGAGACTTCATAAGTAAACCACCTTTAGAAGATGAGTTAGAAACAGAGAAACAGATCAGGGAGTTATTGAAATGTGATGATCGTGCAGAACTTAAAAGAATGTGCGCTGATCTTTTAAGAGAAAACTGTAAATATAATCATTTTGTTGTCCAATGTTTAGAGTCAATTGCCAATTTACAAGAACAATTAGTACATATTGAGAATAGAATAGAACCAAAAAAAGAGTTATGGTGGCATAAATTCATACCGCTATAATCTTTTTAATTAGAACTCACCATGGAAAAAGAAAAGCTATTAGATACTCTTCATACAGTTCTCATTCAAGAGCTATTAGGAAGGATACAAGGTGGTGAAGCCAAACCTGCTGACTTAAATGTAGCAAGACAGCTTTTAAAAGATAACGGGATAGAATGTGTACCTGCACCTGATTCACCTTTTGGTGATCTCATGGCTTCTTTACCAGATTTAGAAGCTATTCATCCTCTAGAAAGATAATTGCAACCACTTCCTGAGAAATTACAAGACTTTAGATATTTCCTAATTCTTACTTGGAGGCATCTAAATCTTCCTGATCCAACTCCTATTCAACTAGAGATAGCTGAATACTTACAACATGGTCCACGTAGAAAAATAATCCAAGCTTTTAGGGGTGTAGGAAAATCATGGATTACATCTGCCTATGTTGTATGGCGTTTAAGAATGAATCCGCAATTAAAATTCTTAGTCGTTAGTGCATCTAAAGATCGTGCTGATAATTTCAGTACTTTCACAATGAGACTTATCAATGAGATGGATATTCTTGCTGATTTACGTCCAGATGCTTCTCAAAGGAACAGTAAGATTAGTTTTGATGTAAGACCTGCTAGAGCTGATCACGCTCCTTCAGTTAAGAGTGTTGGTGTATTAGGTCAAATGGCAGGTTCTAGAGCAGATGAAGTTGTTGCTGATGACGTAGAGGTTCCTAATAACTCTTTTACTCAACCAATGAGAGATAAACTTTCTGAAGCTGTAAAAGAATTTGACGCAATCTTAAAACCTAATGGAATGATTACTTTCTTAGGTACACCTCAAACTGAACAATCCCTATATAACACTCTAGAAGAACGTGGATATACAACACGTATATGGCCCGCTAGATACCCTGAACTTAAAAATAACTATGGAGATAGGTTAGCTCCAAAAGTTAATCAGAAGCTTATAGAAGAGCTTGTAAAACCTAAAGATCCTGTTGATCCAGAACGATTTAGTTCTATTGATCTAATGGAACGTGAAGCTTCTTATGGTCGTTCAGGCTTTGCTCTCCAATTTATGTTGGATACTTCTCTTTCTGATCAAGATAGATATCCTCTTAAATTATCTGACCTAATTATTTCTTCTGTTAATCCTGACCATGCTCCTGAAAAAGTTATTTGGTCTAATTCTCCTGAATATTCTCTAAAAGATCTTTCTTGTGTTGGTTTTAATGGAGATCGTTATTACAGACCTGCTCAAGAATTTGGTGATTGGATTGAATATACAGGATCAGTTATGTTTATCGACCCTTCTGGAAAAGGTAAAGATGCTACTGGTTATGCCATAGTCAAAATGCTTAATGGAAATCTTTTTGTTCCTGATGCTGGTGGTTTAGTTGGTGGTTATAACGACAATACTTTAGAAAAACTTGTCAAACTTGCTAGAGATCACAAGGTTAATACCATCCTTTGTGAAGAAAACTTTGGTGGAGGAATGTTTGCTGAACTCTTAAAACCTTTCTTAATGCACTATCACCCTTGTGAAGTTCAAAACGTCCGTAATAACAAAACTAAGGAATTTCGTATTATCGATACCCTTGAACCTGTTATGAACTCTCATAGACTCATCATTGATAAAAAAGTTATAGAAAAAGATTATCGATCAAATCCTAATGAGGCTCCTGAACGAAAACTAAAACTTCAACTCTTCTATCAAATGTCCCGTATAACTCGTCATAAAGGCTCCTTAGTTCATGATGATATCCTTGATGCTCTCTCTGGTGCTGTTGCTTATTGGACTGACTATATGGCTCAAGATGAAGATAGGAATATTAAGTCTAGAAAAGATGAATTACTAAGAGTTCACCTTGATAATTGGGGTAGCTCTTTAAACAATACAATTACTCAAACTGCTATGGGTATGACCGCTGATCAGATAAAAAAAGCTGATGTATCTGAAACCTCATTCATAAGTTCTTCTTATTAGGGCCTACTCTTGGATAACTAACCCTCTTTTTTGGGGGGGACTAGGGGGGGTCGTTAACTTATTACCTCTGATCTCTCCTAAGTTCCTTCTTTCTGCTGATTTCTTAAGTAAAATATTTATAAGTTAGATTCTTAAGGACTTTTCTCTATACCTCTGTTGATTTCTCTGGGCAAATCTTCAGGGGTTCCTTAAGGGGGTTGGTGGTGGGCTCTAACTTTCTCTAAATGTTTTACTGCAAAAATCTGAAAGGGTATACGTATATATGGCAAAGTGAATTTTCCCCGTTCTATGTAAAAATCTAGGGAATAAAAGGATTAGTTAGCTAGAAGCTATTGATATCATTAGGTTCCTACTGGATTTATAATCTAGTGATGAGGCTGCAGGGTAGTTTTTAGGTAAATAATACATATGTATCTATGTTTTTATTTCATCGATGCGCCCTTCTATTATAACAGAGTGTTAAGAATAATTCACAAGATATTCACTAGATTATTTAGAGGAATCAAGATAGAGAAGGGTAAGAGATAACAGAGAGGAGAACCAAAGTGTCAGGCTTGCCAACTCTTACCTAACCAAGAAACACTACAAAGGTTTTAACTAATGACTACTGCAACAGCTTCTGTATTAACAGAGGACCAACAAGTTCTTTTAGAAGAATTGAAGGCAATGAATCTCTTTGGTGAAGATAGAAACGGAATGCCACTGTATCCAAACCAAGAGGAAAGCTATCAAATCTTTATGAAAGAATTATCAGACATAGGATGTACTGACCTTAGAACCTATGAAGATTGGAACCGAGGATGTTGGCCAGGGAATACAGAACAAGCAGGGGCAAAGTATGCAGAAGATCTTGCACAAGACTGTGGTGAACTTCCAGAGACTACTGGTTCTTGGATAGAGCTTAAAGTTGACTGGAATGCATCTTGGGACAATATCTCTAGTAGTTATTGTTGCATCGAGATGAAAGGAACCTACGGTCTAGAGACTTATATCTTCTGTGTATCTTGAAGATCCTACGGAGCCTCTAAGGAGGCTCTCTAGGGTTCTCTAAGAATCCTTTTTTAAATAAGCATCATGAAACCAACAGAGGAACAGCTCAAAGCTTCTTTAGAGGCTTATGAGCGATCAAATCAAATCGCTTACGATAACCAAGAGAAACTATCCATCAAAGAAAAACTTTGTGAAATAGAGAACTCTTGGTTTAATGGCGACACAACAACAGAAGAACTAAAGCTTGCTTATGAAGCCTATGGAATCTCTACCGATGACTAAGGATGAATTATTCACACTTATTACCTTGGTTTTTAAATATATTAATGAACCAAGAGAAGAGGAAGAATTAAAGCAAGCTAGGGAACTTCTTCATAAGCTCCAAACGCTCTATGAAGGGGAACTATCCAAGGGCTAAAAATGGCGTTAGCCAGTGTGAAACACTACTAACTCACTGGCTAACACCTCTACCTTAACTCTTTATTGTCCCTGGCAGAATTATTGAAGAACCTATAAAGGCTTTTTAGATTTAGCTTTTACAGGTTTCTCAACGAAACCTAAAAGTCCCAGAAACTTTTTTAAAATGACAATCAACATCAACTCTCGTTCAAATAAAGACGAGATTCTTTCACATGCAGCTGAATTGGCAGATGCTTATGGGGTGGTCAAAGAACAACAACAAGCTTTAGTAATATTGCTTGTTCTTGTATTCAGTCTTGGAATTTTATTCTAAAAAACTATAGAGAGCCTTTGCGCTCTCTTTTTTTTATCTCTTTATCTAATTATGAAACATCCAAATGGTTACGGGTTAAGTGAAGATGTGAAGAATGTTCTTCATGCTCTTAGTGACTTACCTGAATTTGAAAAACAGCAAGTAGCAATTCTTTTAATTACAAGCTGTATGCATTGGTCAAAGATTGAAGACGTTGCAATGTTAATGGTAGATATATCTAAAGGAGATGCAAAAGAATGGATCGAACAGAGAAAAAAGAATCAAGATAATAGAAGCTGTGAGTTTGAGCTATGACTAAAGAAACCTATGCAGAAGAAAAGGAAAGGAAAGCGTTAGAAAGAATTAAAGAATTAGAACTATTAATCAAACATTGGAGAATTAACAATGCCAAAACAAAAGACACTTGAGTGCCCAAGGTTATCTCAAGCCATCAAAACTGTTTATAACAGGAGGAAACGTGGAACACCTGATGGTGATTTCTATCTAATGAAGATGGCTCATAATGTTAAAGCCATAGGGAATTTACCAATTGATCAGATTACAGAACCTTTGATTAATATTCTTATAGATTTCCATAGAGAAAACTATGGAAATTCAAATAAGACTATTAATAAAAAGGTATCAGCTTTAAAGATTACATTAGAAGAAATGGCAAGTGATGGTCATGTAAAGATGATCAATTTTCCAAAGCGATTAAAAGAAAGTAGAGGTCGAATACATTTTTTAACAGAAGAAATGGAGGAAGAATTATTATATTTTTTATTAGAGAAAGAATATTATATACATCATGATTTCATTAAATGTTTAATAGATTTAGGCCCAAGATTAGGTGAGTTACTGGGACTTGAGAAAAGGGATATTGACTATAAGACAAATCAGATAACATTCCCTGAACGTAAATGCGATAATCCAGTTTCAGTTCCTATGTCAGATAAAGTTAATAAGATACTAAAACCTTACTATGATAAATGTAAACAAACAGAAAGATTATTTCCTTATGAATCTCATTGGCTAAGAAAAGTATGGAATGAAGCACGAGATACTTTAGGGTTTAAAGGTAGTGATTGGTATGTTCCACATATTTGCAGACATACTTGTGCAACTCGTTTAGTTCAACGAGGTGTTCCATTAGGTGTTGTAAAAGATTGGATGGGACATGAATCTATTCAAGCAACAATGATCTATGCACATCATGCACCTAAGCAATTGCATGAAGCAGTCAAAGTACTAAACACATGGGGGAACTAATGTTAAAAAGCCAAGAACAAATCGAAAGAGAACTTCAAGAAGAAATTGAAGATGAAATGATAGGAAGAGGATATGACTCTTATAAAAAAAGAGTTCATTTAAATATTGCTAAGGGAAGAGAAAGCCAAACACCATATGGAATCAACCTAACTCAAGCAGGACTTCAACCTTTATCACATGAGATTTCATTATTCTGCGATACAGCTTGGAGAGGTAAACCAGGGCCAAAAGCAATAGCTTCAATTAAACTTTCTAGTTTTCCTGATCATGATGTTGTTGCTTACATAGCTTTCAAAGTGATCTTAGATGGAGCTAGTCAGGTAAGAACAGCACAAACAGTAGCTATTACTATTGGTCAATTATTAGAAGATGAGCTTAGATTTAGAGTCTTTGAAAAAGAAGATCCTAGATATTTTGAGACTTTAAAAAGACATTTGAGTGATACAGCTCATCCTAAATATCGGAGAACAGTTGTTGTTCATCATATGAATAAGATCAACCATGAATTTGAACCATGGTCTAAAGAAGACAAGCTAAGAATTGGAGTAAAACTAATTGAACTAACAATGAAATCAGTTGGCTTAGTAAAGCTATCAACTAGAGGATATTTCCATAATCGAACTCGTAAAACATATTTGGAATTTACTGAAGCTTCTATGAATTGGATTAAAAGGCAAAGGCAAAATAGATTAGCGGCTTACCCATTATTCATGCCGTGTTTAATTCAACCTAGAGATTGGATCAATCCTTTTGAAGGTGGTTTTTATAATCCAAGATTGCAAGGAATCAAAGCAGTTAAAACAAGGAATATAAAATATCTAAATGAATTAGAGAAATTAAATCCAAGAGCTTTCTTTACTGCTTTAAATGCTTTACAAGGAACCATATGGGAAATTAATCAGAAAGTTTTTGATACTGCTAATTATTGTTGGGATACGAATACCCAAGTTGGTTGTCTTATAGATGCAGAACCTTTACCTTTACCACCTAAACCTGATGACATTGATAGCAATGAAGATGCTAGAAAAAAGTGGAGGAGAGAAGCATCATTAATACATGATCACAATGCACATGATCGTGCTAAAAGATTTTTATGCTTAACCTTATTAGATACAGCAAGACGATATAAAAAGACTAAATTATTTCATGTATATCAAGCTGATTTCACCTCTAGGATTTATCCAGTATCAGGTATGTTTAATCCTCAAGGGAATGATTTAGCTAGAGGGTTCCATAGGTTTGCTAAGGGTGCTCCAATCAAAGATAAAGATGATGCTGACTGGTTAGCTATAGCAGGTGCAAATCATTGGGGATTAAATAAATGTAATTTCAAAGAAAGAATTGAGTGGGCTGAAGGAGAAGGATCACATTTAGCAAGACAGATAGCAGGTAATCCAGATAGCTATGCAAGTTTATGGGGTAAGGCAGAAGAACCATTTCAATTTTTATCTTGGTGTTTAGAGTGGAACGCTTATCAAGAAAAAGGTTTTGGTTTTATTAGTAAGCATCCTGTGTTATTGGATGGAACAAATAATGGATATCAACATTTTGCAGCTCTAACTAGAGATAAAGATCTAGCTAATAGAGTGAACTTAAGTAAATCAGATCATCCAAGAGACCTATATGAAGACGTTAAAGACCTATTAATTAATCGATTATCAGAAGATACAAGTGACTATGGCAAGGATTGGTTTAATGAACAAAACCTTTTAACTAGAAAGCTAATAAAGAAACCAACAATGATGATTCCATATTCAGGTACAACTTATGGTATTGCTCATGAAATAAAAGACTATCTCTATAGTCAACAAATTGAAGTGCCATGGGGTGATAGCTTTCAACATTATTATTTTCTGTCATTAAAAATTAGAGAAGCAGTTGCTGAAATATGTCCAGCTTCTACAACTGTTATGGATTATCTAACTAAAATTTCTAAATGTTTTGTAAAAGAACAGAAGACAATGAGGTGGTTTACACCATCAGGATTCTTAGTTAGTCAGGATTATTTTAAATCTTTCAGTAAACAAATAAAGACTAAACTAGGTACGAATACTTTCAAGTTATCACTTAGAGAAGACAGTGATTTAATAGATAATAGAAAAACATCTCAAGGATTTCCTGCTAATTTCACACATAGTTTAGATGCTGCAAATGTACATTTAGCTTTAAAGAGAGCAAAGGGTAAAGGTTTAAATCAATTCTGTACAATCCATGATTGTTATGGAGCACCAGCAGGAGACATTAATCAATTTATTCAATGTGCTAAAGAAAGTTTTGTAGACATGTATTCAATCAATGTCTTAGAAGATTTATATAACCAAGTGTTAAGCCAGTTAAAGATCAGTAAGGAAATTCCAAAGCCTCCATCAACAGGAGAGTTTGAGATCAATGATGCCTTAGATGCTCCTTATATTTTCTCTTGAGAGACATTGCCAAGGTTAAGTCTTTAGCTAATATCAATTTCACGTTCGTTAGATCTGATCTATCAAGCGGCTACAACAGAATCATTAAATGATTTTCACAAATGAATCCAAAATCAGAAGTTCTCAACCTCACAACACCAGTGTGCAAATTTCAGTATGCATGGCTGGTAGATCCAGATACAAAGTTTGATCCATTAGGGGAATGGAAACTAACTTGCCTTATTGAACCAGAAGAATCACAAGAATTAGAAGAACAACTCACAGGTTTACTAGAGAGATGGAAGGCTCAGTTAAAAGCTGCTGAACCAAGTAAAAAATTTAAACTTGGAAGTCTACCTTGGGAATTAAAAGAAGTAGAAGAAGGAGGAGAAACCAAACCTTATTTTGTAGTAAGAACAAAATTAAAAGTAGGTGGTACTAGACCTGACGGAACTCAATGGAAGAACAGACCTCCAACTTTATTTGGTGCTGATGGTAGTCCTATACAAATTAGTGATAGACCTAAGTACAACAAATGTGGAGTTGGCAGCACAGGTCAAGTAAGTCTTAGATGTAGTGGTTACAGCGGTGGTTTTGGTGTTGGTATAAAACTTCAACCAGAAGCAGTCATCATTATGAATCACGTTGAATATGTGAAAGATGCTGTTGGTTACGGGTTTCAGGTCCAAACGTCACAGGAACCGAATGTCAAAACGCAAGAAGCAACCACCCCAGCAGTTGCAGCAGACGAATTCTGAAAATTACAGAAGTAAATTTGAGGCTGAAATTGCCGCTACCCTAACTAAAAAAGAAGTCTCCTTTAGCTATGAATCCCTGGATCTTAAGTACATCATCCGTGGCACTTACAAGCCTGATTTTATTCTCAGTCAAAACGGGATCATCGTTGAGACAAAAGGGTTCCTGTCCCCAGAAGACAGAAGAAAAATGGTTGCGGTTAAGGCGGCAAATCCCAGTCTAGATATACGTTTTTGTTTTCAGAACGCCAACACTAAATTAAGTCGTGGCAAAAAAAGAAGTCTGTCTTATGGCCAATGGGCTACTAAGAATGGATTTCTTTGGTGTCACAAAACTATCCCTACACAATGGTATGAACAATGACCAACAACATTCATTCAGATTTATTCGGCAACACTGACCTCTCTGACCAATTCAAAAAAGATTATTGGAAGAGTTTAGGAAAATTTATAGAGGATCAAACAGGTTCTAAACCAACAGAAGAAGAAAAAATTGAATTTCACAATGCTGCTGCTGAAGCTCAAAAGCAATTAGTTTTCAATGAACCATGGTCAATGTTGCAATACGATGAAGAAACAAGACAAAGAATGATTTCTAAATTTAGTTCAGAAGAGTTAGCTGATATGGAAAGTAGATTAAATAATTTTGATGAATATAAAAAGCATTATAAACAAAGCCAAGAGTTTGCTAAATACAAAGTTAGAACCAAGAAGAAGAAAGGCTTTGGATAAGAAGACAATAAGTACATCAAAAAAATCTCTACACAATGACATGACTAAACGACAACGAGTAATTGCAGAAGAAGAAAGTCACTTCTTATCTGCTAATCAAATCAAAGTATTTACTATCAAGGTCATCGATCCTGATAAAGACAATAAATCTAGTCTCGTTTTTCAACGTGCATCAACAGCTACCAGGGCAGTTGAAAAAATCAAGGAAGAACATCCTGAATGGAAGTGCCTTGTGATTGATAGTAATGAGCCTAAACCTTGGAGAAGAGATGAACGCTATTGAACAATGACGGATGAATCTAAGTACGTAAAAAAAAGTCCTTGTCCTGAATGTGGCAGTAAGGATAATCTTGCTGTTTATTCAGATGGTCATGCCTTTTGTTTTGGTTGTCACTACAGAGTGCCAGCACCTACTGAGAAAAAATCAAAAC
>Ga0115011_10000547_pt1 | contig 30227 bp, 25 predicted proteins | sample TroAtlMetagenome_2_FD_88705 | JGI IMG/M metagenome (GOLD analysis project Ga0115011, IMG submission 88705) | Marine eukaryotic phytoplankton communities from Atlantic Ocean - Tropical Atlantic ANT8 Metagenome | ecosystem: Environmental > Aquatic > Marine > Oceanic | place: Tropical Atlantic...
AAACTGATACAATCGTAACAGACGACACAGCAGTTGTAACAGACGACACAGCAGTTGTAACAGACGACACAGCAGTTGTAACAGACGATACAATGGCTGAAGAGTAGTCTGTTTTAGGTCACAGAGTTCACGCTCTTGTGATCAGCAGAAATCTAGAGGGCGCTCATGCATTAGCTTGAGCGCCCTCTTTCTTTTTTTGTGCTATTTGATAAAGAGCAATCCAATAGGGAACACCTTGCCTCAAGTACTTAGAAATTTCTTCATCTCACCAGATAGGAGCCGCATAAACACAATCCTATTGGTCTTGCTGTTTCAGCTGTTGATGGCTTGGATAATGATCTTCGACTGGAGAATACCTGTGGCTCTAGTCTTAGGTCTAGTCACGCTATTAGTGTCCTTGCGGAAGCCCGTGATAGCAGTGGGGCTTTTGTTGGTGGGCAGGCTGCTATCAACAGGCTCTCTGTCGTGGCTTAGAATCGGCGGTATGAACATTGGGATTTTCGAACCAGTCTTGGCCCTCGCGATTTTGGTCTTGCTCTACCATGCTGTAGTTAGAAAGATATCCATTGATGTGGAGTTTCCTTGGCGAGTTCCACTAATGATTTTCGGTGTTTGGCAGTTTATCGGTCTATTTTGGGCATATAAGGCCAGCTCTGGTCTGCAGGAGGTAGTTGCAGTTGGAATCATAATTACAACTGCGAGTCTTCTACTTACATTTGTGAATACCAAGGAGCGCTTTGTTCAGATGATGATCGTTTGGGTCGGCGCAAGTATTTTGGTCGGACTATTGTCTATGGCTACAAACTTCACGGAGGTGTCCTCAACAGGACAGACCTGGGAGATCGCTGAACAAGGAGGTCGAGAGACAGGGCTTGGTCAGCAACCAAACTGGTTTGCGATGAACCTCATGTTCGGTGTACTAACCTCTTTCGCTTTAGCTGTTTACACTAAGCGTCGGCTATATCGTGTCGCTTTTGTCTTGGCTGGACTCTTTGTGTTCTATACTCAGCTAAGATCAGGGTCTCGTGGTGGAATGTACTCAATAGTTATTGGCTGCGGTGTAATGGGTTTGGGTAATCCAATCTTTCGAAAATGGATATTGAGGTTCGCTGTATTTATAGCTGTGCTGTTCTCGGTCCAAATAGCATTTGGTGACGAGTCCACTCGTAAGGCCTTCATGAGAATATGGATGAACCTAGATACACTGTGGGGATCAGATGTCCGAGGTCGCAACTGGATAGCTTGTGTAAACATGTTCCAAGACACCTGGGGTCGAGGTGTCGGTGCAGGTGGGTATGCCACAATAATCGCTGACTATGACTGGAAGATCTACTCTTCAATACATAGGTACCCTCACGGAATATTTTGGGGACTGCTCGCACACTATGGTGTTGTTGGGATCATACTGTTCGGTGTTGTGTTTTCCAGAGTAGTGAGCATGGCTCGAGAGACGGTATCCATGGCGAAAGGTAGCCGGCTTGAGGGTCTGGCGTGGTCAATGCCCGCTACAATGTTGGGATACTTTGCATGGTCGTTTATTGAGTTCAATTTTGATGACAAGCCATTTTGGGAGTTTCTTGCGCTGTATACAGCCTTGTTCTTAATTCTTCGTAGAGATGTTGAATATCAGGCAAGTATTGAGACAGAAGATTCAGAGGTGCCACATGATTGATATTTCCCTGTGGGTTCTGGTGGTGGTCCTATCTCTATTCGCAGCAAAAATGACAGTTCCAAAGCCCCCTACCTTGGAATGGGAGCGCTTTTTCAATGTATCTCTGGCAACGATTGTCCGAGGTTCGCTCGAAAAAGACGGAGCTGAATTCTCAGATTGGGTGGCAAGGATGGGGTCTCTCATAGGAGCAGAAGAGGATTCCGAGCTATTTGATGATCCTCACTTATTAGGGGAAGATTACAGCGTTGAAAAAGCATTGGGTAGAGCCTGTAGCTGGGAAAAGGTTGCGGAATGGACTGATGAAGTTCACTCATCAATCTCATTGCGAGCCTCTGAATTGATCTGGGTATCGCTTGGTGGGGTGGGCGCTCTGTTGGACCTTAATGAGCAGCTACCGTCACTTCATATTATTGATGACGGTGGCGATATCGCCAGTGAGCTAAGCGGATGTCTAGATTCCGCATCAGATAGATTGGTTATTTTTGTTGCTGGTAGTGCCACGGAGAACCTGGCTAAAGCTTTAAGGGAATCACCCCTTTTAAGAGATCGTGTAAAGGCGACAGTCTCTGTTAACGGCGAGTTTGGGGAGTGGTTCGATTATAACTTTACCCATGAGGCTATGGATACAGAGTTAGCCCGCTCAACCCCTTGGTTTTCTATAGGGATAAACAAAGGTGTTGGTGATCGTTGGGAGCCATGCGTGTGGCCCGAACCAGAAATTCCAGAGTCTGGTCGGCGCTCAATCGAGTCTATTTTCCTGGGTAGCATCTCGGTCGACAGCAAATTTGATGATTCTAGGTCGATTAACAATGCGCTAATGATCACCCTCCTTCAAAGGTTCGCCCAATAGACTGGCGCGAGGTTGATTATTGAACTAAGCATTAGCATATTATTAGTTTTTTGAATCTGAGGTTTTGATAATGAAGAACTTGTTTGTCGGTTTCGTATTGTTTGTGGCGTCAGCCTGCGGTGGCTCTGGTGGGGATGGTCCAGACGCTCCATCTTTAGAGATATTGTCTCCTGTTGAGGGCGACACGTTCTTGTACGGAGAAGATGTATCTCTATTGGCGACTGGCTTGTATGAGGTCTCAGGGGACCCAGTAGACCTTTCTGGCTTGACTTGGGTTAACTCTACTGGTGACTGGGAGGCATCGGGTTCAGACTTAGTTGTAACGGATTTGCCAGTAGGTGATACCGTCCTAACAGCATCTGTAGAGGTTGATGGTCGGTTTATTACTGATACGGTAGCGGTATCCATAGTGTCTGAGCCAGTAGATCTTGTGGGGCCAGTCGATGCGTATGTTGAGCTATACGCCGAAGAGTACAACATAACGATAGACGATGATTGTGTTGGCACAATTAGAGTCACAGTGGGCACCGACAATAACTTGAGCGGATCCTTGAATTGTGAGGCTTTTGGAGAAAGCGTTGACCTGGGTGTGTCGGGCAGCGTTGCTGACGGTGAGGTCCACGGCGCTTTTACAGTAGAGGACTCTGATGAGACTGTTCCTTTTGATGGTACTTACAGTCAGGAAGATGGAATGTGGGCAGAATACGACAGCTCCTTTTCTAGTGATGATGGTACCTTGACCTTTACAGGGGTATTCAACGCAAACGTGGTTGATTAGCGTTGAGTTTAGTAAGGTGCTGGCCCGCATGGGCCACTCTTGGGTTGGCCGCTTTTGTTCGCCTATCAAAACCTAAAGTTCATTTTGCCTCAGGATATACACCTCCAGATGCAGATTCGGCTTTTCACCTGCGTAGAGCCACCGCTTTTGTTGAAAACCCCCCAAACCCAGCGTTGTTTGACCCTCTGTTAGCGTATCCAGAGGGAGCATCAGTCCCTTGGCCTCCAGGATGGGACGCTCTTTTAGGGTTTTTTGGGTTCGTGGCTAGTGGCGGGCAAAGTGAGGGTGTGGCGTTCGCGTTCGGGGCTTCACTGGTTCCTTTGCTAGTCGCGCTAATTACGGTCTGGTTTACCATGTTGATAGCAGAAAAAATCTCTGGGAAAAGAGCAGCAATTTGCGCTGGGTTGATACTGGCCTTGGCTCCACAACATGTCTCAGCCACTCAGTTTGGTCGAATAGACCACCATGGTGCTGAGGGTCTATGGCTTTTGTTGCTCACAGGGATAGGTGTTTTGGGGTTGAAGGACCGAACTGTTGCAATAATGGTCCTGTGTGCGTCTCTATGTTGGGTCGGCGCTTTTCTCTATGTAGTGATTGCTATGTTCGCGCTCCTCGTTGTCGCCCTAACAAAGGAGGTTGGCAAGGGTAGTTTTGAAAGTCACCTCTCTACAGCATCTGTCGCAGGGTTTTGCGTTGGTGGGCTTCTTTTGGTTATCCCCGCCGCTTTGAATGGCGCCGAGGCAGGAGCGCTGTTTTCATACTCCGTGTTGTCACTGTTTCAACCAGTACTGCTTATAATAGTTTCCTTGGGTACTGCCTGGTTATTGGCTATCCGTTACCTTCCTCACTATCGTTTTTCGGTTCTGCTGGTTGGGGCAATAGCTCTTGTCTTTGCCTCAGTGTATTTAGTACCAGCAGTCCTGGAGGGGGTTAGCGAGTGGCTTGGAAAATCCGATGCTCTAACTGCCAGTGTGGCGGAGATGCGTCCTATCTTTTCTCTAGATAGTCTGGAGGCGGCAATAGTACCTGGCAGACTGCTAGGGTTGGGTTGGTACCTCTTACCGATAGCCGCTGTATTTGCGTTTAGAGATCGAGGATGGTTCAGAGGCGTCGCGGTCGCAGCTCTAATTTTGTGGCTGCTTAGCCTGAGCCAAAACAGATTTGGTTGGGCCTTGGCTCCACTAATGGCAGTTGTTTTGGGGGTGGCATTAGCTAGATTTAAGCAGGCCCCTTTTTTAGCGATTTTGTTGTTCGTTAGAACGCCCGCAGAGGCGTACGGAGCCTGGATTGCTCCTAAGACAGAGGCCAATCGTAGGCCATGGGCATTCGAGGCCTATCGTTACTTGTCTACCATCCCCACAAGTGAGGGTGTGGCGGCTTCTTGGAACCATGGCCACTGGGTTACAGTCTTGGCTGGAAAGGGCCAATATATAGGACACTTTGGTGTTTATGCTGGGGGTTCAGAAAGGGCAGATTTTTCGGAGTCTGTGTTGGATGGTGATGCATCAAGTTTACTTTCTTGGATGGATGATTCGAGGCTGCCTTATCTACTTATTGAGAGTAGAGAGCTATTAGGAGATATTCCACTCAGGGGTTTGATTGCGGGTGGCGGTGAGTCTGGTGCTCTGAGTGCGGTAACAGGACTCTGCCCAGTGTTCGCATCTTCGGTCGATCCAGGCCTGCCTTACGATCTACCAGGTGCCTGGGTCTATGAGCGGAGATTAGGCGCGACTTTTGAAGGGAGAGCCGAGCCAGGTTCAGAGGTCTCAATGTCACTCCCAATCCTGTTGAATGGTAGTGTGTCAGCCTGGACTACTTCAACCCAGGCTAGCGATGATGGGGTTTGGCGACTAACTACACCCTGTGCCACTGGAGAGGGGCTTATGATTGATGAGCCAGCATTGATATATAGAGATGGGCAATACATATCTCTAGATGTACCTCCTGGGGCTGTTCGTGACGGCTCATTGATAAGTTTCCTCTAATGAAAAATGAAAACCCCAATGTAGGCGGTAAAATATAATTATGACTACTGAAAGAGGTACTTTCCACGGCCCCAAAATAGCTATTGTTGCTACCGTGGCCTACATCGTTGCCTCTCCAGGCCAGACCTATGGTGTCTCACTGTTTGTTGAGTCATGGATGGAGGATCTAAACCTCAGTAGGTCAGAGGTTTCTACGCTATACACGTTGGCTACCATTCTCGGTGCTTTGTCGATGCCATCAATTGGGCGTATGGTTGATAAGCTGGGGCCACAAAAGGTTACGGCCTTGGTCACTATCGGGTTGGGGCTAGCACTTTCGTTTGTTTCATATTCAACAGGGGTTGTAGCCCTATTTGTTGGTGTGTTTGGATTGAGAGTGTTTGGCCAGGGCGCACTAGGGATGTGTGCGGGAAATATCACAGCTAGGTGGTATAATCGCAAGCGCGGTAAGGTGGTGGGGATCACGCTTGCCGTAGCATCCCTTGTTACAGCACTCTACCCGTCAGTTGTCGAGCACCTGATATCTGGTTTGGGGTGGCGTAAAAGCCTTCTAATTCTGGCGTTCTGGGTATGGCTCACAATGCTGCCCTTGGTGAAGGCTTGGATGGTTGATTCACCCGCAGATATGGGGCAGAGCCAGGACGGTGAGGGCTCCTTGGAGGATGTTGGAAACCAGGATGATGGTTCTTTAACCTTGGCGGAAGCTCAGCGTACTGGCATATTCTGGGCACTTGTGGCTGCGGCATGTACGATAGCTTTTCTGTTTACTGGACTAGCTTTTCATCAGACAAGCATACTTGGCGAACGTGGACTAACGGCGGCTCAATCTGCAGGGGTTTGGCTACCTCATTTTGTAGCTATATCTTTAGGAACTCTCTGTGCGGGGTGGGCGCTAGATCGGTTCTCTCCTCTGGTAGTTGTAATGTTATTCCTGATGTTCATTTCCTCGGGTGTGATAAGTCTTTTCTGGGTGCGACCTGGAGTAACTGCTTGGATGTATGGTGCACTGCTAGGTCTTGGGGGCGGTTTTTCTAGGAGCGCTACTGGTGTAGTGTGGGCTTACTATTTCGGGGTAAAGCACCTTGGTGAAATTCAGGGACGAGTCTTCATGTTCTTTGTAACTGGAGCTGCCGCCGCCCCTTTGCCTTTTGCCTTTGTGTTTGAACGTTATGATAGCTACACCCCGATTATCGTCCCGTTGGCAATATGGCCCCTCGTTCTCGTTGTTTGGGTCATGAGTTTAAATCGATCATCTAAGAGACCATTGGTGAGCTGATAAGGCGCAGTTAGTTTCTTATTAGGTAAAGCACCACATGTGATTGTGGGGTCACGATCGATCTCATGGTGTTACCTTGTGGGTATGGAACTACTATCTACAATCATTGAGTTTTTGGAAGAGCCTTGGCACAAATCTCTGGGCATTTTGATCGCCACTGGTGTGGGAATTCTTCTTCTGTGGCTTCTTTTTGCTGTGTTCTACAGGATCGCTAGGCGAGCAGGTATACCTAAAGAGGATTTCGCGGTTGTTTTTTTTAGAAAACCAGCGTTTTACAGCCTGGCTGTTTTTGGCATCTGGAGATCAGTAGAGGCCATCACTGTCGATTCGGAGTTGCCGTGGTGGGTTCTTTCTCTAATTTATACATGGGTTATAATTATATGGACTAAAGCAGCGATCCAGTTGAGTGGCTCCTTCTTGGCTCGTGCGGCTGTTAGCGGCGAAGGAGGCCTGCTTAGCCCTAGAGCTCTCCCGCTGTTTCAGATGGTGGCCAAGGGTGGACTTGTAGGCGCTGGAATATATTTTGTGTTTCTATCTTGGCACCTCAATCTTTCAGCCTGGCTCGCCTCTGCTGGTATTGTTGGTATCGCTGTAGGTTTCGGTGCCAAGGACAGCCTCTCAAACCTATTTGGGGGGTTGGCGATACTAGCTGATGCCCCTTATCAGCTGGGTGATGTCCTGGTTTTGGCTACTGGTGAGCGAGGCCGTGTTGTGGAGATTGGGCTTAGGAGCACTCGGTTGACAACTCGTGACGATGTTGAACTGTGTGTTCCGAATTCGATTATGGCTAACTCCATGATTACAAATGAAACAGGTGGTCCTAAGCCTCCACATAGGATTCATATACGAATACAGGTGGGTTATGGTTCCGACATAGATCAGGTGAAAACTCTGCTCTTGGAGGAGACTTCTGGCGTTTATGGTGTGATGAACAACCCTTCTCCAAATGCTATGTTCGAATCGTTTGGCGACTCAGGTTTGGCTTTCAGCGTACATGTCTGGCTCGACAGTCCAAGTAACAGAGAGCAGGTTCTAAACGATCTAAACTCCCGAATCTACAAAAGACTCAACAAAGAGGGTGTAGAGTTCCCTTTTCCGAAAAGAGATGTTTTTCTACACAACGTAGAATAGACTCGCGATCAATTTCTTTTACCAAATTGGATCGAGCCTTCTGGTAGGAAGTAGAGGATGATCATTGAGCCTCCAGTTACGGTAGGGATGTGCCAAGAGCCAGGTGGATAGACCACCCACCCCTCTGGTTTACCATCGAATTTAGGGTCACCATCAAGTGCAAAGCATAGGTCGTACTCCCCGCAAGGGTGTGTGTGACCAGGTCCAGCGTGCTCCATGTAGACCGCATCTATTGATAAATTACCAGTCTGTGAGCCAGCCTTGGTTATTCGCCCCCACCTCATCCCACCTTCGCCGTTAGGTGTTAGCCAACCAGCTTTTAGGCCATCGACAAGTCTGCCCTTTAAAGCGAGCATCTCGTCGCTACTTATGGGTAAAGCTCTGTTAAGTCGCTCTGACTCTGTTTGGTCAACTGAGCCTCCTAAACAGATCTCGTTGATTATTGGTGAAATGGCATCTAGAAGCGCTGATTTTTCAGTCATTTCGTGACCTTTTGTGGGTGTGATACGATCGTATTGACAAATTGTCATTGAATACAGGCACTTTAATATTCCGAACTGACAAAATGTCCAAAATGTGGTCAGGATAACGCTATAAAACAGCCTTTTCCGATGGCATGAAACTTGCTACATACAGTCGGCAGATAGAACCTTGGCTTTTTCTCGCATTTGCAGATGAATAAACAATTATGAAAGACTTTATTAAATCCCTAATGTCTCGTCGTACTATGGTGGCAGCTGGCGCTATCGCTGTGGCGTCGATCCTGTTGGCTTGGGGTGCGTCAGTGCAGGTAGAGCGATTGCTAGCGCTCCCTGATGGTGCCGACCTAGCTGAAGTTGAGAGGCTTGACAGCGCCGGTGATAACGAAGAGAGAGGCTCTTCAACAAGGGCCATTACTAGAGCCAGGGCACGTTCTCGCAGCTCCGATTTTTACTCGGGCCCAATAGTTCAGAGGAACATTTTTGATCCAGACGCCGTTCGTGGAGAGGTTGTAGCTGAGGATGAGGGGGAGCGAAGCGATCTACCGTTTAGGGTGTTAGCGACAGTGGTTAGTAACCCTTCTGAGTTTTCAACGGCCATTCTTGGTAATGAGCGCGGTGACAACCCTCTGGTCTATACCCTGATTGAGTGCCCCGGTTCGGCCATATCCACAAAGGCTCGGCCATGTAGCAGATTAACGGATGACGCTGTCATCGTTGGCATAGAGTGGAGAAAGGTTCGTATCGAGCGCGGTGACGGCTCTATAGAGTACCTTGACATTGGTGGTGATGATGCTGAGCGTCCTGCTAGATCCAGCCAGCGGGAAAGCACTGAGCCTGCTTCTGGTATTGAAGAGGCAGGTACAGACCACTACACTGTTGAGAGGTCTGTTATCGACAACGCTCTTGATGACTTGGACGCTCTAGCTAACCAAGTACGAGTTAGGCCACACCGAGATTCGGATGGTGAGGTAGATGGGTTCCGTCTCTCTGGGATCCGAAGAGGCAGTATGCTAGAGCAGCTAGGAATAAAAAACGGGGACATTATCCACGAGGTTAATGGTTACCCTCTCAACTCTAATTCTGGGGCTATGACAGCCTTCCAGAGCCTGCAGAGTGAGTCTAATTTTACATTTGATATTACCCGACGAAACCGCCGGAAGAACATGACCTATGATGTCCGCTGATTGGAGTATTTTGTGAGAACTCAACAGAACCTATGTAGAGCTATATGCATGACATTGTGTGCCCTGTCGCTTGCTTTTGTGTCGCCTTTTGCGATGGCACAAGATGGAGACGACGAGGGCCCAGCCATCACACCTATACGCCCAGGTGCAGGCCTCCCTATGGCTGGGCCTATGGGAAGATTTCCTGGGGTCCCTAGTGAGCTTCCTAACCTTAACGGTGACGGTGCCGAGGATTTAGGTGGTGTTGATTCCGGTGATGATGCTGACGGTGATGATTCCGATAGCAGGCCAGCCCCAAGCCGTCGCTCAACCAACACGACAACGTCTAGCGAGGGTTCATCGACAGGCGGTATAAATGTCGCTCCCGAACAACCATGCCACAATGCAGCAGACGTTCAAGCTCGACTCAATGCTAGGCAGACCCTCGACTATGTAGAGGCTCCGATAACTCAGATTATAGAGGATATGGCTCGCCGTACCTGTCGTAATTTCATTATAGAGACGGGTCTAAGCGGCAGCATCACTATTATCTCTCACAGAGAGGTCACAGGAGCAGAGGCTTATCAGGCTTTCCTCTCAGCCCTTAGAGTAATGGGCTACACAACGGTAATGGTTGGGGATTACACTAAGGTTATACCCGTTGCCAGCGCAGCAAATGAGCCTCTTAGGGTTTACGAAGGGGAGTCTGTTGAGGATATCCCATATGTAGACAATTACATCACTCAGATCTTTCAGCTTCAGAATGTATCTGTCTCAGAGGTAGAGCCAGTCGTTCGCTCGCTTTCAGCATCTGCGAACCTCATTAGCTATCAGCCAACTAATACGCTTATTGTTACTGATTCTGGTGTGAACATACGTCGCATGTGGCGGATCGTGAGTGAGCTAGATGTAGCCTCTCCGACGTCAAGCCTTCGTGTGATACCAATACAACACGCAGACGCAACCACAATCAAGCAAATGATAGAAGAGCTCTACGGCGCAGCATCGACTGAGTCCAGCAGTTCATCTAGGAGTAATGACAGCTCCAATAGCCGAAGTCGCCGAAACCGCCGTAACCGTCGAAATCGAGATCGAAACAACCGAGATTCTGCTGACACACCAGCCCCAGAATCGTCTTCTACAACTGTGGGGCAGTCTAGTAGCTACATCTCTAAGATGGTTGCTGATGAGAGGACGAACTCTCTTGTAATAATGGCAAATGACAGCGCGTTTGAAGATATTTTAGGGCTGATAAACCAGCTGGATGTTGATGTCGATCCTTCGTCTCGTACCCAGATTCACGTTGTTTACCTTGAGCACGCCAAGGCTGAAGAGGTTGCCCAGACGCTATCAAATCTCACTGAGGAGGGGCGTCGCCAGAGCGATAGCCGTAACCGCCGAAATAACAGCAGCAACAGAAACAGCCGTAGTGAGCGAGGAGGACGCGGCGGAGGAGTAGAACGAGGTCCGCGAGGAGTTGGTGGTCGTGATGCACCTGGTCGAAGTGGTTCTGACTCGGCGAGCGGAAGCTCAACGGGGGTTACCGCTGTTTTTGATGATGGTGTTAAGATTAGTTCTGATGAGAACACAAACTCTCTAGTTATCATCGCCAGTCCAGAGAGCTTTGCCATCCTTAGGAGGGTCATTGAGCGCCTAGATATCCGCCGTAAGCAGGTCTTTGTAGAGGCTGTGATAATGGAGTTGGCGAGTGATGACTCAACAGATATGGGTCTAGGTTTTCATATGGGAATGGGCGATGAGTCTACAGGTGGTCTAACCATGGGCTCTGGTCAGTTTAACGCGACCTCTTTTGGTCTTGATAGCCAGAGCCTACTCTCAGGGTTGGCAATGGGTGTCTTTGGTGAGGCGTTAGACGTCGCTATTCCAGATGGGATGGGGGGGACAACAACCCTCGCGGTTCCAGCGTTTGGTGTGGCCCTAAATGCACTACAGGCCAACTCAATGGTTAACATACTCTCTACACCGAATATTCTCACCCTCGACAACGAAGAGGCCAAGATAGTCGTTGGTAGAAACATACCTTTCCCTGTGACCTCAGGCTTAGATGCTAACGGTAACCAGCTTGTCTCTTATCAGCGCCAGGATGTAGCTATTACCCTTACAGTTACTCCACAAATCAACGAGTCAGACTTTGTGACCCTAGAGATTTTTCAAGAGGTGGCTGAGATAGAGGAGGACTCCAGCGGGCTGGATGTAAGCTCTGCGGGTTTCATCACATCGAAGAGATCAGCTGAGACATCGGTTCTTGTCAGGAACAACCAGACTGTAGTTATCGGTGGTTTGATGGGACAGACTGAGACAGAAGTTGAGACTAAAGTACCAATTTTGGGAGATCTACCGATTATTGGTTCGCTGTTTAGAGGTCGTAGAACAAGCTCAAGAAAGACAAACATGCTGATTGTCTTGACCCCTCATATTATCGATAACCCAGAGGACCTAGAAGAGGTCTATAGGATCAAGGTAGCTCAGCGAAATGAGTTCCTAACTAGGTTCTATGGTCGCTCAGAATTAGAGCAGGCGAATGAGTTGAACGATCTTCTACAGTATTCAATGAACCTCATCGATGAGCCTAGCGTATACCGTACACGTATTATGGAAAGTACTCAGAGTGTGCAGACAATTACAGGAGACGAAGACTCTGAGCCAGAGGTACCTGAGGAGTCTCCAGCAGCCGAGGTAGTCTATGAAAGCGTTTCCACCGAACCCGATGAGGAGTCACCTGACTCTGAAGAGACCGGTGGTGGCGCTGGGGATGATTCAGCACCTAGCGAGGAAGAGTAGTGAGCATCCTTACGAGACAGATGGAGCGAAGGCTTGTAGATAAGGGCGTCAGCCACCAGATAATGGAGGATGCCTTAGCCCAGGCTGGAAGAGCTGGTATTACCCTATTAACCGCGCTTCAGCGGAGGTCTGATGTCGCGCCCGAATTATTGGGTGGCGTCTTGGCTGAGCTTACGGGGTTAGAGTACCGTCACGAAATCGAGATAGACGATATAGATGTGGATTTGGTCAGGTTCTTTCCACTCGGAATAGCTCGGTCCAAGGGTGTACTGCCTCTATTTGAGGAGGAAGGGGTAGTGTTGGTGGCCATAGCGACCCCTGACGCCTTAATGTCTGTGGATGATTTACGTGTAATGGTTGGGAAGCCAGTACGTGCCATATTGGTGCCACATGACACACTCAAGAAGGCTGTGAACAAGGCCTTCGATAAGGCCTCACGCACGGCTACGTCAGTTATGGAGGAAATGGCGGAAGATGAGGATGACACCTCGGATTTGAATCTACAGGCTGATATCCTAGACGATCCAAATCAGGCCCCCATTATCCGCTTCGTAAACACCCTCCTAACTCAGGCTATAAAAGACCGAGCTTCTGATATACATATCGAACCGTTTGAGAAGGAGCTTATTGTCAGGTTTCGTATCGATGGAGTTTTGTACGAAGTGGTTAAGCCACCGCCAAAGCTTCAGGCTTCTATTGTCTCTCGAGTAAAGATCATGGCAGGCCTCAACATCGCTGAAAAGAGGATACCTCAAGATGGTCGTATTCGAATCAGGATGGCTGGCCGTGAGGTCGACCTGCGAGTCTCTACTTTACCAGTAAGGCACGGTGAGCGAGTCGTAATGCGTATCCTTGAAAAGGGGGAGGTCTTTACCCTAGATGGTGTGGGCATGGAGCCAAGAGACCTATCGGTATTTAGGAAATACATTCGGCGACCCCACGGTATTATCCTTGTTACAGGGCCGACTGGCTCAGGAAAGACTACGACACTCTATTCTGGACTCTCCGAGATCAACTCGCCCGACCTCAATATTTTAACTATCGAGGATCCTATTGAGTACGAACTGGCTGGTATTGGGCAGACTCAGGTCAACACCAAGATAAAGCTAACCTTCGCTTCGGCATTGAGGGCTCATCTTAGACAAGACCCAGATGTTATAATGGTCGGTGAGATTCGTGATAAAGATACTGCGGACAACGCTATCCAGGCCTCTCTTACTGGTCACCTTGTGTTCTCGACACTGCACACTAACGATGCTGCAGGAGCATTCAGTCGCTTAATTGATATGGGTGTTGAGCCGTTCTTGGTCTCATCAAGCTTGCTTATGATAGTCGCCCAGCGGCTAGTCAGGAGGCTTTGTATGGACTGCAGAGAGGCCTACTCGCCATCCGATGTTGAGCTCAGAGATGTCGGCTTGCTTCGCTCGGCTATCACTAAGCCGATCTATAGAGCCAAGGGGTGCAAAAACTGTCTCGATACTGGCTATAAAGGGCGAACTGGAATTTATGAGATGCTTTCAGTGACAGATTCTGTTCGTCAACTAGTGATGCAGGCCGCCGATTCTGGCGCTGTTAGAAAAGCAGCCATCGCTGGTGGAATGAACACTTTGCGTCAAGATGGGCTGCTAAAGGTCTTAGCTGGGTTCACATCATTTGATGAGGTGATTCGAGTAACGCAGGAAGAGGCTCAAGGGTTGGAATAGAAGGTTATGGCAGTCTATGCATACAAAGGTCTCGATGGAGACGGGAAAGCGGTAAAGGGGCTCATCGACTCTGAGAACCCTAAGAGCGCTCGTATGCGTCTCCGGCGCGACGGTATATTCACTACTGATATCCACGAACAGGTAGCAGGGAACACTGTTAAGGGTAGCGGTCTAGCAATGGAGGTCGATGTAGCGGGGCTGTTTGAGAAGATCAAACCACAAGACATAGCAGAGGTTACAGGTCAGCTGTCGACACTTTTAGCAGCCTCTGTTCCCATGGTCGAGGCGCTCGGCGCTGTAATTGAACAGTGTGAGAAGCAGAAGTTCAAGGTTGTACTGACAGACATACGAGAAAAGGTGACACAAGGGACCTCACTAGCTGCCGCTATGAGCGAGCACCCGAAGGTGTTTAACAACCTCTTCGTAAATATGGTTCACGCAGGTGAGGCATCTGGTAGCCTAGATGTAGTTTTTCATCGTCTAGCTGAGTACACCGAGGCTCAAGTCCGAATGCGAAGCCAACTCACGGCTGCGATGATCTACCCGCTCATGATGACTGTTGTTGGTGGCCTTATCGTCCTTGGCCTTTTCGTCTTTGTTATCCCGAAGATTCGAAGAGTTTTGGAGTCGATGGGCAAAACCATGCCGTTCATCACTCAATTTGTCCTCGGAGTCTCTGATTTCTTCTTGGCCTATTGGTGGCTGATTTTTATTGTGATTGGCGTCGCTGTTTACATGTTTAAACGCTGGAAAGCGAGCCCACAAGGACAGACTAGATGGCATCAGTTCCTGCTTACAATGCCAATTTTTGGACCGATTATCCGCCAAGTAGCAGTTACCCGATTCTGTAGGACTCTATCGACACTGTTGGACTCGGGTGTGCCGATATTGACTGCGATAGCTATAGTTGAAAAGGTGGTCGATAACGACATCTTGGCTGCCGCTATTCACGAGGCGGCTGAGAACATATCAGAGGGTGAGTCTATAGCTGTACCCCTTAAGAAATCTGGTGAATTTCCACCTCTAGTCACACATATGATCGCCATAGGCGAAAGAACTGGGGAGCTAGAGCCGATGCTAGGTCGCGTCGCAGACTCGTATGACAAAAGGCTAGAGGCCACATTGGCAGGTCTAGCGAGTCTATTAGAGCCTCTGCTGATTTTGGCTATGGGAGGGGTTGTAGGGACGATAGCCCTTGCCGTTCTTTTGCCCATGCTCGACATGTCTTCGCTGTAAATCAAAAATTTTATCTATCTAAATTGAATCAACTCCAAGGAGAGAAAATCAAATGCCGACATCATCAGAACACAAGATAAAGCCACGCAGGCACGCCTTCTGGACTACCCGTGTGGGTATGACCCTTATGGAGATAATGGTTGTAATAGCCATCTTGGGAATCTTGGCGACAGCGCTAGCTGTAGGGGTTTTTGGAGTCTTTAGCGACGCCACTGTACAGATTACAAAAGATCAGATGACAGGCCCAGTCCACTCCGCTCTAGGCATTTACAAGGTTTCAAAGAGAGGAAGTAGATTCCCTGCAGAGCTAGGCGAGGCAAACTTCCCAAATGATGAGCCTCCAGTAGATGCTTGGGGTAACGACTTTATTTATGAGTGTATTGATGACTGTAGAAGCTATCGATTGACCTCATATGGTGAGGACGGCTCTGCTGGTGGAGAGGGTAGTGACGCAGATATAGTCTCTAACGATGGCCAGATCTCAGAGGGCGGTGAATAGTGTCGAAGACTCGCCAGGACCCGCGTGCGGGGATGACTCTAATGGAGATGATGGTTGTCATCGCTCTGTTGGGCATCGTAATTCTGGCGATATTGCCATCTTTTGGATCAATGATGGGTCTGCAGCGTGACGTCTCTGTACGAAAATTAGCGAGTAGCTATAGGTTCTTGCACGAAGAGGCCGCCCTGAGAAACACTAGCTTCAGGATGGCTTTCAACCTCGATGCCAATAGTTGGGCGGTAGAGGTGGGGGATCCCAACACCTTAATATTTCACAACCAAGATGACAGAGAGGAGTTCGAGAGTGAGATAATGAGCGAACTCTCGCGCTATACAGATCGTGAAATAGAGGAGGGTAGGGCATCTGATGTCACTGATCAGATCAATAGATTTGATGACGTTACGGAGATGGTGCTCCAGAGCCTCTCTGGTGATTTGGAGACACGAGAGGGCAGAACTGCCGCTGTATATCTGCCAGAAGGGACGGAGTTTCTTTGGGTACAGACAGCGCAATACCGCGATCCTGTGACTGCTAACTCTTCACCTCCCGAAGAGATTGAAGAAGAGTCAATAGCCTATTCGATGATCTTCCCAAATGGGATGATGGAGCCAACCCTTATTCGCGTAGTAGATTCAGATGATCAGGACGACGGCGTGACGATTATGGTTGAGCCACTCTCTGGGAGAGTTGAGATAGTAGAAGAGGAGTTAGAGCTTGAAGACTGGTTGGACTGGTTGCCCGATGAGGGGCCGGAGCTGACCTTATGATAAGGGAGCTACGAAAAGGCGGGTTTACGCTACTAGAGGTGACCATCGCCCTGGCAATAGTGAGCGTGCAGCTATTTGTGCTCATGAGTGTTCAGGCGAATGCTGGGCTTCAGACCTATATAGCCGCTCAATACAGCACCTCGACCTTTTTGGCCCGTGAGAAGATGACGGAGGTACGACTTCTGTTGGAGCGAGAAGGCTTCGGAGATCGTGACATCGAAGAAGAGGGAGACTTTGAGGAGTTTGCGCTAGAAGAGGATGATCTAGATCTGGAAGAGGCTTTTGAGGGCTATTACTGGGCCTACACTGTCCGCGAAGTCGACCTCAGCATGGCTGGGGATATGGCGGGAATGGGCGAAGAGATGGCGGGCATGGGCTACTGGGGCGAGGAGGGTGAGGATGCTGCCAGCTCAAGCTCGACCGAGGGTACGCCGGGCTTAGAGGATATGGGGCTTAGTTCAGACATGATCACAGACGCCTTGTCACCCTACCTCAGAGAATTGCGTGTTCGAGTATGGTGGGATGGGATCGAAGATGATGGTTGTGATCCAGTTGAGATCGTAACTCACGTGGTGAACCCATCAGGTCAGGTGATCCCAGGAGCGGGCTCAACTGGCCTCTCTGGGGACGCTAGCGCTGCTATAGGAGGTGACGAGTGAGGTCACTTCTTAGAGCTACTACACGTAAGGGCTTAACTCTTATGGAGGTTATGGTTAGCCTTGCCCTTTTGGCGGGTATCGGCGCTGTGGTCTATTCAGCTTTAGGGCTGAGCTTCATAGCTCGCGATGCCTATGCAGCAGACGATGCCGTGCAGACTGCAGGTCAGGCGGCGATGGCTCGTATCACTAGAGAGCTACAGCTCGCCTGGTTGACCGATAATTTTATGGCCATAAACACCTACAGAACTGTGTTTGTGGGAGAGGATGCGGATCCAGTAGACAAGATTTGGTTTTCAAGTCTTTCTCACCATCGTATCTACCGCGACGCTAGGGAGTGCGATCAGACAGAGATAACCCTCTGGGCTGAGGATGATCCAACTGAGCAGGGCGACTATGTTTTACTTCACAGGGAGGCTCCTAGGATAGACCATGAGCCGGATGAAGATGGAGAGATACTGCCCCTTGCCTATGGTGTAAAGCGCTTTGACCTGAAATATCTAGACCCTAGTACTAATGAATGGGTAAACGAGTGGAATAGCGTTGAAGGTGGCGCACCAGGAACGATTGGTACGGGTGGTGTTGTGGCTGGCTCTGCTGGTAGTGGCTCAGGATCGCTACCGCGTGCCGTGAGGGTCATTTTGGTTCTTGAGGGGCCAGACCCAGAAGACCCAGACAAGACAAGAGAGGTACCATTTGTCACAACAGTTATGCTTGAGTACGCTAACCTAATACACAGGTCGGCTCTTGCTACGGGTACAAACAGCATCCCTATGCCCACCTCAACACCCGCTGGTGGTCAGGGCCGTTTCCCTGGCAGGATGGGCTTATGAATATTTTACGCAAGCCTAAATCTCGCCGAGGCGTAGCTCTTTTAATGGTCACCATGTTGCTGGGCTTTGTCGCTATTGTAGGGACAGAGATAGGGCTTTCTGGTGAGGTTCGTATACAGCGTTCAGCCCACCAAAGAGATGAGCTTCAGGCAGAGAGTCTAGCTCGCTCAGGCATTAACTTCTATCGCCTTATTCTAGTTGCAAACAAGCAGCTTGGTGAGAACTCCCAGATGGCCTCTGGTGCCGCTATGCTTGGCATCAACCTAGGAGATGCCTTGTGGCAGTGGCTCCCATCAATAAACTCATCCCTTTTGCGTATGTTGATGGTAATGGACGGAACGGTAGATGACGAAGATGTGGAGCGCTTAGCGACAGATGGGCTAACCGCTGAGGAGAGGCAAGCTAGTCGTGAAGAGGGTGTTAGCATGTTCGCAGACTCCAACTTCTTAGACTTTGATGGCGACTTTATCGCTCAGATCACCGATGAGGACTCTCGCATAAGCATAGTGGGTCTAACTGCCGCTGACTCTGGAACAATAATGGAGAACCCAACAGCCATTCAACTCTTTGGGCTTATGTCTGGCGAGGAGAATGACCAGTGGTTCTATCAACACAACATTGACCGTTGGGAGATAATCGCAAACCTCAAGGACTGGATGGATCGAGATACCGACCGCTCAGGCGCTCTTGGTGGTTACGAGGACAACATATACAACAACTTAGACTCACCTTACCTGACTAAGAACGCACCCTTTGACACCAAAGAGGAGATAAGGCTTGTTGATGGTTGGCAGGACTCAGTTTTTGATAGATTTGGCGACTCTATAACTATTTATGGCGCTGGGATGATCAACGTAAACACAGCCTCAGACGATGTGCTTACAGGGTTATTAAAGGCCTACGTCACCCCATCACCAGGTGACTATCAGTGTGAACTAATAATTTCGCAGATGAAAGAGTATGCACTCCTTACACAGTTTACTAGTGGAGAGGACTTCATCACCTGGCTCTCTGGTCAGGGTCTCACAGTCGATGAGGCTCTGGAATCAGTAATTGGCACAAATTCAAATGTCTTCACAGTCCAATCAGTTGGAATTGTCGGGGACGCTACAGCAACGATCACAGCGGTGATGGACTTTTCAACAGAGTCAGAAGGCCGCATAGCATATTGGCGAATTGAGTAGAGTAGGAGAGGAGCGATGGCGACAGTAATAGGGATAGACCTCGGCGCATATGCGGTAAAGGTCGCTCGACTTGAAGGGCGAATAGGTAAGCTTTCTGTTGGGGGCTACTATACACGGGTAGTAGATCCTGATGGGGAGGGCTCCCTATCAGATCGTAAAAAGGCCGCCTTGAGAGAATTGTTAGAGGAGATTAACGTAGACTCAGCCACAGTCGTAGCAGCCTACCCAGCTGACAGAACAGCTCTCAGGCAGGTGGTGTTACCGTTCACAGATCGAAGCCAGATAGAGAAGACCCTACCTTTTGAACTTGAGAGCCACATACCGTTCGATCTTGAAGACTTCGTTATGGACTATCGCCCTCTGAGGGTTGGCAGGGCCGTAGAAGACCGAGCTAGCTCGAGGAGCCGGGTTCTCTGTGCGTTAGCCAACAGAAAACACGCTCAATCTATATTGTCTGAACTCGAGGAGTTGGGGGCTGACCCTCGTCATCTCGTCTTGGACTCAGAGATGATCGCTAGCCTCTCAACAAGAGGGGGAGAGCCTAGTTTAGACTCTTCAACTGAGGGCGGCCAGCTAGTAATAGACTTTGGCCACACCAGAACTCTTATATCCCTAGCGGTAGACGGGGTGATGATAGCGAGCAGGGCTATAAGTCACGGTGGAGAGGAACTGACATCAGCGATTGCATCGGCCTTGGGGAAACAATTTGGAGAGGCCGAACAGATTAAGCATTCGGCATCTATACCCGCTGTTAGGGCAGTTCATGTATCTGAAGGTGATATAGCTGTGAGCAAAGCAGGTGTAGCTGAGATCCTAGAGTGTGCACTCGCCCCACTCTTTTCAGCCATCAGAGCCAGCGCTATAGCCTTTGAAGGTCAGACAGGGATCTCGGTAGACGAAGTTCTGATTGTCGGTGGGGGGTCAAAGTTGTCTGGTCTAGCTGGCAGGGTAGAGTCAGAATTAGGTGTAGCTGTTGAATCAACTGCTATGACTGAGGGGGAAGACATTCGAGAGATAGATGGTCGATTTGCATTGGCCCATGCCCTAAGTATGCGGGCCGCAGGTGTCACTTTTGGAGGGGAGTTTGAGTTTAGGATTGGCGAATTATCTTACAAGGGGGCGCTAGGACGCACACAGGCGGCTTTCAGGTATGGCGCGATAGCGTGTGCTCTCCTTTTTGTGGTCTCTGTGGTTGGGTTCGCCTTTCAGCACCACACCCTCAAGGGTGAGCTGGCAACGCTAAACAGCGACATCGTTGATGAGGTCCAGGAGCTTTTTCCTGAACTTACTCGTGAGACATTAGAGGCTGAAGGTTTCGCCTTTAACCTCCTGTTAAGCGCTGCTGGTGATGTGGGCTCTAGGTTAGAGTTGCTTGACCAGACAGTAGAAGATGGTGCCCCCACACTTGAGTTGATCCGCTCCCTCTCTCAGGCGATGCCCCCGCATGAAGAGGCTAGAGTAGAGGTGACAGAGTTAACAATCTCTGACTCTTCAGTTACTCTAAAGGCTAAGACAACAGGCTACGAAGCAGCTGCTTTAATTGAGCAGTCTCTACAGGACAATGGCTTCGAGGGGGCTGAGCGAGGGTCTGACCAGCGCCTCGGCACGGGGCTAACATTTGTAATCACCATTCCTCGAGAAGTGGAAGCTGATGGGGAGGAGGGATAATGGCCTCAAGAAGTGGAAAGATCGGTCGCAAGCTGGATATTTTTGGAGCTCGCTTTGAGGCGATGCTTGGAGGAATGACAGCCCGTGATCGTAAATTGTTCATAGGGATGGCTGGTGCAATAGCTATCTTATTGTTCGTGTTAGTTGGCGTAATGATGTCACGCTCTCTATCTGCTCTTCGCGTTGATATCTCTGAATCAGAGCAGCAGGTAGTACAGGCATCTGATATTCGCAACCAGTACGAAGCAGACTTGGCGAGAACTGTTGAGCTGGAAGAGGCACTTCGCGAACATGAAAATAGCGATCTATCAGCCTTCTTGGAGACGGCCGCAACAAGCGCTGATGTACGTGACAGGTTGAACTCAGTTAGAGAGACCTCAGTTACAACTCTGGATGGTCTGGAGCAGCGAAACTACACAGTAAACCTCTCCAGCATGACCCTTTCACAGATGCTTAATTTCCTCTATGAGGCAGAGGCTGGTAGCTATCCACTCTCTATTGAGAGCGCCAATATCCGAACCTCTAGAAGGGGTGAGGAGAAACAGATGACCGTGAAGCTGGACGTCGCTTCATTCCACCTAGTTGAAGAGGAGGGGTAGACATGAAACGAAGGTTAGGAATTGTACTTACTTCAACGCTGTTTTCATTGTTGATGTTTAAAATAGGATGGTCGCTATTTTTCCCTGCTGAAGCTCTGCGCGATCGAATACAGTACGAGGTAGAGAACAGCGGTAATGGTTCCTACTCATTATCATTGGCGTCTATTTCAGGTTGGACCATGGCGGGGGTATCTGCACCCGATGGTTTTCAGCTCCTAAAGAGCCCTCCGCGCAATAGGCGTGATAGCGAGGAAAGAGATTCTACTCTACTGCTTGAGGTCGATAGTCTTCGCGCACGGGCAGCAGTGATCCCACTGTTGTTTGGCGACAAACATCTTGAGCTTGGTGGAGAGCTTTATGGTGGGGAGGTTTCAGCTAATGTTGAGATGAGTGATACAGCGCTCGTAGTTGAGGCGCTTCTCTCTGGTCTAGAGCTCTCTAGGTACCCTGTCGCTATGCAGGATGGTGAAGAGCTCAACCTTGCGGGTACTCTGGAGTTCTCCTCAAACTTGAACCTCTCTCTTGAGGAAATTGAAGATAGCGAAGGAACCATAAAGCTAGATTTTGACGACCTTGAGATCTTGGACGAGGGCTTTGCAGATACCTTTAATCAGGCCTCGCTTCATCTCGAAATCGATGACGGTGTAATGACTGTTGAAGAGGGGCGCTTCGAGGGCGGTAGGATAGACGCCACAATCGAAGGAGAGATTCGTCTCGAAGAGAATATTGGTCGTAGTCGGCTAGATATTAGAGTCGAATTTACTGTGGATACCACGTACAATATGCTGCTGGGTGCGTCGTCTATGAGTCGAGGTAGAGATAGCGATGGGGTCTACCACTACAAATGCACTGGCACCTTGAACCGTCGTAGATGTGGCCCTGACACAGCCGCGGTAAGGGGCAGTACTAGAGACTCGGTCTCTAGTAGGCGATCTAGAAACCGCAACGGTGGTGACGATTCAGCTGACACCCCTCGCAGTAGAATAAGAGACAGGGGAGGCGCCGCTGGAAGTGATAGTGAGTCTGGTGAGGAGCGTCGCGAGAGGATCCGTCAGCGTAGAGAAGAGCGTAGGGCTCGTTTGCGAGAACGTAGATCTGGTGCGGGCTCGGATCGGGTCAGGCCTACAAACAGTCGAGGCCCAAGAGCGAGCAGGCGCAGCGAGGAGTTTGAACCCGACGATGAGTTCGACCAGCTTGATGACATGGACGACATGGATGATGACGACGAGCCAACCCTGGACGATCTAGAAGATGACTTCGAGATGGACATGGTTCCAGAGATAATGGATGATCTACCTTATATGGGCGACTAGACCCTACACCTGAAGGCTAGTAGATGTCGTTATTGGTTACCATGACTGGGTTAATTGACTTTGTGGCTGTGTACGTCGCGAATACACCGTCTCCATCCATGTCGCATATTCCAGTTATTACAAAATCCCCTTGAGCGTTGTCGCTGTTAGCTTGCCTAATCGAGACTGAGTAAGTACCTCGAGTATCACCTTCAGGGCGCCACCTAATCTTTTCGAATGCCTCGTTACCATCTCCCCAAGGGCGAGTACCTGGGCTAGGAGTGCCAGTTGGGTGAGGTGGGGCTTCAATGTACTCATCGTACTCGGAATTGTGAGTGATTAATGCCTCCTTAATCGAGCTTAAATTACTCGGGATCTCTGCTCGCTTAGCTTGGAAGTGCATCTCGTTGTATCTATTACATCCAGACATTAAAACTGAGCCCACAATCGCAAATGTAATCAAGGCTGATTCTAGGTTTAGATTCGGTCGTATCGCGATCAACACGTGTTTTTTAGACTGCCTATCTCCGAGCATAAAACCTCTCCAAATGTACCGATCAGTTTACTAGCATATAAGCCACCAGCTTACTTCCTTTATCAATGGAAAATTACCTCTTTATGTTCGTTTTTAACCATATGTATTGAGGCGGGATACCAATATATTATTGCTTCAACAGCCTTCGGTATTCCCTCGCGAGACTTTTTGCCGACTCGTTGTTTGGGTTGTCACCGAGAAGCCCTGTTAGGCGCTGAAGAGCCTGCTTTATGAGCCCATGGTGCCCTTCGACGTAGGCTAAGAAGTACTGGCCATCTTCATGATGAGGGTTGAACGAGCTAGCCAATCGCAACATATCGAATGCCTCCTTTACCCGATCTTCTTTATCCATTTCTGTGTTGTGATAGACCGCCCACCCTAACCAGGCCAGGTTGTCTACAGAGTCCAGCCGCTCATCTCGAGCTCTTTTGAAGCACTTTCTAGCCAGGTTGTAGTCTCTGTTGTTGAAAGCTTTCTTTCCCTCTGCAAAGGCTCGCTCTTCTGTCGTCATTTTACTAATATCGACCGTGTCAGGCTGTTCAGAGACCCCTTGTCTAGCTTTGGCTACAGTAGCCGCTGCGCCAGTGACCATAGTTAGCATCTTCTGTGCAGCTACTCGAGTCTCCGTATTTATGTCTTCTCGCAAAATATCTTGGTAGCGCTTAATCATTCGGCTCCCAGCCTGTTCGGCCACAGCCTGTGTACATTTGGGAGATATTCCTAGTATTGTAAAGCTGTCCTCCCCTTTGAGTCTCTCCAGATCCGCCAATAGGAACGTCAGTATTTTCGAGGGCGCATCTTTTTTGATTTTTGGTTCCTGCTTCGCTTTTGTTTTTTGGACTGAATCGACAGGAAGGTCGCTGGTTTGTCTCTTAGAGCGCTGAACTCTTGGGCGTGAGACAGTGAACTCTTCTGGTCCGAGTTCCTTAAAATCGACCATTGATAAAATAGAGAGCGCACCAATCTCTCGTGCCACACTAGCGATATTTAGACCCATATCCCTGCACATTGTCTCGAAACGAGTGTCACCTTTGCTTGTGCTGATAAGCTTTAAGGTATCACTGGAAAACGGGAGATTAGAATCGAATAGGTCATCGGATGAATATACGCCAGATGTCGCAAGTCTCAAATAATGGTGTTCTCCAATGAGTGACATTGCGCTGTTCCAAAGGAGTCCAGATAGCCCCTTGTGATCACCTGTTCCCCCTAGGTCAGAAGCTGTGAAGTTGATTGTATTGCAATGCAGAGCCTCAGATATTAGCAGGAGGCCGTGGGGCTCAGTCGGCCCTCCCCCGCATATTACCGCCCAGTCGTCACGACCTTCTATTCGTAATACCCCCGTTAATCTCTCCTTCCAGATTTTAACTATGCTGCGAAGTGCACCCCTTATGACCTTTTTTTCAGCTGCAACAGCTGGCTTAACCCTTCGTTTACTCGCCTCAATAAGGGATTGAGGAGCCTCAAACATGTCGAAAGGTCGGGGGATAAACGTCTCTACTGAGAAGTTTTTCATTATCATCTTTAGCTCGGATGAGCTTTCATGATGACATTCGGAACAGAAAACTACTGGAGAACTCCGGTTGGAGCTCTGTCTCAAGGCTCTCATCAGATCTAATGTGTCATCGAGCTTTGGTGGAATATCCACCAGTATAAGATCATATGAAGATGTTGATATTTTAGAGAGAGCTTCGCCCATTGAGCTCGCACATGTGGCCACAAGCCCCCTGGGGCCGAGCATAGTCTGGAGCAATTGGCTGAAGTTATGATCTTGAGAGACAATTAATAAGTGCATAAGCCATATTATTTTGTGTGGGAATGACAGATATCAAACTAACACAGGCCGCCATGATTTCATCATGTGTTAGATGAAGACGCAGATATGAAAGGTACAGAGACAATAGTTAGATTTGGTCGGGGTGTTGAGCTCGAGTCTTTGGTTAGGTTAGCTAGCGGGCTTCCCAATTTCATGTGGTTTGACGGCGGTAATAACGCTAGTAGCCTACTTGTTTGGGGTCAAGGATCTGTTGTCTTAGATAGCCAACTCTGGAAGGAAGAGATCCGTTCGTCCCTTAGAAAACCTCAAACGCTAAACACAGATAAAAAAAGATTATTCACTGGAGGTGTTGCTGGTATTTGGGGTTACGAATTCGGCGCGAGGTGTGAGGTTATGCCTACCCAGTTAAAGGCGCGACCTCACCCCGATCTCTTTCTCAGGAGGTATGAAGGGGGGCTAACATATGAACATTCAAGCGGGGAGTTCGTGGCTGCTGGATCCGATGATTTCGTCATGGCTGCCCTCAAAATAGTCCGACAGGCAAAATCGAGTGAAGTTCGACGAGGGGTTGCATCGGCATCTACCCATGTTGAGTCTCCAGATGACGCTGAATTTGTCGATGGTGTCTCTAGGATTCTAGACAAGATATCTGCTGGTGATTGTTACCAGGTGAACCTCTCAAGAAGGATAGTGTTCACGGCACCTACTGAGCCACTCGAGAGTTATCTTAAGCTAAGGGAGCACCATCCAGCGGAAATGGGAGCCTTTATCTCCATGCCTAGTGGTTATGTTCTTTCAAACTCCCCTGAACTCTTCTTGAAGATAGAAGATGGGACTGTGGAAACTAGGCCCATAAAGGGAACGAGGCCTCGCACAGGCTCAGAGGAAGAGGACGCTGCTGCTCTGTCCGAACTTGAGGCGTCTGAAAAGGAGATAGCCGAGTTGACGATGATAGCAGATCTAGCCCGTAATGATTTAAGCCGAATCGCAATACCTGGAAGTGTTTGCTGTGAGCCTCGACGAGTTTTTGAGTTGCCGACGTTGTTTCATGCGGACCAGAGGATCACATGTTCCCTTAGGGATTCGCTTGATGTCGTGGATGTCATAGAGGCGACATTTCCACCAGCGAGTGTGACTGGTGCCCCCAAAGTGCAGGCGATGAAGACTATCCATGAGCTGGAACCAGTCTCTAGGGGGATCTACACTGGAGCTATAGGTTGGCTTTCTGACTCGGGAGATGCACAATTGTCGGTAGCGATAAGGACTTTATCTGTACAGGGAGAATCGGCACACCTTCACCTAGGGAGTGGAATAGTCGCGGACTCGGATCCATATTGTGAATTGGATGAGTCCAAGTGGAAGGGCGCGGCTATAATAAATGCGATCACCGATTCTTAGAGGTCTCAATGTCTAGGCTTACTATTTTGGAACGCAGGGTGTTTCGCGCTATCCCCAATATTTTGGCTGCTGCCTGTTGATCACCCCCTGTCTTTACTAGTGCCAGCTTTATAAGAGCCCTCTCCGTTGCGTTGGTAGCGAGCTTATGGAGCCCAAGGCCAGTGTTTGGTTTATATCCATTGACCATCTCCCGGAGCCTCGACTCAACCACAACCTCAAACCCCTCCGCTAGCTTCTCAACAGGGCTTTCTGGCTCAACCAAGCTTCTGACCGATGGTGGGAGAGCATCCGCACTCAGCGAAGCCCCTTCTACTGAAGTTACTACCTGTACTATAAAATACTCCAGCTCCCTACTGTTTCCATACCATCGGTAACTAAGAATTAGCGCCCAGAGAGAACGGTGTACACGCCTCCTAGATAGTCCCAGACGACGGCGGTATCTGTTTACGTACAATAGCGTAAGGGCCCTTAGATCCTCTGGTCTTTTTCTTAGTGGGGAGATAAGCACAGAGGCCCACTTTACGTTGTTAGACTCTTTGTGAGCCATTCGAGATCCAGCAATAACCCTACAGTTGGCTCTGGTAGCTGATGAAATTAGTTCTTCTACCTGTTCACTAGCCCAATCATTCACCTCTTTTATGTAGACGGTTCCGCAGTCGGGCTCGATATTGATATTTTGCTCTGGGTCTAACTTAATGAATGGCTTAGACCCCTCTGATAAAGCGTGTATGGTTCTCGCTAGTCCCTCTTTGTTAGTGCCTCTCTCGCCTTCTATTCTGATAGGTAGGGACTGTTGGGTTAATCTAGAAATTCGCTCAAAGGGCGCGTCTCCTAGCCCCATTAGCTTGAGGTCTTCTAAAGCTTGTCTCTTGAGCCCTCGGTCAATACGCCTAAGTACGACCTTACACAGGGCCTGCGGGCCTTGTGGGGCTCGTTTTACTACCTCTTCACCCTCCACTGCGGGTAAGGTGTCGCCAATCGCTCTGATATCTGGCGAGTGAGGCAGACTCCTCGTAAGATTTAGCAGGAGTTCGGTTTCGACACCTGACATGCCTGTATCTATTAGGACCATCCGGCACTCTTCATTAGATAGCTCCATAACAGTGCCGCTCCAGTTTGCGGCAGAACGCACCTCTACACCAGAGCTACTTAGATCTTGTGCAGTCTTGGTGTGTAGAGTCTGTTTTGATGTCGCTATAAGTACAAATGCCATATTGAATTCGGCTGTAACTCACATGGTTGATCTATGAAGCAGTGAATTTTCTTAGAACGTGGATAGAACCTAAACCCTGAGATAAAATAAATGCATGATCAGAGGTAGTGTGAGCATAATTTTTAGACCGATTTGGCCTATGTTTTTTTTAGCCTTAATTGTCCCTTGCGCTGCCTTAGCTACGGATGAAGATAGGCCATCTCTTTGGGATGTTGTTGATGGTGGCATGCTAGCTCCGCAGAGCGCCGAGGCTAGGGCCGCCTCACGGGAGCTCACAGAGGCTCGTTATCTGGAGCGTCAAGTGGTTGATGCTGGTGAGTATTCCGAGCCAACACCTGTTTTGCCGGTCGATATTAATGTCGGTGACGAAGGCTTGGTAGAGGAGGAGGTCGAACCAGTCTCGAATAGCCTAGATCTAAGCAGGTACGACATACCAGTAGAGTTAAACGAAGCTGTAGAGAGGTGGCTCAACTACTTTAAGGGCAATGGGCATGATTTTTTCTCACGGTGGCTTGAGCGCCGTGCAGCATGGGAGCCGATGATAGAGGAGGTCATGGAAGCTCACGGTCTTCCTGATGATCTTGTCAGCGTGGCTATGATCGAGTCTGGTTTCTCAAATTTAGCGAGGTCTCATGCGTCAGCCGTTGGTATGTGGCAGTTTATAGCTCCAACAGCCCGAGGTTATGGCCTGGTGGTGGACTATTGGATTGATGAGCGACGAGACCCTGAACTGGCCACTGCCGCTGCCGCTCGATATTTCATAGATCTACAGAGAATGTTTGATAATTGGTATCTCTCTTGGGCAGCCTATAATTCAGGTCCTGGCACTGTCCGTTCCGCGATACGTAGGGGTGAGTCGCAGGACTATTGGGAGTTGTCACGCCAACGATTACTGCCGCCTGAAACTCGTAACTATGTTCCTAAGATAATCGCAGCGACTATCATAGCCCAGAACCCTGAAGAACACGGCTTTGAATTGGGCCCCCTGCACGAGCCTTGGAGTTACGATGAGATAGAGGTAGAGGGCTCTGTAAGCCTCGACGTTATTGCGACGTGTGCTGGTGTTCACATAGATGAACTTACAGTATTGAACCCGTCGTTGCTCAGGGCGGCGACCCCTCCGAGTGCAACGACGAGTGTTAGGTTACCAGAGGGAACCCAAGAGCAGTTTTCACGTGTTTTTGCTGAGATTCCAGAGAGCGAGAGGTTGACCTATAAGCGTCATACAGTAGCCAGTGGCGAGGCTCTAGGGGTAATAGCGCAGAGGTACAGCACAACTATAAACGATATCGTTAGGTTCAACGGGCTGGACAACCCTAACCAGATCAGAGTTGGCTTAGAGCTTGTGATTCCTGTACCCGTTGGTGCCCCAGAGGTGTTGCCGCCCACGGTCGTTCCTACAAGACCTCTCATTGTAGAGGTTAGAGCTGGGCAGAATCTGACCTTGATAGCTAGGGAGCACGGGACCACCAGAGACCAGATAATCGATTGGAATTCACTTACCGACCCAGATCGACTTAGCGTTGGACAGGAGTTGATTGTTGGTGAGATTAGCGCTCCAATTAATTATACTGTCCGCTCTGGCGACACGCTTTCAGGGATCGCCTCAGAACACGATGTCTCAACCAATGACCTAAAGAATTGGAATGGGCTAGATTCGAACACTATTCACCCAGGACAGGAGTTAATAGTATCCGCGCCCCAAACAGGAGAGTGAATATTGCTGTCTCTAAATGAAGCTGTTGATAGAGTGCTTACAAGCCATCTAAAGATGCCTATAGAGAGGGTGCCCTTGGCCTTGTCTTACGGCCGAGTCTTAGCCGAGGAGGTAGTATCACCCCGCTCTATACCACCATGGGACAATTCGGCGATGGATGGTTACGCTGTGCTATCCTCCGATCTAAAGACGCAACCCGTTGTTCTGAGCGTGCTGGAGACTATTGCAGCAGGTGCTATGCCAACACGACCTGTAACGAAAGGTACGTGTAGTAAGATAATGACTGGAGCTCCGATGCCTGAGGGTGCGGATTCGGTGATCATTGTCGAGGACTCTAAGGATGTGGGAGATGGCCTGGTAGAGCTGTCAGAGGTCTCTTTCCCTGGAAAAAATGTTAGAGAGAAGGGCAATGACGTTGCGTTCGGGAGCACTGTGTTGGCCGTAGGGCATTACCTTGATGCGGCTGCAGTAGGAATGTTGTCTTCTTTGGGCATCTCAACAGTCTCTGTCTACCAGAGGCCGATTGTTGCTATACTCTCTACAGGCGACGAGGTGGTAGAGGTTGGGAACATCCTTGAAGAGGGACAGATATATTCATCGAACAACCACACCTTGGCTGGCTTGGTCGCTGAAGCAGGCGCTGAACCTCTCGACTGTGGTATCGCACCAGATGATCCAGATGGGCTGAAAAGATGCCTTGACCGCTGCCTTCGGGCCGACTTGATCCTCACAACAGGTGGTGTTTCAATGGGCGACTTTGATTTTGTTAGGGAGGCGCTTCAGGCACATGGCTCATCACTCGATTTTTGGAAAGTGGCTATAAAGCCGGGTAAGCCATTGGCATATGGAACAATAGGTGGCAAGCCAGCCTTCGGTCTGCCGTGAACCCCTGTTTCTTGCATGGTTAATTTTCATGAATTTGTGCGCCCATTTATAAGGCAGATGATGGGGGATGACCGAGGTTTTCTACCTGTAATCAAAGCCCGAATCGACGCTGGGATAAAAAAGCGGCCA